>OBVJ01000158.1_pt1 | contig 53106 bp, 60 predicted proteins | sample 1495071 | NCBI WGS metagenome assembly OBVJ01 (sample SAMEA2579985, study PRJEB22360) | human gut metagenome | reverse complement strand
TTAATTTTATCATTACCGTAAAAATAAACAATTAAATAATTGGGTACATAAGCATATAGTAGAAAGATTTTTTTTGTGATAAAATTATATTTATATAAATAAATCTAAGTAATTTAATATTATGTGCCTATTTAACGATAAAGGAGTTGATCGTAGTGAAGCAAAAACAAACGTTATTTAATTATTTATACAACAATCTTCATGATTTGATTGTAAGTGGACGTCTTCCTTATGGCTCCACGCAGCCGACAATTTCTACGATTCATCCCATCCTTATGGCTCGAAGCTACCATCAATTTCTGAGTTGTGCGAATTTTACAATATTGGAATTCGAACGGTTAAAGATGTATTGCACGTATTAAAAGAAGAGGGCTATATTTCGACCCATGAACGTAAAGCGACAACCGTTGTGTATAACATTCATAGTAAATTCAAAGAAGATGGCCTTGAATATGTATTAGAGCATCGTCAGGAAATAATCGATGTGTATAAAACGATTGGTTTAATTATGCCGGTAATTTTTTCTTTTGCAGCACAGATATGGGATGAAGAAGACTTACAATTATGCTCTCAAAGATTAAAAGAATCAGAAGATAAGAGTGCAGAGGAACGTGAACGGATATGTACTCGAATATTTTTTGAACTGTTAGATAAATCACATAATCCTTTATTACGAGATATTTTCTCCAGCTTAGAAATATATGCAAGACCAGTATTCTTTGTTAATTATGAAAAATATATTAATTATTTTAATTTAGAATATACTTTTAAAAGTATTACATGGGTTACAAGTTCGTTATTAACTAGGGATAAAAGTGAAATTGAATATCGTTTTGGTTTAATGTACGATACAGTTATCAATGTTATTGAAAAAACATTAACGGACCTAGCTCTTAAATATCCTGAAATAAAAGAAATGACACCCAACTATACCTGGTCTGCAGAATTAGGCAGAGATCATTGTTATACACAAATAGCTCGTGATTTAATTAATAAGATCTCATTAGGTATTTATCCAGTGGGAAGCTTTTTACCGCCAGAAGCAAAATTAGCTAAAATGTATAAAGTTAGCGTTTCTACAATTAGAAAAAGTCTACATATGTTGAATGAATTAGGTTTTGGTGAAACAATGAATGTTAAAGGTACTAGGGTAGTGATACAAGATGAGCAGACTGCAATTAAATGTATGCAAAATAAACAATACCGGCAAGATACTTTATTATATTTAAACGGTGTTCAGGCAATGGTAATTTTAATCAAAAAAGCTGCAACCTTAGCTTTTCCAAATATTACGCAAGAAAAGATCAAAAATCTTCAGGGTGAAATAGAAGATTCAAAGAATCTTATGTTGGAATGTTTGCTTAATTGTATAGTTGACAATTTACCACTGTTACCGTTTAAAACAATTATACAAGAAACTAATAAAATTATTTATTGGGGTTATTATTTTGCTTTTTACCCAAGTGAAAAGCAAAGTATTAATATAATTAACATTAAAAGTAAAAAGGCATTAGAATATCTTTGCTTAGGTGAAGCAGAATGTTTTGCTGACGAAATATCATCGAGTTATAATCATTCACTTAATGTTGTTCGTGATTATTTAATTGAATATGGTTTAGGAGAGGCTAAAAATATTATTTCACCGGAATAAAGTTATATTTATAGAAATATAACTTTTTTATTTTAGAAAATTGTATAGACAATAATATATTTATGATATGATATATATAGAGGTGAATATGATGGAAATAGAAAAATGGCTAAATGATGTATTAGAGAAGAAAAATAAACGAGCAATGCCAATAATTACCTTTCCAGCAGCAACAAAGTTAAATATTAGTGTCAAAAAATTAATTAATGATACCGATCAACAAGTTGCAGCTCTTAAGATAATTAAAGAGGAGTGTAATCCATTAGCAATTTTAGGTTTTATGGATTTATCGGTTGAAGCAGAATGTTTTGGTGCAGAAATAAAGGTTACTGATAACGAAGTACCGACAGTAGTTGGTCAATTAATTGAAGATGAAGATGATGCTCAGGCATTAAAGGTTCCTGCAGTGGGAAGCGGGCGAAGTCAATTATATATTGATGCAATCAAAAAAACTAAAGCAGAAATTAAAGATATCCCTATTTTGGGAGGTTGTATTGGTCCGTTTAGTTTGGCTGGTCGTTTAATGGATGTAAGTGAAGCAATGATCAATTGTTATGAAGAGCCAGAAATGGTACATATTGTATTAGAAAAGGCTACAAAATTTTTGATCGACTATATTTCAGCGTATAAAGAAGCTGGAGCTGATGGAATTTTAATGGCAGAACCACTAGCTGGGGTGCTATCGCCAGTTTTGGCGACTGAATTTTCTAGTACCTATGTAAAAAAGATAGTTACAGCAGTTCAAGATGAAAATTTTATGGTCGTATACCATAATTGTGGTAATAATACTTTAAAAATGATTGATGATTTTAAAGAAATTAAAGCACGAGCATATCATTTTGGTAATGCTATTAACATAAAAAAAATGCTAGAACTAATGCCAAAGGATTGTCTTGTTATGGGAAATATAGACCCAGTGGAAATAATTAGTAACGGAACCCCAGAAACAATCAAAGAAATTACACTAAATTTATTAAAAGAGTGTAAAGATTATCGTAATTTTATTATTTCGAGTGGTTGTGATATCCCTCCAATAACCCCATGGAAAAATATTAAAGCTTTTATGGAAGTTTGTGAAAATTATTATGAAAACGATTCTTGAATATTTACAGGAACAAGATTGTAATTTTATCGCCCCTTGTAATGGTCAAAAAAAATGTGGAAAATGTAAAGTAAAAGCTACCAATCGAATCATCGAGGTTAATCATGATGATCTAAAACTGCTTACTAAAAAAGAGCTGGATCAAGGATATCGTTTAGCCTGCAGCCATTTATATCATCAGGGTGACCGATTTATTTTGCCACAAGCAGACGGAGTTATTGAGGATAGTATATATTTAAATGATACCGTAGTAATTACCGAACCTGTTGAGAAAGTTGGAATTATCATTGATATTGGAACAACAACAGTAGCAATGAAATGGCTCAATTTAAAAAGCGGAATGATTATTGAAAGTCAGTCTTTCTTTAATCCTCAAGGCAAATTTGGAAGTGATGTGATTGCTCGAATTGATTTTGATAATAGTGATAATGATCATAAATTAGGTGAACTAATAATTAAAGAAATATTTAGTCGAATCAATGTGTCTACAAAAATCAAAGAAATATTAGTTTGTGGTAATGCAACAATGATTAATTTGTTTTTAAAAGAAAAGGTAAAAACAATTGGAGTATCACCATTTGATGTACCAATCTTAACAATGACTGAATATCCTTTAAATTATTTTATAAAGAGTTCAGTAAAGATTGAAGTTATGACTATGAATCATATTTCTGCTTATGTGGGGAGTGATATTGTCATGGGAATTTATGCTACTAATATGGATAAAAACAAGGAAAATGTATTACTGATGGATTTGGGAACTAATGGTGAGATGGTGATAGGAAATAAGCATCGGCTATTAGCGACATCTTGTCCTGCTGGGCCTGCCTTTGAAGGGGTAAATATTGAATGTGGTGGTCCAAGTATTGCTGGCGCTGTTTGTGCGACTAAAGTCGAAAATAATAAGCTTGTCTATAAAACAATTGATAATCAAGATGCTAATAGTATCTGTGGTAGTGGTTTAATTTCTTTAATCGCTAATTTGCTACGTTTAGGAATTATTGATGATACAGGTAATTTTTTAAATAAGCAAAAAAAATACTATTTAAATGATGAAGTATATTTATCAATTAAAGATATAAAAGCTTTTATGTTAGCAAAAGCAGCAATTCAAGCGGGAAAAGAAGTATTATTGAAGGAATTGAATGAAGAAGTAACAACTATTTATATTGCGGGTGGCTTCGGAAATTATTTGGAGAAAGCGGATCTTGTTACCTTGAATATTATTAGTTCAGAAGAAGCTAACAAAGTTCAATATATTAAAAATAGTGCTATCAGTGGTCTTTATAAACTAATATTGACACGAGATTTTCAGCGAGTTCAACATATTAGTAATCAAACAAAAGTTATCTATTTAGAAAAAGATCCTGATTTTAATGATTATTGGATAGATGCGATGGTGTTTTCATGATAAAAGTTATTGCTTGCAAAATATACGAATATTATATTTCACAACTAGACTTATCACTTGATAATTATGAATTTGTATATCTAGATATACAACAACATAATCAACCACATACTTTAGCAAAAAATATCCAAAAAGAAATTGATAAGAGCAGGGGGGATGAAAAAATAATTGTTTTATACGGACTTTGCGGTAATGCTTTAGTTGAAATACAAGCACGCAATATTCCTGTATATCTAGTTAGAGTGCATGATTGTTTAACTGTTTTATTGGGGAGCAAACAGCGATTTAAACAATTATTTTCAAATCGCTTGTCTTCTTCATGGAGCTGTTATAGTTTAAAAGTTAATGGCTGTAATGTTTATGAAGATGAACAATATTTAAAGTGGTGTCAGCGATACGATCAAGAAACAGCAGACTATTTGAAATCCCAATTACAAACGCAGGATAATGTATACCTAATTTATAATTATTGTGACGATGTTCCTTTTCTTAAAAATCAGGAACAAATTAAAATAGATTTAAAATTTTTAAAACAAATATTATTACAAACTAGTAATGAATTAGTAATTTTAGAAAAAAATCAAAAAGTTGTAATTAGTAGTGATATCGATCAAGTATTTGAGATAATGGAGGAGTAGAAATGATTGAAGAAATTAGTGAATTAATTCAAAAAGGACAAGCTAAAAAGGTTGTCAAATTGGTAAATGAAGCTTTAGAAGCTGGCTTTCCAGCAACGGATATTCTTAATCAGGGGTTGTTGAAAGGTATGGATGCTATTGGTGTAAAATTTAAAAATGAAGAAGTTTTTGTTCCCGAAGTATTAGTTGCAGCTCGGGCGATGAATAAGGGAATCGAGATTTTAAAGCCATATTTACAAGATACGGAACATCAAAGTAAGGGAACCGTTATTCTCGGTACTGTAAAAGGTGATCTTCACGATATTGGAAAAAATTTAGTTAAGATCATGTTGGAAGGAAAAGGTTTAGAAGTAGTTGATTTAGGTGTCGATGTAGATGCACAAAAATTTGTTGAAGAAGCAAAAATACATCAAGCACAAATTATCTGCTGTAGTGCTCTTCTAACAACGACAATGCCAGAAATGAAAAAAGTAGTTGATTTAGTTGCTCAAGAACATTTAAATGTTAAAGTTATGATTGGTGGAGCACCTGTTAATCAAGATTATTGTAATGAAATAGGCGCTGATTATTATACAGATGATGCCACTAGTGCAAGTGAAGTTGCTTATGCAATCGTGGGAGGTACGTTATGTTAACTAAAGCAAAAAAAGAACAGTTAGTTGAAGATTTTGAAAAATGGTGGGAGCATAAATTAGAACGGCCAATTATTCAAGTAACTTTATTTGATGAAGATTATCAACCTCAAAAACACCGATATAATCGAGGGGAATTATTAGAAATGCTATATGATTTAGATAAGCCGGTTAATGAGGTAGTTCAAGCATATCAAGAAACATTTTTTTCGAATATTTATTTGGGTGATGCTTTTCCTATCTTTTATATGCGCTCAACCGGAGTTTTAGGAGCCTATTTAGGTCAAACTTATCATATTGATGTAAAACAAGGGACAATTTGGTTTCAAGAAATGAAAGGATGTGAGTTAGAAGATATTCATCCTCGCCTAGAGGAAACATATCCCTTATATCAAAGATCATTAGAACTAATCAAAGCATTTAATCAGTTTTATGGAGATGATATTGCAATGGGAATTGCTAATCTTGGAGGAATGATGGATATCGTTGAATCAATGAGAGGGGCAAATAACTCACTAATTGATTTATATGATGATCCTGATGAAGTTCAACGTTTAAATGATGACATTTACAAAGCATTTGAACAAGCCTATGAAGAGATGATTGCTAGTATTGATTTAAATAATACTTTGGGTTATACCGGATGGATCAGTCTATTATCACAAAAACCATATTTTATTTCTCAATGCGATTTTTGTTGTATGATTGGTCCAGAGCAATTTGATGAGTTTGTTTTTGAAACCTTAAAGAAAGAGGCATCCTTGATTGAGCGTTCATTCTATCATTTAGATGGTCCTGGTGCAGTACGTCATCTTGATAAGATCATTGAATGTGGTTTTAAAGGAATTCAATGGATCAATGGTGCTGGAGCAAAACCATTAAATGATCCTTGCTGGAATGAAATTTATCAAAAAGTACATGATGCGGGCTTACTACTACAAGTTAATATAAGTGGCAAAGAAGAATTAGAATATATTGATTATATTGTTGATTATCTTGGAAGTCCTAAAGGTATTGCTTTTATTTGTACTGGCAGCAGTAAAGATAAAGAAGTCTTTGAAGCTTATTTAGAAAAATATCATATTCCTAATTAAGTACCATAATCGTGGTACTTTTTTTAAAAGCTTCACGTGAAACTATTCAATTATGATATAATAAAAAATAAGGATAAGGGGGATAAATTATGCAGTTACCAGAAAAAGTAGAACTGGCTTTTTTACCAACACCAATATATAAACTAGAGAAGTTATCTAAACAATTCCAAAAAAATATTTATATAAAAAGAGATGATTTAACTGGAATAGAAACATCGGGTAATAAAATTAGAAAGTTAGAATATTCATTGAGAGAAGCATTTGAACAAGGTTGTGATTTAGTCATTACTTGTGGGGGTATGCAGTCAAATCATGCTCGTGCAACAGCCTATGCCGCAGCTAAGTTATCAATGAAAAGCTGCTTATTACTTCGTGGCAATGGAAGTAGTGAGCCTGTCGAAGGAAACTATTTTTTAGACCGCTTAGTTGGTGCAGATATTGTTATCAAAGAACCTGAAATTTTTAATCGTGATAAGGATAAGATCATGCTGAAATTAAAAACTGCCTATGAAGCTAAAGGATATAAACCATATATTATTCCAATGGGAGCAAGTAATGGAATTGGTACTTTAGGTTATGTTGAAGCTTTTACAGAAATCTTAAAACAAGAAGAAGCTATGAAAGTAGAATTTGATACAATTATTGATGCTGTTGGCAGTGGGGGGACTTATGCAGGTTTACATATTGGAAATGAGCTTAATCGTACTAAAAAACAAATTATTGGATTTAATGTTTGCGATGATAAGGAATACTTTATTAAGGAGATAACAAAAATTATTAAAGAGGCGCAAGTATATTTTGATCAGGAAATAAAAACAGAGCGGATCAAGATAATTGATGGTTATGTTGGTCAGGGATATGCTTTAAGTCGAAGTGAAGAACTTGATGCTATTGCATCTTTAGCTAAATTAGAAGCAGTAGTATTAGATCCTGTATATACTGGTAAGGCATACTATGGTTTGATCAATGAATTAGAAAAAGGAACGTTTGTTGATAGTGAAAATATTTTATTTATGCATACTGGTGGAATCTTTGGGCTATTCCCGAAACAAAGTCAATTTAAATAAAAAAAGGTAGTATTATGAAATGGACACTGTTATTTGGACAACCAAATAATGGAGGTTCTTTTTATAATATTACCTTTTAATAAAAGCTTATTTATGAGGTGCTAATTTTACCAGGATACCACTGCCAGCTAATCGAGGTCGGATGACTAAATAGATAGTAGAAGCTAAGGCGACAGTAATAACAGCATTAACTGAAGTTGTAATAGCGTTCCAGCTTGCTAAGGTGGCAGCAGCCTTTTCTGGAGCACCTAAAATCATCGAATTATAAAAATAGCCAAAGATTGGCTCTCCAACCACATTAAAAAACATTCCAGCCATACAAGAAATGACAACATAAATTATTAAATGAGAATCATTATCATGTTTTTCAATTTTGAAAATTTTATGTGCAACTAATCCAGTAACGATTCCAATCATTAATTTAAGGATAATTGTTTTAGGTGCATAGGTAACATAAACAGGATCAAGTAGATCACCAATTCCCATTCCAATCGCTCCTGCAATTCCTCCAGGAAGTCCCCCTAGCAATAATGCAGCTAAGACACAAAAGGTATTTCCTAAATGAAATGATGTAGTTCCCCCTGGCGTTGGTATTTTGATTTGTAGAAAAGTAAAAGAGACATAGGCTAATGCAGCCATCAAACCAATTGTCGCTATTTTAAGTGTTTTATTATTCATAAAAATCCCCCTATTTATTAAATCTATAAGTATCTTAACATTACACTGGATATTAAAAAAGATACAGTTTTTAATAAATTTATAAGGACAGTAAGAAAATTTGCAAGTTTTAGGATTGTACAATTATTAATGGTTAAGTTACAATATAATTATAGTAGTCTAGGAGGTGTCAGGATTGAAATTCAAAAATATCGAAGAGTTAATGGATAAACTAAATAATGAATATAAAGTCCTTCTAGATGTTATTGATAATGTTATTCTCGTAATTGATAATGAAATGAAGATACTTTTTGTGAACCGAAAAGGTCGTAAGCTGATAGGTGAAAATGTATTAATGCAGCCTTGTAAAGCTCTTAAAATGGATAATTGTAGTACGGAAAAGTGCTGTATTATGCGTTACCTTCACGGTTTACAACCATTAGATAATCTTCATAAAGATGGAAGTGTAGAAAAAGTAACAGTTTCAAGATTTTATGATAACCAAAACAATCCGCAAGGTTTTATTATCGTAGCTACCGATATAACCGAATTATCAAATATGAAAAAGGAGCTTCTAATAGGTGAAGAAATTTATAAGCTTGCTTTAAAACAAGCAAATACAACATTGTGGCAATATGATGTGTTAAATCATACAATTGAGCAGCTATTTTGTCCTGATGAAGTTGCATTAGGAATTTTAGATATTAATAAAACTTATTATAATATCCCAGAAAGTTTGGTTGAAGCAAAGATCATCAGTCAAGAGGATGGTTTACGAGTAAGAAAATTATGCCAAGAGATTGAAAAAGGCAGGCCTGAAACTTCAATTGAATTAAAGATGAAGCGTGGAGATGGAGAAGAACGCTGGATCAGTCTAAAATGTTCAACAATCTTTGATGAGCAGGGACGTGCAGTTAAATCAATTGGAATCGGTAAAGATATTACGGATTTTGTTGAACTAAAGAGCAAGTATGAAATTGAACGAGAATATCGTGAGGCTTTAGGTAAAGATGCACTGAGTTATATTGAAGTTAATTTAACGATGAATGAAGTTATTGATCGGAAAATAGCAAAAAATAATTTTATTGATTTTTATGATGGTAAAAACTATGAAAAATCAATTTTAAAACTAAGTGAAAATTCAATTCCTAGTGAGTATGGCAAAGTGCTTCGTGAATTAAATCGGCAAAATTTATTAAATAATTATCGTGATGGAAAACGTAAATTAGATTTAGAATATCAATTCTATAATAAGTTTAAAGATAATTATAATTTTATTCAAATTACACTATATTTGATTGAATTTAATAAAGATATTTATGCTTGTGGTTATATCAAGGATATTAATGAAAATAAAGTACATGATCTTGTACTAAAGAAGAAAATTGAATTAGATCCACTAACAGGGCTATATAATCGAGAAGCTATTGAAATTAAAACAAATGAAATTATTCAAAATTTTCCTGAAAATAATCATGCGATTATGATCTTAGACATTGATAATTTTAAGCAGGTTAATGATAATTTCGGTCATTTATACGGTGATGCATTTTTGTGTGAAATATCTCGAAAAATAAAATCTAAATTTCGAAATGATGACTTAGTTGCTCGTCTTGGTGGTGATGAGTATTTAGTTTTAATGAAGAATATTTCAAACAGTGAACTAGCTATTGATAAGGCTAATGATCTATGTAAACTGATTGAAGGTGCTTATGGAACTGGAGGAACAAAAGTTAAAGTAACGGTATCTGTAGGGGTAGTTTTATACCCTAATCATGGAAAAACATTTGATGAGTTATATCACCATGGTGATCAGGCTTTATACAAAATTAAAAAGAATAATAAAAATGGTGTTTGTTTGTATGATGAGAGTTTAGAGATTAGTGATGGTCAATTGGATAAAGTGAATAATATTGTTGATCGGGCTACCAAAAAGTTTTCTGATAATGTTGGTGAGTATATTTTTAGAATTTTATATAAATGTCAAGATTTAAATGAAACAATTACAGCAGTCCTAGAATTATTGGGAATGCATTATTATATGAGCCAAAATTTAATTATTGTACGAGATTTGGATATTGGGAAATACAAAGTAAATAATTATTGGAGTTCAAAGAATGAAGATTTAACAAAAGCTATTGATGTTACTTATCATGATTATTGGCCTGAGTATGTACGGCAATTTGATGATGAGGGGATTCTTTGGGTCAATGATATCAAGGCTTCAGATGTTTCTCCAGCAATTAAAACACTTTATGCTAATAGTAAGACCCGTATGGTAATTAGTGGTCTTATTAAAAATGGCGATGATATTATTGGTATCATAAGCATGGAACATGAAAAACCCTACGCTTATAAAGCGGAAGAAAAAGAAATGTTATTAACTTCGATTGCTATCATTAGTACTTTTCTTGTTAAAAAATATCAGGAAAAAGAAAAGAATCAGTATTTAAATGCAATTCAAATGATTTTAGATTTCCAAGAAAATGGGATTTACGTTATTGATCCCAACACATATAAACTTGTGTATTATAATCATAAAATCAAACATATTTTTAATCAGGTAAAAGTTGGTGATTATTGCTATAAGTCTTTTAGAGGCTATGATGAACCATGCGCTGACTGCCCAATTAAAGATATGAAGGATAGCGATTTATCGTATACTAAATTGATTTATAATTGTAACATTAGTGCTCAGTTGGAGACAACGGTAAAACGTGTTCGGTGGATCAATGGTCAAGATGTTGCTGCAGTTACTAGTATCGATATAACAAAATATTATAATGAAAAGTAGGATCAAAGTATCCTACTTTCTAAATAAAGGGGGATTTTTTTTATGAGAATTTATTTCCGGGGAAATTTATACGGTTGTAATCAGGCAACTGCTTTTGTAGAAGATAAGGGAAAAATTATCTTTATCGGAAGTGATAAGGAAGCATTAAAATATTCTGGTGAACAAATTGATTTAAATAATAAATATGTATATCCAGGTTTTAATGATTCGCATATGCATTTAGTTAATTATGGTCAAAGTTTAAAAAATGTTCTATTAGAAAAGCATACTAATTCGCTTAAAGCACTTTTAGAAGAATTAAAGAAATATTTAGTAAAGGGGCAGTGGCTGATTGGGCGGGGCTGGAATCATGATTATTTTACAGATGAACAGCGTTTTCCTACCCGAAAAGATCTTGATATGATTAGTGAAGAGGAACCGATTGTAATTACGCGGACTTGTGGACATATCTTAGTTGCTAATAGCAAAGCAATTGAATTAGCAAATATTACCAGTGAAGCAGTCGAGGGCGGCTATTTTGATTTAGATGCAGGATTATTTCAAGAAAATGCACTTTATTTGATCTATGATACAATCCCTCAGCCAACTATTGAAGAAATAAAAGATAATATTTTAATCGCTCAAAAAGAGTTACATAGTTATGGAATAACATCTGTTCAAAGTGACGATCTCTTGAGTGCCACTAGTGATTATCATGATGCTCTACAGGCTTTTGAACAATTAAGAGCAGAAAATAAACTAACGATAAGAGTTTACGAACAAGCACAGTTGCCGACGTTAAAAGCCTTAAAAGAGTTTATTAATTTAGGTTATTGTACCGGTAGTGGTGATGAGTTTTTTAAAATAGGCCCATTAAAAATGCTTGGGGATGGATCATTAGGAGCACGAACTGCTTTTTTAAGTAAGCCTTATTATGATGCACCTAAGACACGAGGAATTCCTGTTTTTAGTCGTGAAGAAATCAAAATGATGTTTGACTACGCTAATCGTCATGAGATGCAGATTGCTATTCACGCAATTGGTGATGGAATCTTAGATTGGATTTTTGAAGGATACGAAAATGCGTTAAAAAACTATTCTCGTGAAGATCCACGACATGGTATTGTGCATTGTCAGATCACTCGAGAAGATCAGTTGCTTAAATATCAGCAGTTACATTTACATGCTTATATTCAAAGTGTCTTTTTAGATTATGATAATCATATTATTAATCAAAGGGTTTCTCCCCAACTAGCACAAACATCATATAATTTTAAAACACTTCGTAATATAACGACTATTTCTAATGGGTCAGACTGTCCAGTTGAAGCCCCAGATGTTTTAAAAGGGATTCAATTAGCGGTTACAAGAACATCTATCGATGGGACTGGACCATATCTAAAAGAGCAGGCATTAACTAGAGAAGAAGCGATCGAGTCGTTTACGATCGGTGGTGCATATGCTTCATTTGAAGAAGAGGTCAAAGGAACTTTGGAGGTAGGAAAGTATTGCGATTTTGTTGTGCTTAGTGATAATATATTAGACGTAGATGTTCAGCATATTAAAGACATTAAAGTATTGGCTACTTATGTAGGTGGGCAATTAGTCTATGGAGGTCAGTAAATGAGAGTAAATGAACAGGCAGTAAAAAATATTTTAAAATCGGTTGGTAATGCTAAATTGGTCGCAGCAACAAAATATGTTGGAATTGAAGAGATTAATGAATTAGAAAAACTAGGAGTAAAGTATTTTGGCGAAAATCGAGTCCAAGCTTTTTTAGAAAAATATGAAAAGTATCATGGGGCACAAGAATTTCATATGATAGGAACGCTACAACCAAATAAAGTTAAGTATATAATTGATAAAGTTAGCTTGATTCATTCAATTGATAGTTATTCATTAATTAAAGAAGTAGAAAAACAAGCTAAGAAGCATGATTTAAAAATGCCAATATTAATCCAAGTCAATGTAGCAAAAGAGGAAAGTAAGCATGGTTTTGCAGTAGAAGAAATTGAAGATGTATTTTATTATTTAAAAGAATGTCCCCATTTAATTGTAAAAGGGCTAATGATGATGGCACCACATATTGATTCTAATGATACAGCAGTATATTTTAAACAAACAAAGGAGTTATTTGATCAATTAAATTGTAAATATTCAGAGTTTGAAATGACAGAATTATCAATGGGGATGTCTAATGATTATCACGAAGCGTTAAAGTATGGAGCAACGATGATAAGGGTAGGAAGTGCCTTGTTTGAATAAAGTAAAGTTTATAGAGTCGCGGAGTTTATTAATTTAAAACTCCTTTTTTCATTATAAAATATAATGTATTTTAAGAGATTTGGATATTATTTCAAATTTCTTTTTTTATTGAACTTGTAAAATGCTTCTCAAGAAATTGAAAGAATTTGCAAATATTTGCTCTTTTGAATTTAGGTATAATGAAATTGTAAAGGAAGGAGGCTTTTAAATGGAAGCTTGGGAAAATTATTTTGAAGTTATGGAAAAAGTTGTTGCACAAGTAAAAAATACGCAAAAAGATAATATCAAAAAAGCTGCAAAAATACTTGCTGATACAACTGAAAAAGGAGGTCTTATTTATGGGTTTGGGACGGGTCATTCTCATTTAGTAGTCGATGATGCATTTTGGCGAGCTGCTACCCCGGCTAATTATTGTGCTTTGCTGGAACAAAGTGCAACAGGCAGTTTTGAAATTACAAAAAGTTATTACATTGAAAATATGTATGAAATTGGAAAAATGATAGTTGATTATCATCGAATCACCCCTAATGACTGCATGATTATTATTTCTAATTCTGGCAATAATATTGCACCAGTAGATGCTGCTATAAGGGCAAAAGAAAAGGGAATTCCTATTATTGCGATTACTGCAGTGGAATATAGCCAATTCTTAAAGACAAAACATAAGGCAGGAGTAAAGCTTAAAGATGTTGCTGATGTAGTGTTAGATAATTGTTCATTAATAGGTGATGCGGCAATTGAGATAGAAAATTTTCCTATGAAAGTGGGGGCAACTAGTACAATACCAAATGTCTTTTTACAAAATGCAATATTATGTGAAATGGTTGATATTTTAGTTAAAAAGGGAATTCACCCGGATGTTTATTACAATGGTCATATGGCTTTTATGAATGAAGATTGTGCTGATCATAATGATAAATTAGTGGATAAATATTTTTATCGGATAAGGAATTTATGATGAAAGCAAGATCAAGATACTATCAGCATATTCATGATATTTTAAATAATATTGTAGATTCACAAGAAGCAGCTATTCAAAAAGCTGCCTTAGAAATGACCCAATGTATTGAAAAGGGACATACGATTTATGCTTTTGGAGCTTCTCATGCGGGAATTCTTACCCAAGAACTGTTTTATCGGGCTGGTGGATTGGCTTTAATTAATCCAATTATGGCAAAGGAAGTTCAATTAGATGTAAGACCAATAACTCTAACCTCGCAAATGGAGAGACTACCTGGTTATGGGACATTGATTTTAGAGCATACGCCAATACAAAAAGAAGATGTTCTAATTATTCATTCAGTTTCTGGTCGAAATACAATTGCAATTGATATGGCATTACGGGCTAAGGCAATGGGTGTGATCGTGATTGCTGTTACAAATATAGAATATAGTCAAGCTGTAGTTTCGCGACATGAAACAGGAAAGAAATTGTTAGATATTGCAGATATTGTTATTGATAATTGTGGAGATTTTGAGGATTCCAGTATTACTATTGATGGTCTAGATCAAAAGGTTGCCCCAACCTCTACAATAGCCGGAGCTTTTATTTTAAATAGTGTGATTATTCAAGTAGTAGAAAATCTAGTTAATGACGGTTTCGAACCACCGATTTTTCATAGTGCTAATATTGATGGAGGTGACGAATATAATCAAAATATCTTAAACCAATATAAAAATCGCATTCATTATATGAAGTGAGTAGAGAGGAGGCGTATGATTCTCTTATTGAATCATATGAGGATATCTTATGAATACTAGAAGTGTGGAAATATTGAAGAGGCTGTGCGGCGGAAAAAACTATCAAGTAGAAGATTTAGCACATGATTTTGAGATCTCTATTCGAATGATTAGATATGTTATTGATGATATTAATGATTTTTTAGAAACAATAAATATTAAAAAAAATATAATGATAAGAAATGGAAAGATTCAGTTTAATATTACTCATCAAGAAAAAGAGATACTGATGAAAGAAATTTCGAATTTGGATAATTATGTATATGCGATAAGTCCGTTTGAAAGAAAGTGCTATATTTTAGTTTCAATGTGGTGTTGCAGTGAACCACTCACAAGTCAGTATTTTGCTGATGAAATGAATGTTAGTAAAAGTAGTATTGATAAAGATATTCTTTCGATAAGACAAGAATATGAGGGATATGATTTTTCTATTAATGTAAAAACAGGAAAAGGCAGTTATATAGAGGGTGACGAAAGAGACATACGCTCATGTTTCTTTAGAGTTATTGAAAAGAATATTGATTTTAATAAATTTATGCACTTTCAATATACACCAATAACTTTTATTGAAAAGAATATTTATCGAATGGTCTTCGATAAATACTGGAAAATCATTATTAAAGTTATGAATGATTTTGAAAGTCATAGTGAAAAGAAATTAACCTATTTATCATATAAAGATATTTGTATCCATTTAGCTGTTTCTTTGACAAGAATAGAATTAGGGTATGATATCATCCTACATCAAGATTATTTGATTGAGATTTCAAAAACAGAAGGATATCATGATGCTCAATTTATTTGTTCACAAATAATGCAGGCATTAAATATTAAGATGTCACAATCAGAAGTTGCTATTATTACGATCTTATTAAATAGTGCTAGATATACGACTTTAAAGCGATATGTTATCTATGATTGGGCTAATATACAAATGATAGCAACTACTTTAGCCTTTAAAGTAGGAGAAAAACTTAATGTAAATTTTAGTCGAGATGAGGAATTGATCAATTCTTTAACCCTCCATTTAGGTCCTACAGTATTTAAACTGCAAAATCAAGTACCGGTTGTTAATCCGAGTTTGACAGTTATTAAGAAAAATTATCATGAAGTTTTTATAGCATTATTAGAAACAATTGATGAATTAGGCTATAAGGAATTAAAAGGAATTAAAGAGGATGATATAGCTTTTTTAACGCTTCATTTTTGTGCCGCTTTAGAGAGAAAAAATCGTTTTAAAGATGTGTATAATGTTGTAATTGTTTGTGTTCATGGTTTTGGGACGGCTTCTTTAATGAAGGAGATGATCTGCTCGAGATTTAAAAATATTATTGTGAAGAAAACAGTAACTGAAGAACGGATTTTAAATATAGATCTCAGTAATATCGATTTTATTATTTCAAGTATTGATCTACAAATAATGCAGTGTTTGGTTGTTAAAGTCAATGTAATTTTAAAAGAGAGTGATTATCGATTGATTGAAAATGCTATGGAAAAAATTGTTCATCAAAATATTCAAGAAAGTGATACTTTTATGGATGGAATTTTAAGTATTGTTAAGAGAAACTGCGAGATTGTAAACTATCAGCAGCTTTTCGATGATTTCAGTGAATATTTTAAAGATTTAGGAATTGATGCAGGAATCAAACTGCAGCCATTATTAAATGAATATTTAACTGCTGATAAAGTTCTACTATGTGATACGGTCGATCATTGGGAGACTGCAGTCTGCTGTGCCGGACAAATGCTAGTTAAGAGTCAAGATATTGCAGAATGTTATATTAAATCAATGATAGATACGGTGAAAAAATCAGGGTCATATATGGTTATTGATGAAGGAATAGCCCTTATTCATGGAGAAATTGATTATGGGGTTAATCAAACATCAATGAGTCTGTTAATTATTAAAAATGGTGTCAAATTTAATCATGATAAATATGATCCAGTGCATATTATTTTATGTTTAGCGGCTAAAGATAATTATACGCACATGAAAGCATTAAATAATTTTATCAAATTTTTAGAGAATATAAGAAATAATGGGATAGAACGTTATTTTGAACTAGACTATGTTTTAGACCAGATTAATGAGGTAAGTAAATATGATTAAATATATAAAAGAGAATTGTGTGGATTTTTATAAAGAGTGCCATGATTGGAAAGAAGCAATTGTCTATGCTGGTTATCTATTAGAGAAAAATGGCTATATTGATCACCAGTATATAAATGATATGGTGAATATTATTGAAAAAAATGGCCCCTATATTGTAGTCATGCCAGGGGTTGCCTTGGCTCACGCAAGACCAAATGGTCATGTGTATCAAAATAGTATTAGCTTAGTAACTTTTAAAAATGGAGTGAAGTTTGGACACTCTGTTAATGATCCAGTTCGAGTATTGTTAGCGCTTGCAGCTAAAAGTGATGAGGAGCATTTAAAGCTGTTTCAAGAAGTGGCACTATGTCTAATGGATAGAAAATATTTACATAAAATATTTAATGCCCGTTCTTATCAAGATATTTTAAAGGATAATAAAAATATTGATGCTATTAAAGGGGGACTGATAGTTTCTTGTTATGCTGATTCAGCAATAAATCCCTATATGGACAATTCTATTGCAATTCAATGCCTGGCTCAAAGTTGTGTTGCTGGAGGAGCTAAGGCGATAAGAACAAATTTAGAACATGTAAAGGCAATTGCAGAAGTTGTAGATGTTCCGCTTATTGGTATTAAAAAAATCTATAAAGGAGATGATCCGCTTCATTCTAGTTTTAGAATTACACCAACAATGGATGAAGTCGATCAGCTAGTTGCAGCTGGCGTTGATGGTATAGCCATAGATGGCACTCAAAGAGAACGTTATGATGATTTATCATTAGAAGAATTTGTTAATAAAATAAAAAATAAATATCCAGAGTTATTTGTTATTGCAGATATTTCTACAGTGGAAGAGGGAATCAGAGCATCTAAAGCGGGAGTTGATGCAGTAGGTACTACTTTATCAGGATACACGCCATATTCTAAAAATCCAATTATATTTGGAACAGTGCCATCACCAGATCCAGATTATGAAATTATTAAAGAGCTAAAAACAGCCGGAGTATCAAGAGTCATTGCCGAAGGAAGAATTAATGACGGTAGTAAGATGAAGAAATGTATAGAGGCAGGAGCTTTTGCAGTTGTTATCGGAACATCCATAAGTGAGCCAGCTAAAATAGTAAAAACAATATTACATGATGCAAAAGAGGGATGAAAAATGAAAAGTTTTAAAGTTATCACGGTATGTGGTGCCGGAGTCGGAACAAGCACTTTGTTAAGAATGAATATTGATAAAACTTTTAAAAAATTTGCTTTACCATTAGAGGTAACAGTTGAGAATAAAGGATTATCAATGTCTAAAGGACTAATGTGCGATGCAGTATTTACTTTTGAATCGTTTGCTGATGAATTACGTTCTTGTTATGAGGATGTTATTGTAATCAATAATCTAATGGATATGAATGAATTAGAGGAAAAAATAAAAAAATTATTAGAAAAAAAGAATTTATTGTAGAGGAGGGAGATTATGTCAGTATTTAAAGTTATTGTAGATATTTTTCAAAATTATGTGTTTAATCAGCCGTTTATTTTCTTAAGTATTGTTGCGATGATTGGTCTTATTTTACAAAAAAAATCAATAGATAAAATTATTTCTGGATCAGTCAAAACGGGAATCGGTTATTTAATTCTAAGTGTAGGAACAAGCACAATCGCAGGCGTAGTTACGCCGATAGCTACGCTGCTGGAAAAAATTATGGGGATTGAAACAGTTGCAACTGGAATGGGAACAAATGCATTTACTGAACAGTGGGCATCGACGATTGCAATTATTATGGTTATTGGTTTTTTTATAAATCTAATTTTAGCTAGATTTACACCATTTAAGTACGTGTTTTTAACAGCACATCAAACATATTATTTGATCTTTGTTTATTTAGCTGTAGCTGTAGAAGTGTTTGCTAATCCAAATAATACGTTAGTTATTATTATTGGTGGTCTATTAACAGGAATCTACTGTACTTTAGCTCCAGCATTGGCCCAGCCTTTCTTGAGAAAGGTTACCGGCAGTGATGATTTTGCCTATGGTCACACCACAACATTCGGAGTTATTACGGGTTCATTAGTTGGAAATTTATTTAAAAAACATAAAAATGAATCGTCTGAAAACATTAATATTAATCCTAAATTAAACTTTTTAAAAGACATTACAGTTTCTACCGCTTTAGTTATGACAATCCTATATATCGTGGCAGTATGCTTGGCTGGTTTTGATTATGTCGAAGCGAATTTAAGTAATGGACAGCCCGCAATTTTATATGCGATTGTTTCTGGCGTTCAATTTGGAGTGGGGATTACAATTGTATTGAATGGTGTTTCAATGATGGTTTCAGAGATCACAGAAGCGTTTAAAGGTATTTCTGAAAAAATTGTACCTAATGCAGTACCAGCATTAGACTGTCCTGTCGTTTTTAACTTTGCTCCAACTGCAGTTATGCTAGGTTTTTTAAGTTGTTTAGGTACAGTTATATTGTGTACGATTATCTTTGGTGCAATTGGCTGGTATGCTCTGACACCACCGGTTATTACTACCTTTTTTGGAGGTGGACCAGCAGGTGTTTTTGGAAACTCTACAGGAGGCTGGCGTGGGGCTATTTTAGCTGGAGTCGTTGCTGGACTGTTATTGTCATTTGGACAAGCGTTAACGGTAGGCGTTTTATCAACAACAGTAGCGGACTTTGCTAGATGGTCAAATGATTTTGATTATTCTGTATTTCCAGCGTTTTTCAAATGGATACTACAGTTGTTTGCTTAAAATTATAAGGGATAAAATTATCCCTTTTTAAGTTTATTAAGATTGTCAAGAAAAGAAAAAGAAACTGACTGTCCTTTATATTTGTGTATTTAGCTCCTTAAAATTAACTTAATTAAAAAACTTTGACTATCTAAATAATTGCAATTCTGATGAAAATAGGATATTTTAAAGAAAGGGATAATTTAAGGGGATAAAGAAAATGATAACAGTTGCTAATAGTGCCGAGTATTTTATTAACGAATTTACTCAAGAAATATATGATCAAGTGTTAGATCATGTTGATTTTAAAAGCCTGGAGTGTAGTTGTGGGGCGAAATACCTGTTTTTATTCGAAAATATTAACTTACAGAAGCACTTTGCAATTAACTTATAGAAGCACTTAGCAACTAATTTGCAAAGTGCTTTTTTTGTCGTTTTTATCAATATAAATTTAAATATGCAAAAAAATTCTATGTAGGCTTGGGAGGGAGACTGATGAGTATAATTTTGGATAACAAAAAAACAATGGAGAATATTCAGGAATTATTGGAATATCTTTCAGGAATCGTCAACGGGGCAAGATACAACATTGAAATAGCATGTGAGGAAGATAAGGAAAATGATATAAGAATTTATTTAATAGACAATCTCGAAAGAGATTTTGATGCAAATTTTATTACAACAACTTCGATATTAAAAATGGATGATTCGAAATCAAGTGTTGATTCTAAGAAATATGAAAGCAGAATGATAGATCTGTTGGACAAATCTAATGAAGAAACAATGTTTCTTATAGAAATGTTTGACTGTATAAATAAATTGGATAAGGAAGACAGATGTATTTTGATAAAAAGAGAAATATTAAATTACACAAGAGAGGAAGTGAAGAATGAGATGAACATATCGACAAATAGTTATTATAAACGGTTGAGGGAGGCTAAGTATCGTTTAGCATTACTGATTCCAGATGCAATTATGATCAAAGAAATTTAAAAAAAGGAAAAGAGGAAAAAAATATGAGAACAATTGTAATTACAAATATGAAAGGCGGAGTTAGTAAAACTACTACCGCACTATCTTTAGCAAAAGGCATGGCTGATAAAGGATATAAAACACTGCTTATTGACAGCGATCCACAAGCAAATGCAACAGATGTTGCAGGCAATATTGGAAACGAACTTGATGAGAAATTTATTAATGAATTTAATGATGATATTAAAAATGAGGAAGATTTCTTAAATAAATTGAATGACTGTTTATACAGTGATTACACCATTAATTTTAATCTAAAAGATATTTTTGAAGAACCTAGTTACATTAAAGAAGTAATTATGAAAACAAGAATAAAAAACTTAGATTTAATACCTTCTGCATTATCACTTGGTGATGCGAAAATAAGCTTACTTCATAATTTTAATCAGGATATAACTGGATATTTAAAGTCTGCGTTTAAATATATTGAAGATGATTATGACTTTGTAATAGTAGATGAGGCACCAGATGACAGTGTTATTTTGAGCAATGCACTAAGAGTTGCTGACTTAGTGATTATCCCTGTTAAACCAGATAGAGGTTCTTTAAAAGGATTAATTGTTTCTGTAAGCAAGCTTTTAAAAATGAAGGATGTTGATTTTGACTTAAAAGTATTGTTGACGATGATTAATGATAATAACAATGAAAAAGGAATTGTTAATCTGTTCCATAAATATTTTAGCGGAAAAACATTAGACACAACTATTCGGTATCGTGCAAAACCTGCGAACAGTGCTACGATCCAAAATGAATTTTTAATCGACAGTGATCTTAATATTGGTAATGATTTAAAGAAATTGGTTGATGAAGTAGAGGTGTATTTTAATGATTTGTCCGTACATCGATAAAGAAAAAACACAGCAGAATACAAAAACTCTTATTGAAGATTTAAGACCAGTTATTAAATCTGGCTTTTATGAGGTAAAGAAATTAAATATTGCTGAAGTAGAAAAAATTTGTGATTTGACTACTCTTGTTGAAACAAGAGTAGCAAATAGGGCAAATGAAATAATAATGAAATTATTATTAAGTGCATCAAGAATCTTAACACAAAGTGAAAAAAGATTTTTCTATTATTATTTTCTAAATGGAATGTGTATTAAAAATCTTAGAAACGGAGTAGTGTTCTGCGATGAGTGTATTGTTATTGCCAATGGTTATTATATTTTACAGAACATTATAAGAAAACTGATGTATTCATTTAATGAAACCGTTGTATATAAAATTAAAAGAGGGCGAGGAGATAGTATGAGCGGATTAGAATTTAATTTAAAACAATATGATAAATCTAACAGTGAGGATTTGATGAGGGAATTTGATAAAAGAAAAAAGGTAGAACCGATTGCAATAGAGGATATTAAATATAATCCATTAAATCCAGATTTCGATACACTGGAGGATATTGTAGAGTTTGCTGATAAAATTTATCACAATCCAAATGGAGTCTTAGAAGTTATTACAGTTTATCGTGATAGTGATGGTAAGTATATGTTGGTAAGTGGTCATAAAAGAATTAAAGCCTGCAAATATAATATTGAACATGAGAGTGAATTAGATGGTACTGGAAAAGTTCAAAAGACAATAGTCGCAACGATTGTTAAGAAACCAGATAATGAAATTGAAGAGATGAATACTATTCTTACTTACAATGATTATCGTAGATTTGATACTGAAGAAAAGAAATATACTTTGTTTAAAGCATATTACCAGTATGTTGCAGTACTCAATAAAAACGGAGAATTTAAAGGAAGAATTAGAGAATTCATTTCAAAACAGAGTGGATTAGGATTAAAAAAGGTAGGAGATTTTATTGATGAACTTGAAAATACTGTACTAATGTATTTAAACGAATTTAAGGATGATGTGAACAGAAATCTTGTAAATATAGAAGAGAGAAATGATTATCTTATCCACAAATCAGGATTACCAATTGAGACGCTGCAGTTAGTGTTGACAAAAATAAAGAAAAAAATCGAGGAAGATCCTAAGGTAAAAAATGATGATGAAGTACTGACAGGACAGACATCTATCGATGATTTTGTGAAAGATGATCTAAGTATTCATTACGAAGAAGTCCGTATGAAATTAACAAATTATTTTGATGCGAAGTGTATGGTAACAAAAAATAATAAGATTACTATTAATTGCGTGGATATAAAAGATTTAAACAGAGTGTTGCAAATGATGGGTGTGATTACAAATGATTAATATGTTTGAAGTATATAAGTTTGAGAGTTTATCAAAAGACGATAAACTCACTGTTATCTTAATCATACTGATTGGAATATTAATTTTTATAATATTGTGTTGGCTGATGTTTTTGTACATAAGCGCATTGAAAGGCAAGGCGAAAAAATTAGGCATTAATCATAAAGAGCAGATCACAAAAGTAATAAGAAAAATTAAAAAACAACATTAAATTGAGTATTATAAAAAAATTAAAATTTAACTGAATAAATGATAATTTTTTAGATTTGACAAAAAAATAAAAACATCAAAGTCCCTTTGATGTTGATTTAGAGAGGAGATATGAGACGCATGCTCAGTTCTGGAAACTACATTGAGTATAAAACAATAAAAGATACAGCCATTATTAAATCTTTTATCAAAACTAAGGCTTATTCAAATCAAGCAAATATAGAATCTAAAATTGACAAGCTAATTGCATATGAGAAAAAAAGAAATGCAACTAAAAAGAATTACTGTATTAAGTTAAGAGTGATGATTTCCAGATCATTATCTAAACAGCAAAAACATGAACTTGCGAAACAGTTTATGTTTAATATAAGTCTAGATTATAAATCTATTCCCTTTGTTTATAAATTTACAAATGTTGGAAACGGGACATATATAGATTTTCTTGTGTTTGAAAGAAAAGTATTTACAAAACCTATATCTAATCCAAAAAAATACAAAAGAAATATGTACATAAATAAATTTACAGGAAGGACATGCAAAAAAGATGATTCTAATATGGTAATGATATGCAAAAAAAATGAAATTATGAAAGATAAAGACGGGAATGTCATAGTAGAAAAGTATGATGTGACTCCAACGAAAATTAGGCATCTTTGGTACAAGGATCATAGAGACAAAAGTATTAAGAAAAGAAATTTTAACAACTTTATTGCAAAACTTGAAAAATTTTACATCGTTGCATTATCTAAAATTATTACCTCACTAGGCAAGACCTATAAAAAATTTAAATACTGTAGGCGCAAATTTGGATATAGCGATGAACGGTTACAGCAAATAAATCTATATAACGCAGTGATCAACCGAATAAATTTAAGAATTATCTTACTGCAGGATGCAGTTTTCTGGAGTGATGATTATGATTTATACAATAAAAAACTAAATTCACTGATATATAGTATTTCGAATACTCTTGATAATGGTGATATCAATTTTAAAAATAAATTCAGATTAAAATTATCACCGTTAAATAAAAATTATGATGATTATGAGGGGAATATTAATTATTTTGAAAAAAATGTAAATGAAAGAATAGAAAAATGGAGAAATGAAGCATTTGCAGGAATCCTGGCATTTATAAGGAGTGGTAAAAAATGTTGAATATTTTGAAATTATTTTTGATTAATTTAATTGAGATGAAATGGTTAATTGAAAACATGAAAAAAGTTAGGAGGTCATGAAGTATGCCAAAAATTAGAGTATATGCTAATTACGAATTCACAAATGATAGTGATAATTGTAATGATAATGGAAAACTTTCAATGCTGTATGAAGTACCAAAATCGTAGATGAAATGGAACGAAGAAAAACGACAAGCCTGGCTGAAAAAAAACAGCGATAAAATAAATAAAGCATTTAATGATGCTATGGTTGTTTATCATGTTAGTGAACTCTATGATGAGGCTGAATAAAGAGAGGAATTGAAATGAATAAAATCGAGAAATTTAGAACTGAACTGGAAAAATATGAAGAAAAATATGCATTATTAATAAAAGAGCATATTCAAGAGGAAATTAACAAAATTGATTCAAACATTGAAATAAGCATATTCAGCAATGATATAGATCGTATATATGTCACATATAAAGAGTTTAAATTTGAATTTACGTATTATTATTCAATAACAAGCAGGAAATTGTGTTTTCGTGGTTATGGAAAAACCAATACTCATGGTTATTCTTATGATTTAACAGATATGGTGGGTGATTAGATGAAAAAGAAAATTTTAGATGTATGTTGCGGAGCGAGAATGTTTTGGTTTGATAAAGAAAATGAAAACACAATATATATGGACAAAAGACAATTAGAGGATACTTTATGTGATGGCCGTAAATTATTGATAAATCCAGATGTGATTGGAGATTTTAGAAATATCCCTTATGAAGATAATTCTTTTAAATTAGTAATATTTGATCCTCCACATTTAATAAAAGCAGGAGAAAGTTCATGGTTGACCAAGAAGTATGGAAAGTTAAATGATTCATGGCCAATAGATATAAAAAAAGGTTTTGATGAATGTATGAGGGTTCTTGATAAAAGTGGAGTATTAATTTTTAAATGGAATGAAGAACAAATAAAATTAAAACAGATATTAGATTTAATAGACTATAAACCATTAATAGGCAATAAAAGAGCAAAGACACATTGGTTAGTGTTTATGAAAGATTAATATAAAAATATTTGAAACTAACATTGAAAAACCAGTAGTTAAGTTTGGATACAATTCATTTGATCAGATTGTTTCAGTAGAGTTAAGTATAAGTAGAGATTATATAGTGTAAATTCTATTTCATATAATGAAATTTGTTTTATTCCAAAGGTTATTAAAACTGAGAATGCGGAGGATAAAAAGAGTGGATAAATGGACTAGTATTTTAGAAAGTAATCCGAATGCAAATGGTACATATTATGTATATGTTATGAATTGTATGGATAATTCAAGTGATATTTTAAAATTAAGATTTGAAAATGGGGAATGGCAAGAATTTGGGGATGAATATGACAGAATAATTGCATGGAAAAACATTCCAGAAAAGAAAATTGCTGATAAATTAGACTGGTTAAAAAAACATCATAATGAATTAAAAGCAGTTTTCAATTATGATGTTGAATTTAATTATGATTATTTTGAAATAGCAGAGTCTTTAACTGAGTGTCTTTGTGAATATCCTCATTTTTTATGGAGTGGAGATGTTCGTTATATAGATAAAGTTTATGTTATAATAATAATTTTTTAATAGTTTTATTTAAAATATTGAGATACTGAAAGGAATGATGAATAATGTCAACAAAAAAAGAAGATTTCAAATGTAATGTGGAAAAATTAGCATGCGGTAATGATAAATTGCAGTTATTAGATGAATTAATGAAATTGAAAAATAATGATGGGTTTAATTTACTGGAAATATTAACTGCATTGACTGCCTATGATGATCCAAAATTCAAAAATCAAAGAGACGAAATCCTAACACATAACTGCGAAAATGTTTTAAAAGCTGAACTGTTAATTTATGACTTTGGTGAATACTACAATTATAATGAAAATAATAAATCTATCGAAGAAGCATTAACATTACTAGAATCCGATAGATTTAAAGTGAAAGCTGTACTTAATGTTATCCCTGCTTTTGATTTTTTGAAAAATTCAGAAGAATAGTTGAATCGTCTTTATGATCAGATGGTAGTGGTTTATAACAAAAGCTTACAGTTGTATCGTTTTTGAAATGATCATATAAAGATGGTCGTAATAATCTTGTTTTGTTATCATTAAATATGGTACGATGCATCTGTTTATTATCCTTATTTTTTCCGTTTCTTTTAACAGCATAGCAATATTTATTGTCATCATTATCTCTATCATTAAGAATATCGATAACTTGATCCAATTGTTCATGTGTTGGTAAATGAAAACTTGTAGGAATATACTTAGCAAAATTTTTGTAAAACTGTATTTCAAAATCACCTAAATTTTCAACATATTCAACATTAAAAAAATATCTAATACTAACCATATCTATAGAAAATCTTATACTGTTAGCTAATGTTATTAGTTTATTGTCAGTATCGGTATTTATAAAAGTTAATTGTGCAATATAATACTTGTTTTTCTTTATGCTCTTATCTAAGCATTCAAATACTACTATATATCTGATTTTTTTATATGTAAAATTAAAAGCTGTTATTATCCAACCTTTGGATTTCATATCATCTCTTAAAACAGTAATATTTTGTAAAATATTGTTCATATTAATCTCCTTTATAATAAAATATTCATTGAAACATGATGCTAAAACCGCTTTTTATAATAAAATATAATTTTATTATATCGTTAAATTTAACGTAACTCAATTTATATATTAGGAGTAAGATAAAATGAAAAATGAAAATCTTAAAAATATAATTAACAAAAAAAATATTTCTATTAACAAATTAAGTCGTATTACGCACTTAAACGATTCTCATTTAGGTAAAATAATTAATGGTAAAACTAAAAATCCTGGTATTGATTATCTGCTAGCTATTGCTGAAGCATTGAATTTAAATGATCACGAATTTGCTGAATTATGTGGTTATAAAAATGATAAATAGACATGGAACATGTTCCATGCATAGATTGGAGAAAAGCAAAAAAATTTGTTTTTTTTACAAAGGTAATTGAAACTTAGAATGAGGAGGCTAAAAAGAGTGGATAAATGGACTAGTATTTTAGAAAGCAATCCGAATGCAAATGGTACATATTATGTATATGCTATGAATTGTATGGATAATTAAAGTGATATTTTAAAATTAAGATTTGAAAATGGGGAATGGCAAGAATTTGGGGATGAATATGACAGGATAATTGCATGGAAAAAATTATCTGAAAAAAAGATCAAGAATAAATTAGGCTAGCTAAAAAAACACCATAATGAATTAAAAGTGGCTTTCAATTATGATGTTGAAATTAATTATGATTATTTTGAAATAGCAGAATCTTTAACTGAGTGTCTTTGTGAATATCCATATTATTTACCATACTTATGATTGTCATACGTTGGTAATAAATTATTGATACCATTAACTTGTAAAAGATGTAGGAATAGTATAAAATATAGGTGAAAAAGAACATAAAAGGTAAATTTACTAAGCAAATATGTTTAGTGGATTTATGGATATGAAGAGTTCGAGTAGCACGAGAGTGCATTAATTATTTGGCGTGGCAGGTGGTCTATTTGACTACCTGCTGTATTTAAAATTAGATGAAGAATATATTTTTGTTGACAAATATCAATATATATTGGGAGAAGTAGTATGACTAAGACAGAAAAAGCTTTGGAAGCATGTGAAAAGGTTTTAGACGGTATAGAAGAAAATTCAATTAGTACATCATCGGCTTTATTGCAATGTTTAAAAATTTCACGACTATTGAATGATTATAATGCTATTGTTTGGTTGCAGTATGAATATGGCGGATATCCACGAACTGATGATGGAAAACATATTCAAAGTGAGGCATGGGACATAGCTTATAAGAATGGGCGAGGATATATCAATGACGGCAAAAAGGTTATTTTCACAGAACTTGCTTCAGAGTTAGAAGAAAAAATTGCTGCACAACATAAGGCGGTTAATAATTTTAGTACACAGGGAACTGCTATTTCAGGTGATTATGCGTTTGGGGCAGTCAATAATTTAACAAGTGCAGTGGCTCGTTCTACAAGCTATATTGTTTCAAATATTGCGTTAAGTGAAAAACGCTTGTCTATATTGAAATCCAAATATTATGATTATGCATTAAAAAAACAGATAGAAGTGTCATTTGGAAATGTTGCCGAGAGTATTTTTTCGGAGTATAGAGAAAAAGTTGAAAATCAGTTTTCGAGTTTATCAAAAGATACAATGCTCAAGTTACAGGCAATAGAGGATAAAATCAGTTCAGATAATCCGGAATTATATTCTCAGGCGTTGACTACATGCCGCAGGCTTTTTGAAAATACATCAAGAGAATTGTTTGATCAATATTTTCCAGAATATAAAGATAAGATGTATAAAACTAAATCTGGAAAAGAAATTGATGTGAGTGGTGATCATTTTAAAAATAAATTATCTGCGGTTATAGAAATATTAGAAAATAAATCTTCTACGAAAAGTATAGTAGGAAGCAATATTATTTATCTTTTGGATTGGATTGACAATTTAAATGATTTACAATGTAAGGGGGTTCATTCTGACGTATCAAAACAAGATGCTATGAGATGTATTATTCAAACATATATTTGCCTTGGAGATATATTAAATTTACAGAGTGAGTGATATATGAGTGGCAACATTTTGGCAACAGAAAATCAGTAAGCCAGAATAATTGAAGTATAAAATGGTGTATATTTGCACAAGAATTAAGCAAATGCAGTTAAGAACAAGGGACTCTTCGGACTGTTGACAAATTAAATAGAAATATCAAATTTCGTATAAAAAAGCATATATGCGTGGAGAAAAATAGAAAATGAAAATTACAGTTCATTGGATTTTCCGGTATGTGTAGCATATGTTCATGCTTGGCCTTTATTTGATACGATGATGTTTTTATTGCCTGAATCATCAAATGATGGTATTAAACTAAAGCTTTCATTACCTTTTAATGGATATGAAATTACGTCTCCTTTATTGTGATATAAGCAAAGTAAATATGAATTATCAGGGTGGTATCGTCCATTAATTTTTAATACATATAGAATTACTATTGGGGTGGATTTTAAAGTTGATGAATTACATGTTAATGGTAAGGAAACAGACTTCACTACTTATAATCACTTCATAACTTTTAAAGTAGAAAATATTTCTACGATTAATTGGCGAATAAAAGGTCGCTTGCTATAGATATATCAATGAACCATGTGAGTTAAACATGCAAATAAAGTACGTTTCTCATTTACGAAGGCTGTTTTGTAAGCATAAAATAACAAAGTAAGTGTTATCATATGTTGGTGAATAATTTAGACTAAAAAACCTTGATAAATTCAAGGATTTTTAGTATCTAAAAGGCATTTGACATCAATTATACATCTTTATTTATTTCGTTAATTAGATAACTTTGCTCATAGAAGAATTGGTAAATGAGACTAGTAAAATTAAAATGATAGATAATTTAAATCGAATAAAAAAATTACGTTTTAATGTAAAATATCTGTTTAATGTAAGCCCTATTGACAAGATATTTAGTAAAATTAAGTTTGATGAATTTTTAGAAATTTCAAAAATAGATACACCTGAAAAGGCTAATGATTTGAAAACAAAAATATACGAATATTCAAAAAAGAAAGAAATTTTAGAGAATATATAGATATTGCTTTTCTGGGGATAGTTGTTATGGCTGTTTTAACGCCAATAATTGAATATGCACAATCGGTATATATTCCTAATTCACTTTCTTCATTTAATTGGAAAAATATTTTAATATATTTATCCACAACATTTCCAATTGTAGCTGTACTAATATGCATTAATAAATTTATGCATAAATATAACACTTATAATAATATAAGTGAGAAAAAAAAGTTGTTAATTCTTTCTGAAAAATTAAATAATTATGATTTTAATATAAGTGAATTAGAAAAATGTTTTGAAGAAGTATTGTAAAAAAGACCCGAATTTCAACTAGTGTTGTTAAAATATTGAAATAAAAAGAGTGAAGATTATTTTTGATTCTTTCTTACTTTAGAGTATAAATAAAAAGGAGGATTTAAATGCTGTTGATAAATTCAATAGTTTGAATCCTCTAATTTTATGATTGTCTAAACCAAGTAAGAATCATTATTCTCTGCACTCTTTTTTTTCTTTGTCTTCTCTAATACCTTTGCAAACAGGTTGACGCATACCTTCTTTGTTAGAAGGCATATATTGTACTATACATACTAAATTAGGTTCTATCCAAACTGCATTATCATTTCCTTTGGGTAGATCACAATTAAATGGATGATGCTTTATGATAGTGTAATTGTATTGATCTAATGTTCTTATACTCGCACCCAAAGTGACATGTCCATAGTATTTTAAATTATTACTTGAATCGTATTTACCTAATATAAAACTTGTCATATTGTTGTCTTTTTGAATATATCCGCAGAGAACGAAATCATCATCAACCAGATATTTAAATTTAATCCAGTCAGTTGAACGCTTTCCAAAGAAATATTTGCTACCTTTTCGTTTAGCAACTACTCCTTCCAGTTCTTTTGATTTGACAATATTAAATAACTCCATACCATTGTTTTCTATAACTTTTGATATAGATATACGATTATTTTCATTAATTAATCGTGGCAATTTGTTTATTCTTTCTTCTATTGGTATATCAATAAGCAAATTATTGTCAAGATATATTAAATCATAGACAACAAATGTAGCAGGATACTTTTCAGATAAGAGTTTTATTTTAAATAAGTCAGTTATAACTGTACGCTTTTGAACTTCGTAAAAGTCAGGTTTACCATTTTTAAGGACGATGATTTCTCCATCAAGAATGCATTGTCCATTAACATTGGAAAAAATATTAGAAAGTTCAGGAAACTGATTAATCAGTTCTTTGTTACGCTTATTTCTTAAATCAACACTTTTTCTATCGATATATGCAAGACATCGGATTCCATCAAACTTTAATTCAAATAAATACTCTGGTGAGTTGAACGGCTCAGATTGATTAGCAATTAGCATTGGTCTTGCTAAACGTTTGTCAAAAATATCATTCATAGTTACGATGCCATGTTATTTGATGCTTGTGTGTTAGCTAGATCAATAGACTGCTGCAGTGCAGACATTAAATCAATTACACTGTTAGGTTGACTGTCATCAGCAACCACTACTTCCTGACCGTTTATTTTAGTTTGTATAGCATCATGCAATTTAGCTTGGTATTCATCGTGATCTGGTGCAAATTTATCTGTCATAGAGTTGATTAAGGTTTTAGCCATTTCAAGTTCATTTTTATCAATAGAAACCTTGTTAATAGTTGGAGCTGGTTGAATTTCTTCCTGAAAAAATAGTATTTTAGCAATGATATCTGTTTTAGTGGGATACAGCACTATAAGTTCCTCTTTTGTCCCCATAACGGTTTTAGCAATGGCAACTTTCTTTTGAGATAATAGTGCTTGTCTGAGTAGTTCAAATGCCTTTTCACCACCACGATCTGGAACAATGTAATAATTTTTATCATAATATAATTGATCAATGTCGGTCATTTTAGCAAAATGTAATACATGAATAGTTTTATCACTTTTTGATTTGATTCTTTCAAGTTCATCGTTAGATATTGTAACATATTTACCCTTTTCATATTCGTATCCTTTTATAATATCACTACTTTTAACTTCTGAATTGCAAGAGGGACATAACTTTTGATATTTAATACGCTGGTATTTTCCGTTCTCGTCTTTACATAGTTGATTGAAGCTGATAGCTGTATTTCGGGTTGTTTTATAAAGTGAAACTGGTACATAAATAAGTCCAACGCTTATAGCGCTTTTGTGTGCAACTGCCATAATATCATTCCTTCTTTCATTAATATTAGATTTGACAGGAATAAAGAAAAATAAACTATAATTGTTAGTTAATAAATTACTCTTTTAAAAAATGACGTAATTGTTTGTTCATGTTATAATTTTAACGAAAACTAGGATTCAAGGAGGCAATACATTGAGAATAGATTTTTTTAGTACTTCTGAGGGCATGGATCAACGAGCTGTAAACCATGGTGTATATTCGATAGAATTGGTGGGCAGGGGTAAAAAGATTTGTTTATATATTGGGGAATCGGTCTGGATAGCATCTAGATGCGGAGTGCATTTGTATGAACTATATGAAGACCCCGGGTATTTTGGATTAACTAAAGATGATCTTAATAATGATGAGTTTACTTTAAAGTTTAGTGTCATAGAAAGTATGTCTGACAAAAAAACTTTACTAGGTATTGGAGAATATAAGCAGTTGGAACTGAAAGCCATTAAAAGCAATAAACCACTAACACAACTGGAAACGAGTGACAGACAAATAAGAAATAAAGAAGAAAAAATAAAAAAAGTCCAAGGTGAATTATCAAATCAAGGATTTAAATAGACAAATTAAGTATAAAACAATTTTTATGTAGTCAGCAGGCATTAATTATGAGGGAGAGAAAAGATGTATACAGTATATATAGCAAAATATAAGGGAGAAAATCCAGATTTCAATATAATTAAAGTAATTAAGTTATATATGAGTTCAACAGATTATGATTGTGGTATTTTATTGGCACCAGGGTACATGAATAAAAATGTAAATACGACAGATATGTATTTCACTAAAACGGGGAAAATATTTCATAAATCGAAGCTTAGTAAAAATCGAAATGTTTCTGTTGGTATTTTTAATGGGGTGAATGGTACAACTTTAATAAATTTAGGTAAAAAACCTGGAAAGATTACATGTAGAGAGTATCATGAATATAGTATAAAGTCACATGGATTGAACTTAATAAGAATAAAATGTAAAAAAAGCAGTGATCATCGAAAAATGATATTTTTTTTAGAAAGTCCAGATATGAGATTCATATCTGTTGAAGATATGGAGAAAAGAGATGAAAGTAGGAATGAAGAATTATCATTAGCGAACTATAGTGATTTTTTAACTAATACAAAGGTTAGGGCGATAATGATAGGTTCAAGCAATCAAAGTCTTCAAACATATTATGGAGGTTCAAAAGGTCTGTCAGCAGATAAAGGAGAAGCAGATGTATTTATGTTTGTTGACGATTCAGATGTTAAAGATGCTTTCGTTAATACTGATGATAAATTGTTACAAGATAGTATTGTTATTTCAAAAAGTATAAAGGTTCCTGGAAATTCGGAAAATGAAAGAGAGGCGGATGAAAAATATCTGAAATCTATTCTTGAGGACTTTTTGAAAAACAGTTTAGAACAGTAAATGAATTATAAGGAAAGGAGATTTAAATTTTGTCAATAGCAGATATAATACAAATTATTTTAAGTGGTCTACCCCTACTAGCAACTATTGCAGTTTCTTATTCAATATACTATCTACAAAGAAAACACGAAAAGGAAATACAAAAAATTGAGGAAAATTTGCAAAAAAGAAAGTTAAAAGAAAAAGCAGAACATTTCATTATTAATAATAATTCCGAAATAGATTATTTGCCCTGGTGTATTTTTGCTTCGAATCTTCACAAATTAGAAACACATCATAGAAAAATATATAAAGAATATTGTAAATGTTCTCTGGAAGTACAAAATGAAATACTAAGAATACAAGGATTTGAGGTAAAACAGTTAGATGAAAACAATGACTGGTTAGACAAATGTCTTGAATTGTTAAGAAAAGATATTCTTGAACATAAACTAGGTAGAGATGTTTTGTACGATGGAGCAAAATATTTTAAAAGAGGTTATAGAATATATAAGAGATTAGAATGGGGTGATATTGAATACTCAAATATCTTTAAACCTATAGAAGTAAATTGGGGATTTAAAAAAACGAATTTAAAAAATTGTACCAGTTATATAGAGGAATATTTGTATTTTTTATATAGTGATTCAAAACCTGTATTATATAATTCGTCTCCTTTACCTCCTATTGATTACGTGTGTGAGGCTATAGGCTTTGAAAATAATAAAGAGGAAATAGTTTGTGCCTGGATAATGGAATTAGTTCAGGCAATATCTATTAATCTACTAAACAATAGATTTGTTAACTCTCATGAAAATAGTCAAAAAATAAAATATACGGATGCAACAATCGAAACATATGAGGATAAATATTACAGTGCGATTCATGCGCTATATAATTTGTATTTCAATTGTAAATAGTATTAGAATTTTAAATGTTGCAAAAGAAAGATTAATCGGATAATTATAGTATTCATTGTATTTTTGCAGATAGTAGTAATTGGTATATTTGTGTTGGAGTAAGAATATAAAAGGAATTTTTTATGGTAGTGAGAACAGAAAATTATGCAGATATGGAAAATGATTTGTCTGAAGTGTTTAATTTATCAAAAGTGGATTTTAAAAATGAAATGAAGCAAATATGCGATAAGGAATATTAGTGGATTTTACTAAGTTATATCATCTTATTGAAGAATGGATTATTAAAAGAAAAATTAAGAAAATTGAGAAAATTTATTTTTATCATCTAACAAGATATTCTGGTGAATACAAAAAGTGTTTACCACTGGATGCAGGATATAATACACATAGTAGTTATTTAAATTAAATATGAAAACCTTAATTTGTCAGTTAAAAGTAAATAATTGATGTTTAAGTGTGTAGTTCGTTGAATTACGCACTTTTAAATTTTATAATCGTTTTGGAATCAGTTTAATTACTATGATGTGTTAATAATTAAATAAGCATAGATAAAATATGTCTTTCAACCATCATTATATTTGACGCATACAATAATTAGGTATTTATTTGTTTTTCGAGCGATAGTTTTCCCAAGATATTGAATTGATGTTTTTTATTACATTATTAAATAATGGAGCATTTTTTTTATCGTAAATAGCATAAAAATTTAGAGTTGCTACTGAATCTATTATAGGAATATAAACTTTATTTTCGCTATTTTTAAGAGATGGAATGGTAAGATTTGTTCTAAATACAGGAAGGCTAGAAGATTTTACAAGTATATTATATGTATCTACATTATCCTGAAATAGGAAATTACTGGTAGGCATATTTTGTGTAGTGATATCGTACCAGTATCCTATTCTGCTTAATACTAAAAAATTATAGCCATCTATATCTTTAAAACTAACCGCTTTAAACTTTGATAATTCGTGGGTTTTATCAACGCTTATATATAACTGTTCCTTACATATCTCTTTGCATTCACAATTAGGCAATTTCATTGGGTAATCTAAGATAATCATGGAGTATAGGTGATTTCTAAATGATTTAATTAAAACTTCATTGTCATTTATTATTTCGCCGATAGAATGATCTAATAAACTTTGAATACCCCATAGTGGTGCAGGTGCATTTGATCCAATTGTTATTCTAAAGTTTTGTTGGAATAAAGCGTTTGTAGATAGTTTTAAGAGTTCTACCTCACTTAAAATCTTTTTTGCATGAGCGATTACTTCTTCGCCGTACATATTTAAAACTAATCTGTTTTTTACACGATCAAATAACGCAAATCCAAATTCATCTTCTAGTTTTTTTATAGCTTTGGTGATGGACGGTTGTGAGACATGTAGTTGATTTGCTGTCTCTAATAATGTTTTATATTTTTCCAATGCAACCAGGTACTCTAACTGATATAATTCCATGATGCTCACCTCAATATATATTATAACCTATAGTTATAATTATATGCAAATCATATATTATTTTTATTAACTAGTGAATAGTATAATAAAGATGAAAGGAAGGGATTGTTAATGATTTTATACTATACGTCAACAGGAAATAGCTTATATATTGCAAAACAATTAGGAGGTGAATTGATTTCAATTCCACAAGCACTAAAAGAAGATAATTTAATATTTGAAGATGATGTGATTGGAATTGTCTGTCCAGACTATTCTGCAGAATTACCAAGAACTGTTAGAAAATTTTTAGAGAAAGCTACACTCAAAGCAGATTATGTTTATGTTATCATTACTTATGGGAAGTTAGATAGTATTGTAGCTTATTGGACAAAAGAATTTGCACAAAAACATGGTATTCATTTGGATTATGTTAATACTGTTTTAATGGTTGATAACTGGTTACCTAGTTTTGATATGTTTGAAGAAATGGCTATTGATAAGGAAATACCAAAACAGTTGGAAAATATTAAGAAAGACATTAAAATTAGAAAAAAATTTGTGAAAGGATATACCATTGAGGATAAAACAGCTTGGGAAAGTGTTTCAAAGAGAAATAGAGAATCACCTGAATGGACAGATGGAACAGCGTTACATTGTGATATAGATAAATGTAATGGCTGCGGTATTTGTACAAAAGTTTGTCCAGTAGGAAGAAATATAATAAAAGATGGTAAACGTTTTGAAGTGACAAACAAATGTGATTTCTGTTTAGGATGTATACATGCATGTCCAAGAAATGCATTTTATTTAACAATCAATGATAAAAACCCAAACGCGAGATATAGAAATCCGAACATTAATATAAAAGAAATTATGGATGCAAATAATCAAAGATAGAGAGAAATAGAGGAAAAGTTACCATCAGTGAGATTATGAGTGTTTATGATTCTCAATCTTAGAACAGAAGAGCATCTGGAACAATTAAAAGAATCTCATTTCAAAAAGGTTTAATTATCAGCTGTTTTTTTAGATATAATTGTAAATAATTATATTGAAACTGTTACAGATACCTGTGTTGAAATTAAAAATGGCTTCAACGTCATATACAAGAATCAATTACTAAGAGTAATTAAAATAGTACTATTTATTAATGAAAGATGAAATAAAAATGTTTATACAGTTATTATGTAGAAACTTATAAATTATAAATATTTCATTGCGTGGATTAGAATATGGACTTTAATACTTTTAGAGGGTATAGAAGAAAACAATGCAGTAATAATGAAGTACAAATATAGGAGGAATTATAATGAAAACATTTAATTTAAATAATAATGAAAATATCCCGGTTATTGGATTTGGAGTTTTTATGATACCAAATAATGGTCCAACATATGAAGCAACTTTAGCTGCATTAAAAGCCGGTTATCGTCATATTGATACTGCAGCTGGCTATATGAATGAAAGTGATGTAGGTAAAGCTATAAAAGATAGTGGTGTACCGAGAGAAGAAATATTTATTACTTCTAAGTTATGGCTACAAGATTATGGTTATGAAAATGCGAAGAAAGGAATTGACAATTCATTAAAAGCATTAGATACTGATTACATTGATTTGTATTTATTGCATCAACCATATGGAGACTATTTAGGTTCATGGAGGGCTTTAGAAGAAGCTGTAGAAGAAGGAAGGATAAAATCTATTGGTATTTCTAATGTTACAATTAATTTATGGAATAAGTTTAAAGATGGAATGCATATGATGCCAGTTGTGAATCAAGTAGAGTTCAATCCTTTTACACAACAAAAAAAATTGAAGGAAGAAATGTCCAAGTATAATATTCGTTTAGAAGCTTGGTATCCATTAGGGCATGGTAATAAAGATTTATTAGAAAATGAAACAATTGTTTCTTTAGCTAATAAATATAATAAAAATGCTGGACAGATTATTTTGAGATGGATTTATCAAGAAGGAGTAATTTCTTTGCCTAAATCAACAAATATAGAAAGAATGGAAGGAAATATAGATATTTTTGATTTCGAATTGAATAATCAAGAAATGCAATCTATAAGAGATTTGGATACTGGAAAACCAACACATAATCCGGAAGATTCTGCTAATGAAACAAGATTAATGGGATTAAAAATACACGATTAAAAGGAGAAATTAATAATGGATTATATTACATTAAACAATGGCGTTAAGATGCCTCAAGTAGGATTCGGTGTTTTTCAAATTAAGGATAAAGAAGAATGTGTAAGAGTTATTTTAGATGCAATTGATGCTGGATATCGTTTGATTGATACAGCGCAATCTTATGGTAATGAAGAAGCGGTCGGTGAAGCCATTAAAAAAACAACAGTTCCACGTGAAGAACTATTTATTACAACAAAAGTATGGATTTCAAATTATGGCTCTGAAAATGCAAAGGCTTCTATAGAAGATTCGTTGAATAAGATGCAATTAGATTATTTAGACTTGGTATTGCTTCATCAACCATTTAAAGATTATTATGGGGCTTATCGGGCTTTAGTTGACTTATATAAAGAAGGAAAGATTAAAGCCATTGGTGTTTCTAATTTTTATCCAGATCGTTTAGTTGACCTATGTTTGGATATGGATGTTATTCCTGCTGTTAATCAAGTAGAAGTTAATCCATTTCATCAACAAAATTTAGCATTGGAATATAATCAAAAATATAGTGTACAATTAGAAGCCTGGGCACCGTTTGCTGAAGGAAAAAATGGTATTTTTGAAAATAAGATTTTGAGTGATATTGGTAAGAAGTACAATAAATCGATAGGTCAAGTTATTTTACGTTGGCTAGTACAGCGAGGAATAGTACCTTTAGCCAAGACTGTAAGAAAGGAACGGATGGAAGAGAATATAAATATTTTTGATTTTGAATTAAGCCAAGAAGATATGAATATAATAGCTCAAATGAACAAGGATAAAAGTTCTTTTTTCTCACATTATGATCCAAAGACAGTAGAAATGATTTGTGGCTTAAAACGTTAATTTACTTAGTTTAGATAAATGATGGGTATTTGCACAGGTACTTTAAAGTATTTGTGCTTTTATTATATATATATATTTAACTAACATTTTATTATATTTTTATCTAAAAACACAATAAAAATCTGATTATCCGCTAAAACACACTATCTATCAGCATTTTCAAGGAAACAAATACATCAATTTACTACTTATTTACTACTAACGAATGAGCCTTGATACGCAAGTTTTCCTAGATATGCAAAGATATGGTACAGCACATCAGTATTGAAACAAGAAAAAGTTGAATATTTCATAGACTATGGAACGCCTAAAATGACGTTCCTTTTCTATTTCCAGCCGTTCTTATTGGACGGCTATTTTATTACCCAAAATGAAAGGAGCATTAGATTTATGAAAAAGACATTGAAACGATTGTGTACGGGCTTCTTAGCTCTTGCAACTGTCGTTACTGCTTTACCGACTACACCCGTTCATGCAGAAAGTAAGCAATACTGGACGGAGTCAAAAGAGCGTGTCGGTATCGTTGAAAAAGTAATGAATGACGGTTCGATTGGTTCTACCTTTAATGAGGGACATTTAACCGTTGAGGGCGAGGACGCTTACTGTATCGACATCAATACAGATTTTAAGAATGGCTACAAGACCAGAGCTGACGCAAGCTCACGCATGAGTATCGACCAGATAAGCGACGTTGCCTTATCTATCGAATATGTAAAACAGTACACAGACAGCCACAGCGGAATAAGCAAAAATCACGCTTACCTTTTAAGACAGCTTGTAGTCTGGCAGAGATTGAGCGTACATCTTGGCTGGCAATGTGATAACGTGCGAGCTTCTTATGATGAAATTCCAAAGGCTACGCAGGACGAAGTTTTCGCTGGTGCAAAAGCCTTTGTCAAAGAGAATAAGGGACGCTATGAATGTGGCGGTTATATCTACTCTGGCGAGGGGCAGGAATTGGGACAATTCTGGGCGAAGCTGAATGTCGGAAATGCGAAACTGCAAAAGACTTCCAGTAATGACAGCATTACAGACGGTAACGGAAATTACTCTGTCGCTGGTGCGACATACGGTGTCTTTGCTGATAAGGACTGCACGAAACAGCTTGCCACCCTTACGACTGATAAAAACGGAAATACAGACGTTGCAGAGGTAACGGCTGGCACAGTCTATATCAAGGAATTATCCGCACCAGCAGGATATAAAGTGGATAAAACAATCTATCCATTGACAATCAAAGCTGGCGAAACAGCGACTTTGAACGTATCTGATACACCGAAAGTAACAGACACTTTGATTGAGCTTTTCAAGATTGATATGGAAACACAGAAAGACAATCCGCAGGGGAACGCTTCTTTAGCAGGTGCGGAATTTACATGGAAGTATTATGCTGGCTTCTACAATAAAGGAAATCTCCCTGCCGAAGCTACTCGTACATGGGTTACAAAGACAATCGCTGAAACAGACAGCGACGGGACAACTCATTACATCACAAAATTAGCGGACGCATACAAGGTATCTGGCGACAGTTTCTATATGCAGGACAGTAAGGCGGTTCTTCCACTTGGAACGCTAACTGTTGAGGAAACGAAAGCTCCAAACGGCTACTTGTTAGACGGTGCATATATGCAGGCTGGCGATAAGTCCGAACAGATAAAAGGCTTATATGTAACACAGATTACCGAGGACGGAGACCTTGCCGTACTATCTGGAAATAACCAGTTTTCCGTATCAGACAAGGTTATCCGTGGCGGTGTGAAAATTCAGAAACGAGATTTAGAAACGGGCGATACAAAGCCACAAGGAAGTGCCACATTAAAAGATACTGCTTTTGGCATCATTTCCTTAAATGATAATGCGGTATTGGTTGAGGGCAAGCTATACAAGAAAAATGAAGTAGTAAAGACAATCCGTACAGATATTGAGGGTATCGCTTCTACTTCTTCTGACCTCTTACCTTATGGAAAATTCCGTATCGTTGAAAGTGAAGCTCCCGACGGTTACTTAACTGACGGTGCAAAACCGATTGATTTTACAATCACAGAAAATGGAAAAATCGTGGACTTAACAGACGAAGCCCATTCTATCTATAATCAGATTAAGCGTGGAGATATTGAGGGTGTAAAAATCGGTGCAGGCACACACAAGCGTCTTGCTGATGTTCCCTTTAGGATCACAAGCAAGACAACGGGCGAAAATCATGTAGTGGTAACTGATGATAACGGGCAATTCTCCACTTCTGCTGACTGGGCTTCTCATAAGCACAATACCAACGCAGGCAAGACCAGCGAGGACGGTGTGTGGTTTGGAACTTCTGAACCAGACGACAGCAAGGGTGCATTACCCTATGATACCTACATCATTGAAGAAATGCGTTGCGATGGTAACAAAGGCTTTGAACTTATCCCACCTTTTGAAATCGTGGTATCAAGAAATAACCTTGTGATTGATTTAGGAACGCTGACTGATGAATACGAAAAAGAAATTTCTATCCATACCACAGCGACCAGCAAAGACGGCGAAAAGACTATCCTTGCAGGAAAAGAGATTACGATTGTTGATACTGTAAAATTGGACGGACTTACAAAAGGCACAAAATATCAGCTCAAAGGCTAGCAGATGTTAAAGGAAGAAAACGCCGAGCTTATCATTGACGGGAAACGTGTAGAAAACGATTATACCTTTATCGCTGATGATGAAGAAATGAAAGTGGAAATTTCCTATACATTCAATGCGTCTGCTTTAGGTGGCAAAAACCTTGTTACCTTTGAAGAATTGTATGATTTAAGCAATCCAGACGAACCCGTGAAAGTTGCAGAACATAAGGACATTGAGGACGACGGGCAGACGGTGCTTATCACAGAGCGTATCATCAAGATACATACTACCGCTACGGATAAGGACGGCAATAAAGAGCTTGAAGCTGGAAAAGACGTTGCAATCATTGATACCGTTACCTTAGAGGGCTTAGAAGTCGGTACACAGTACAAACTTGTGGGCTGGCAGATGTTGAAAGAAGAAAAAGCAGAGCTTCTTGTCAATGGAAAGCGTGTGGAAAGTGATTATACTTTTACTGCTGACAGCGAAACTATGAAAGTGGCAGTTGCTTTTACGTTTGACGCTACTTCTCTTGACGGCAAACAGCTTGTAACTTTTGAGGAATTATACGATTTAAGCAATCCAGACGAACCGAAGAAAGTTACCGAGCATAAGGATATTGAGGATAAGGGACAGACGATTACTTTTAAGGAAAAGACAGAAGAACCAGAGAAACCCGAAACACCACCGACACCAGAAAAGCCTAACAGACCTAGCGACAGTCCCAAAACGGGCGACAGTACAAATGTAATGGCATTTGTCGTGATGTTGCTTGCGTCTGCTGGTGGATTAGCTGGAACATATCTTTACAAACGCCGTAAAATGAAGAAATCATAAGGCGGTAACGGTATGAGGAAAGAAAAATCACGTTCTCCGCCGTAACCTATGGTAGACTGAAAATTAAACATTTTGCACTGTTCTTTTTCCATCAATCTGTTTACAGAATGATGGAAAAAATAGTCCACCAAGGGCTTGGGGAGAGTAGCTCCCCATTATATATTTAATAAAGAAACGAGGTAGAACAATATGGAAATGAAATATGTCGTGCCAGATATGACACAGTCTTTTGGAATTCTTGAATTTGCAGGTGAAAGTGAGCCGGTCTTTGAAAGAGATAAAAATAACCGCAGGGTCTTAGCCAGACGAAGCTATAACCTTTATTCTGACGTACAGAAAGGCGAAAATGTTGTAGTGGAAATTCCCGTACAGGCAGGCGAAAAGAAGTTCAAGTATGAACAGAAAGTAAAACTTGTCAATCCGAAGTTATACGGCAGAGGTTACGCAATCGGGGATATGGGACATACTGATTATGTGTTAGTTGCTGATGATATTGTCGCAGTTGAAGAAAAGTAAAGGAGTGAAGAATTTATGAGATTATCAAACGGGTTTGTCATTGACAAAGAGAAAACATTTGGAGAATTAAAATTTACAGCGGTGCGTGATGTGTTCTTGCAGAATGAGGACGGTACACCGAGTACCCAGCTAAAAAAGCGTATCTATGACTTGAAGTGCAGTCTGCATGGTGGAATTATCCCCGTGTCCGTACCGCCAGAAGTACCGTTAAGGGAATTTCCGTACAATGCAGTCGTGGAGCTTGTCAATCCCGTAGCTGACACCGTATCAAGAAAGACTTTTGGTGGTGCAGATGTAGATTGGTATGTAAAGGCAGAGGATATTGTGTTGAAGAATAAAGGCAACCAGAATGTAGTCAATCCACAGAACCATGCACCGCAGGGACAACAGAAAAAATAGGCTGTCTGAATAGTTTTTCATTGTAGCAGATATATAGAACTGGTATAATATGTGTATGATGAAAGCGACAAATTAGAATTGAACTAAATTTCAAGTTGTGGAGGTGAAATGGCAATGTACCCTAATTTTTGGTTAATAATGTTTTGTGCTTTTATAGTTTTGCTGGAAGATATATCAGTAAAAAAAGGAAATAGATAAAACGGAAAATTTAAATGTTGGAGAAGGGAATATTAGCCTCAATATAGGAATGCAAGAGGTTCTTGCGTCTGTTTTTTGATATGCAAGAGGCACTTTCTTGAAAAAAACTTGGTTGAATTATAGACTGGAAACACGGAGGTGAAATACATGGATTTTGGAGAACAAATTAAAAGCATTCGTCAAAAAGAAAAATTGACACAAGAACAATTTGCTATGAAACTGAATGTGAGTAGACAAGCTGTTTCAAACTGGGAGAATAACAAAAATCTTCCAGATATAGGAATGCTTATTTTGATGTCTGATGTGTTTCAAATATCTCTGGATTATTTGATTAAAGGAGAAAACGAAATGAACAACATGACAGAAAAAGTAATCAAAGATGGAAGTGAAACCAGAAGAGCCAAGTATAATATGGTGTGCTCGATTATAGGCAGTTTCTTGATTTTAATCGGAATTATACTGCTTCTTGTGAAGGGACTGTCGGTAGAGTATATTGATGCACAAGGGGTGCTGCATGAGAATTTCTTTCTTGCCCCAATTGGATTTTTATGCGTGTTTAGTGGTTTGATTTCTTTTATTACAGTTGGTATAACTACAATTATCAGCAAATTTAAAAATAGGAACTCATAATTATAGTTCTATTTTCAAGGCAATTTTTTCTTGAATGTGGAAACTATTATTCACATGGATTGTCAAATTTCAGTTTTGCAATTTCATATCCACATACCAAAAGCAGTTGGTCTTAGGATTGACTGCTTTATTTGTACCCAGAAAGGAGTGATTGATTTATGCGTATGATTTGGAACAAAGGACACCGTATCAGAGCCAGCGACAAGCACCTTGTCTATCACTTTTCCATAGGAACGCTTCTGTTTGTGTTCGTGGCGGTTCTCCTGCTATTGAATATCAAACAGCTCATGCGTACCGATTGGGAGCATTTCAGCTTATTAGAAAACGGCTTGACGCTTTCCCCTTACAACTTCATAACCATACTGATAGCGACTGGCGTTTGTGCATTGGTCGCTTTTCTGTATTACCGTTTCTGTTATGACAATTTCAAGAAACTCCTGCACCGTCAAAAGCTGGCACGAATGATACTGGAAAATAAGTGGTATGAAGCCGATACCATACAAGACAGCGGTTTTTTTACTGACCTGCAAAGCAGATCAAGGGAAAAAATCGTCTGGTTTCCAAAGATTTATTATCAAATGGAAAAAGGACTGCTTCATATCCGCTGTGAAATTACGCTGGGGAAATATCAAGACCAGCTTTTACGGTTAGAAGATAAGCTGGAAAGTGGCTTGTATTGCGAGCTGACCGACAAGACCCTGCATGACGGCTATATCGAATATACCCTGCTTTATGATATGATAGCGAACCGCATTACCATTGATGAAGTACGGGCAGAAAACGGCTGTCTAAAGCTGATGAAAAATCTTATCTGGGAATATGACGCACTTCCTCACGCCCTTATCGCTGGTGGAACGGGTGGCGGTAAAACCTATTTTCTGCTGACGCTCATTGAAGCACTACTACACACAAATGCTGTCCTTTACATCTTAGACCCGAAAAATGCGGACTTAGCAGACTTAGGGACAGTTATGGGAAACGTGTATCACACCAAAGAAGAAATGATTGATTGCGTCAATGCTTTTTATGAGGGCATGATACAGCGAAGCAAGGAAATGAAGCAACACCCGAACTATAAGACGGGCGAAAACTACGCCTATCTGGGACTTCCCCCCTGCTTTCTTATCTTTGATGAATATGTGGCGTTTTTTGAAATGCTGGGGACAAAAGAAAGCGTGGGCTTACTTAGCCAGTTAAAGAAAATCGTTATGTTAGGACGACAAGCAGGTTATTTCCTTATCGTTGCCTGCCAGCGTCCAGACGCAAAATATTTCTCGGACGGTATCAGAGATAACTTCAATTTCCGTGTGGGACTTGGGCGTATCAGCGAATTAGGTTACGGTATGCTGTTTGGTTCAGATGTGAAAAAGCAGTTTTTTCAGAAGCGTATCAAGGGTCGTGGCTATTGTGATGTGGGAACAAGCGTTATAAGTGAATTTTATACGCCTTTAGTCCCGAAAGGACATGATTTTTTACAGACTATCGGCTCTCTTGCACAAGCAAGGCAGGACGGGACGGCGACGTGCGAAGCGAAAGGCGACGGCACGGACTAGCCGTTGCTGGTGTGGCGTAAGCCACGCCAGCAGATAAAACCCCTCGGTATCTAACAGAGGGGTACGTTTGCAAATAGACAATAGACAAAAAACATAGGAAACATAAGGCTTCTGGCATGGTTTTCTAGCAAAAATCGGCTGTGAAGTCGCCTTAAAAAACTTCACACTTTACAGATTGGGGGTATGGTTCTGAATGAAGAACAATGGATAAAAGAATTACGGGAGAAACGGATTGCTTACGGTATCTCACAAGGCAGGCTGGCGGTGGCTTCTGGTATCACAAGAGAATATCTCAACAAGATAGAAAGCGGAAAAATGAAGCCGTCAAAAGAACTTCTGGAAACTCTGCATAAGGAACTGGCAAAGTTCAATCCAGAAGCACCGCTTACCATGCTGTTTGATTATGTGAAAATTCGTTTTCCCACGCTGGATATACAGCACATCATCAAAGATATATTAAAACTGAATATCAATTATATGCTCCATGAAGATTACGGACATTACAGTTATACGGAGCATTATTCTTTAGGGGACATCTTTATCTATACGTCGGCTGACGAAGAAAAAGGTGTCCTTTTAGAGTTAAAGGGGCGTAGTTGCAGGCAGTTTGAAAGTTACCTGCTGGCACAGCAAAGAAGCTGGTATGACTTTCTCATGGACGCACTCATAGACGGTGGCGTGATGAAGCGTATCGACCTTGCTATCAACGACCATACGGGCATTTTGGATATTCCAGAGCTTGCGGAAAAATGCAGAAAACGGGAATATATCGGAAAGTCCAGAAGCTACAAATTTTATCAGTCGGGCGAGCTTATCAAGCACAGAGAGAACGACAGAGAATATATGGGACGTACCCTTTATCTTGGTTCGCTGAAATCAGATGTGTATTTCTGTATCTACGAAAAGGACTATGAACAGTATGTCAAGTTAGGGACACCTTTGGAAGAAGCGGACATTATCAACCGTTTTGAGATACGGCTTCGGAATGAACGTGCCTACTATGCAGTACGAGATTTGCTGACCTATTATGACGCAGAACAGACCGCCTTTTCTATCATCAACCAGTATGTGCGGTTTGTTGATGAAGAACCAGACAAGCGAAAAAATGACTGGAAGCTCAATGACCGCTGGGCGTGGTTTATCGGCGATAACAGACAGAGCTTGAAGCTGACGACAAAGCCAGAACCTTACACCTTAGACCGTACATTGCGTTGGGTACAAAGGCAGGTAGCACCAACCTTGAAAATGCTGAAAAAGATTGATAAGGGAAACGGTACAGACTACATGGAAACAATCGAACAGCAGGCAAAGCTCACAGAAAAACATGAAATGATAATCAAACAGCAGACGACCCCTGCAAAAGATTTAGTAGAAAGTTAGGAGTGATGAAAAATGTGGATATTATTAAAAGACTTCCTGCTGGTATCTATGGGAATGGGTATCGGTGTGGTCTTGATGTGTATTTTGAATATCGGCAAAGAAGCTGACTATGAAATGAAACAATTAGAAGAAAGCGAGGACAATTAAATGAATTTCGGACAAAATTTGTATCAATGGTTTTTATCAAACGCACAGAGCTTAGTGCTTATGGCGATTGTGGTTATCGGTATCTACTTAGGGTTCAAGCGTGAGTTTTCCAAACTTATCGGTTTCTTGGTAGTTGCCTTGATTGCTGTCGGCTTGGTATTCAATGCCGGCGGTGTGAAAGATGTACTGTTAGAGCTGTTCAATAAGATTATCGGTGCATAAAATTTTATTGTGGTGCTGATATGAGAATGGTATAATGTGGATATATAAAATTCTGATTTATGGGGGCGTTATTTTGAAGAAAGCAATGATATATGTTCATGGTAAAGGTGGAAGTTATCTTGAAACTGAACAGTTCAAAAATATTTGTTTAGATTTTGATGTTTTTGGAGTAGATTATAATGACTATTTCCCGTGGATTGTAAAAAATAAAATTATGGAAGTCTACGATAAAATATCTGAAAAATATGACTACATATATGTACTTGCTAATAGTATCGGAGCTTATTTTACAATGCACACATTACAGAATTTCAAGATTGAAAAAGCATTATTCATATCGCCTATACTTGATATGGAACAACTTATAGTAGATATGATGAGCTGGGCGAATGTGTCTGAAAAGGAACTTTCTGAAAGAAAAGAAATACCAACTGATTTTGGAGAAACATTATCGTGGGAATATCTATGTTTTGTTCGGGCAAACCCGATAAATTGGAAAACGCCTACTGAAATTTTGTATGCTGAACATGATAATCTTACATCACGTCAAACGGTAGATAAATTTATTGATAGACATTGTGCAAATCTTACCGTTATGAATGACGGAGAACATTGGTTTCATACTGACGAACAGATTTTATTTAGAGATAATTGGCTAAGAAAAGTTATACAATAGAATTTAGATTTTATATCCACACACAAAGCAGATAGTTTTAGGATTGACTGCTTTTTTCTTATCAAAATTTCAGATTGGAGTGATGAAATGGTGTCTGTTAGAGCTGTTCAATAAGATTATCGGTGCATAGAATTTTATTGTGGTGCTGATATGAGAATGTTATAATGTGGATATGAAACACAGTATCTAGGAGTGATGAAATGAAATATATAATGCTTCATGGTTTGGGACAATCTTCTGAAAGTTGGAGTGATACCGTAAAAGTATTCAATGATGATTTTGAAGTTTTATGCCCTAATTTATCAGATTGGCTTTCTGGGAAAACACCATGTTATGATACATTGTATCGGACATTGGAAACATACTGTGAACAGTTTGAAGAACCGCTAAATATTTGTGGACTTTCTTTAGGTGGTATTCTTGCTATGCAGTATGCGATAGAACACCCAGAAAAAATGAACTCATTAGTGTTAATAGGCACACAATATGAAATGCCAAAGTATCTGTTAAAAATGCAAAATCTGATATTCCGTATTATGCCTTGTTCAGCATTTGAAAAAATGGGCTTTCAGAAAACAGATTTTATCAATCTATGCAAATCTATGACAGAACTTAATTTTAAACATGAACTGAAAAAAATATCATGTTCGGTACTTGTTGTCTGTGGCGATAAGGATAAGATAAATAAAAAAGCTTCTTTAGAATTGCAACAACAGATAGAAAACGCAGAAATAGCTATTATTGAAAATGCAGGACATGAAGTAAATACAGATAACCCAACACTACTAGGGCAAAAGTTAAATGTATTTTTCAAACAATATGTCTGATAAACAATTTCATATCCATACACACAAAGCAGTTAGTCTTAGGATTGACTGCTTTTTTCTTACCAAAATTTCAGATTGGAGTGATGAAATGAGCGATATTTTTAAGGATATGCAGGCAAACGTCGGCTGTGAATACATTTCCGACCTGCCCTCTTACAAGCGTAAGGTATGGCATGAAATGAAACGGCTGAACCCTGCCGACTATGAAGAAAGACAGTTAGAAGATTTTTCTAAATATGTGTTTGGTATGTCGTACCAGACCTTAAAAGATGTGATGAAACAACAGAAAGGACGTGAGGAACAATGCAGGAAACAAGGGTGCTGGTGGAAACGAGAGGAACAACTGGCGAAGAAACAATATCATACTGGTTCGACTTGCCGATAGATGTTGCCGAGTTTGAAGAAAAGCTAGGTATCGGTGCAGAAAGTCAAGATTATCGTATTATCGAAAAGGTACTGCCCTTTGCTGATTAAATCCACGAACATACAAGTGTGTATCAGCTCAACGAATTAGATTTTATGTACCGCCAGCTTTCAAGCGATATGCAGGAAGAATATACAGCACTTCTTACCGTGTGTGAAAATTTAGAAGCACTTTATATTTGCAGGAACGTGATTACCGTTTATCCCGACTGCAAAAGCATGATAGATGTTGCAAGGCAAAAGCTGATGAACGATCCGACGTTCAAACATTTATCCGAGGACTGTCAAGAATACTATTTTGACTTTGAAGCCTACGCTTCTCACTTGCAGGAACACGGGAAATTTTTAGTAACAGAACACGGTATTTTTGAACTGCCAGAGTAGGAAATGAGGTGGTGCTTATGATTGATGATATGGCGGTTTACATTGCTAATCTTGGCAAATACAATGAGGGCTATTTAGTCGGTGCTTGGTTCACGTTCCCCATTGACGAGGAAGATGTGAAAGAAAAAATCGGATTGAATGAACAGTATGAGGAATACGCAATCCATGATACCGATAACTTTCCCATTGCGATTGGCGAGTATGTTTCCATTGAAGAACTTAATGAGATGTATGAAATGATAGAGGAACTTCCCGACTATATCGTAGAGTGTCTGGACGAATTTATCAGCCACTTTGGGACGCTGGAAGAAGTCGTGGAACACAAGGACGATATTTATTATTATCCCGACTGTGAAACCATGACAGACGTTGCCTACTACTATATAGACGAATTGCAGGCACTTGGCGACATTCCACCCAGCTTACAGAACTACATTGACTATGAAGCCTACGGGCGAGATTTGGATATGGGCGGTTGCTTTATTGAAACAAGCCGAGGTATGTGCGAGATACCATACTAACGCTGGAAGATCAGCGACAAGCATTGTTGCTACTGACAGCGTATTTCTCTTTTAAGGGACAGTCTGAAACATGGCTGTCCTTTTCTATTTAGAAACTTACGAAAGGAGCTGAAAGAACTTGAAAAAGATTAAAAGCTACACGGGTATCTGGAACGTGGAAAAAGTCTTGTATGCAATCAATGACTTTAACTTACCCTTTCCCGTTACTTTTACACAGATTACATGGTTTGTGATTACGGAATTTATCATCATTCTGTTTGGGGATATTCCCCCACTTTCCATGATTGAGGGAGCATTTCTCAAATACTTCGGTATTCCCGTTGCTCTCACTTGGTTTATGTCGCAGAAAACCTTTGACGGAAAGAAGCCGTACAGCTTTTTGAAATCACAGATAACTTATGCGTTGCGACCGAAAATCACTTATGCAGGAAAAGCCGTGAAATTGCATAAGCAGACCTTAAATGAAATAATCACGGCAGTAAGGAGTGTGAAGTATGTTCCCGATAAAATATATTGACAATAACCTTGTCTGGAACAAGGACAATGAGGTGTTCGCTTACTATGAGCTGATACCGTATAACTATTCTTTCCTATCCACAGAGCAGAAATTTATCGTGCATGACAGCTTTCGCCAGCTTATCGCACAGTCCCGTGAGGGTAAAATTCATGCCTTGCAGATTGCCACAGAAAGCTCCATACGAAGTATGCAGGAACAGTCAAAGAAACTGGTAACTGGAAAATTAAAGGAAGTTGCCTATCAGAAGATAGACGAACAGACCGAAGCGTTAGTATCTATGATTGGGGACAATCAAGTGGACTACCGCTTTTTTCTTGGCTTTAAGCTCATGGTTACGGAAGAACAGCTCAATCTGAAGAACATCAAAAAATCGGCGTGGCTGACGTTCACGGAATTTCTCCATGAAGTGAACCACACGCTGATGAATGATTTTGTTTCCATGCCGAATGATGAAATCAACCGTTACATGAAAATGGAAAAGTTACTGGAAAATAAAATATCAAGGCGTTTTAAGGTGCGTCGCTTGGAAATCAATGATTTTGGGTATCTCATGGAACATCTTTACGGCAGGGACGGTATCGCCTATGAAGATTATGAGTACCAGCTACCAAAGAAAAACTATAAGAAAGAAACGCTGATAAAATACTACGACCTTATCCGTCCGACAAGGTGTGTGATTGAAGAAAGCCAGCGATATTTAAGACTGGAACATGAGGACAAAGAAAGTTATGTGTCCTATTTTACCGTCAATGCGATTGTCGGGGAGCTTGATTTTCCGTCGTCTGAAATCTTCTATTTCCAGCAACAGCAATTCACATTCCCCGTTGATACTTCTATGAATGTAGAAATCGTGGAGAACCGCAAAGCATTAACAACCGTCCGCAATAAGAAAAAGGAATTGAAAGACCTTGACAATCACGCTTATCAAGCAGGAAGTGAAACCAGCTCAAATGTGGTGGACGCATTAGACAGCGTGGACGAGCTGGAAACGGACTTAGACCAGAGCAAAGAAAGTATGTATAAGTTAAGCTACGTTATACGGGTGTCTGCACCCGATCTTGACGAGCTGAAACGCCGTTGTGATGAAGTCAAGGACTTTTACGACGACCTCAATGTAAAGTTGGTGCGTCCTGCTGGGGATATGCTGGGGCTTCATTCTGAATTTTTACCTGCCAGCAAGCGATATATCAATGACTATGTGCAGTATGTAAAATCAGATTTTTTAGCTGGGCTTGGCTTTGGAGCGACCCAGCAGTTAGGAGAAACTACGGGTATCTATATGGGCTATTCCGTTGATACGGGAAGAAATGTGTACCTGCAACCGTCTTTAGCTTCGCAGGGCGTAAAAGGCACAGTTACCAACGCCCTTGCGTCTGCTTTTGTTGGTTCGCTTGGCGGTGGGAAGTCGTTCTGCAACAATCTTCTGGTGTATTATTCGGTGTTGTTTGGGGGACAAGCGGTTATCTTAGACCCAAAATCAGAGCGTGGCAACTGGAAAGAAACGCTCCCAGAGATAGCCCATGAAATCAATATCGTAAACCTTACCAGCGACAAGGACAATGCAGGACTTCTTGACCCGTTTGTGATTATGAAGAATGTAAAAGACGCTGAAAGTCTGGCAATCGACATCTTAACATTCCTTACGGGTATTTCCTCTAGGGACGGCGAAAAATTCCCCGTACTTCGTAAGGCGGTTCGCTCCGTTACCCAGAGCGACAGTCGGGGCTTGCTCCATGTGATAGAAGAGCTACGCCGTGAAGATACACCCATATCAAGAAATATCGCAGACCATATCGACAGCTTCACAGACTACGACTTTGCACACCTGCTGTTTTCAGACGGTACGGTGGAAAATGCAATCAGCCTTGATAACCAGCTCAATATCATTCAAGTAGCGGACTTAGTATTGCCAGATAAAGATACCACCTTTGAGGAATACACGACCATTGGATTGTTGTCGGTGTCTATGCTGATTGTGATTAGTACCTTTGCTTTAGATTTTATTCACAGCGACCGTTCTATCTTCAAAATCGTAGACCTTGAAAAATATGTTTAAGAAGCTATAAATGAGCAAATTTGAAAAATTGCACAAAACTACACTGCGAATTTCATAAA
>OBVJ01000043.1_pt1 | contig 127251 bp, 139 predicted proteins | sample 1495071 | NCBI WGS metagenome assembly OBVJ01 (sample SAMEA2579985, study PRJEB22360) | human gut metagenome | reverse complement strand
TTTAAGAATCTTCACATTTAAATTCTCAGAAATTTATTTTGACTCTTTCATAGATTTCACGCGATCCTGGATCGTCTTATTGAAATTCTCAATCTTACGCTCATAAGACGTATTCATATATTTTGACTGCAGCATAAAATCTGCTGTAGAAAGGTTGTTCGCGATCGGAATATCATAAACAACCGCGATTCGAAGCAGTGCTTTTACATCTGGATCGTGAGGCTGTGCTTCCAGAGGATCCCATAAAAAAATCATAAAATCGATCTGTCCTTCCACGATCTTTGCTCCGATCTGCTGGTCTCCTCCGAGAGGACCGCTGCAGTATCCTTTCACAGGAAGTCCCGTACGCTCTGAGATCAGTTTTGCCGTTGTTCCTGTTCCGCACAGGAAATGTCCTTTCAAAATCTCTTTATTTCTGTCACACCAGTCTACAAGTTCTTTCTTTTTTCCATCATGAGCAACCAGCGCAATGTGCTTTGCCTTGCCGATTTCCATGGTCACAAAATTATCATTCAGCATCTTTTTTCCTCCTGTCTTTTACCTTCACTGTACAGCTTCATCCGTCTACGCCATCTGTTCCATGGAATCAAAACGGATGGCTGCGATCAGACCGATTATCACAGTTACTATCATACTATAAATCAGAGCGATTGGAAAGACTAAATCCATACTTATAAAGATTCCTGCCAGCGCTGCGGCCGTCACCCCGATCCCCAGCACGAACATCTGGAAAAAAGCTCTCACCACATCCTGTCCGGTACGTCCAAGCACATCTCCCACCACGCACTGTGCCAGCACCTTACTGTACATCCGGTTCGCCTGAAGTATCGTGTAGATCAGGATCCCCAGGATTACTTCCAGCACATTTACCTTCCACAAGATTCCGATGGGCACACAGAGTAAAACTCCATCTACAAATGCTTTCACATGCTCCATCAGTGTCGAGTACCACAGCTTTTTCACCGGACTATCCGGAATCAGATAAAGATAGGGTGTTTTAATCTCAGTCTCCCACTTTCCAAGATATCCGCTGAAGATCAGAGTCATATACGCCAGAATTCCAAGCAGAAAAATCTGAGGAATCCCGCTTTCCTGTGCTGTCTCTCGCATCGCAAATGCCATAACGATGCCTATCCCGAGATTCAAAAGTGTCATTTTCGAGAAAATAAACGTTCTTTCTTTTCGATATTCCAAAAGCTGGCGGTAAAAGATTGCCTTTGCTCCGACTGCCTGATAACGGACTGTCATATGGCGGAATTTTTTCTTCTTCTCCTCCAGCCCCATGACCATTTCGCCGTTTTTCTTCCGCTTGATCATTTCTGCATAGGTATCTGCAAATTTTGCCGCGTCCTCATAATAATCTCCATTACACGGCATCCGGTATGCCAGGATCACAAGCAGGATCGTCGTCAGAAGGTACAGAACCATCCCTGCAGCATTGAGCAGATCCGGACTTAAAAGAATCAGATGAAATGCAGAAATCTCCCATCCAATAATTGGAATCATCCGCAGGATCGGCCAGTCAAAAAATGCAGAAACTGCTGCAAAAGATACGCCTTTTTTCCAGAAATACAGAACGATCAGTCCTGTAACCATAAGCAGAAACACCTTGATCCCACGGCCGATCCACTCTCTTGCCTTCTCCGAAATCCGTTCACTGGAATACAGGCAGACCATCAGGCTGATCTCCAATGCCAGATTACAGATACAGATTCCCGCAAACAGCAGAATTCTCCACGGACTGACATCAAAAACTGTAATTCCTGCGATAATAAATATCAGAAAGAACACCACACTGCTCAGATAATTCATCCAGGCTCCATGGATTAGCACGACCTTTGGATCCACAGGCGCATTGAAGATAAAATGTGCATGTGCCGGGCGGAAGAGAATTCCTTTTCTGGATGCATATGACATAAAATTCAGCAAAAACAGATACAACGACCAGACTGTCAGAATGATCACCATTCCTTTTGCACTGTCAAACTTCATCTGCACTGCTAATTCTGCCAGCATCACAGCCAGAAAAACAGCATATGCCGCACAGGCTAACACAACCAGAAGTGTGAGCGGCTTTTTCACTGCTTTTTTCAAATTGTTGATCATACTTCGTTTTGTCAGATACAATAGCGCTCTCACGATTTCTCACCACCTGTCATTTCAAAGAACAGCGCATCCAGATCCTTGTCTCCCACCTCATCCTTCCGGTAAGAACCAATGATCTTACTCTTCTCCATCACAAACATCATATCCCACAGCTCTTCTACCATCTCCAGCATATGCGTGCTGATCAGTACTGTAACTCCGAGAGCTTTTTGTTCCAGCACGACCTCCTTAAGCTCTTTGATCGCTTTTGGATCCAGCCCCACCATCGGTTCATCCAGAAGCAGCACTTTCGGCCTGATGGCAAGCGCACAGCAGATACTCACCTTCTGCATCATTCCTTTGGACAGCTCATTTCCCAGTTTATCCTGCTTGTCATCCAGGTCAAACCGGGCAAGCAGCGCTTCCACCTCTTCATCCGTAATCCCGCTGTTGTAAGCTTTTCTCATGTATTCGATGTGTTCTCTGACGCTGAGTGCATCAAACATGGCAGGCATCTCCGGAACATAGGCAAACTTTCTCTTTGCCTCCACACTTCTGGCAGGAAGTCCCTGAATTCCGATCCGCCCCTGATACCGAAGCAGACCTGCGATACTTTTGATGATCGTCGATTTTCCGGCTCCGTTTGGTCCCAGAAGGATCCCGACTGTACCATCCGGTACAAAAAAACTGACCTCATCCACCGTCAGAGACTTTCCATAGGATTTACTTAATTTCTGAACTTCCAGCATATCATTTCCTCCATCGTGTTTTACACAGCTCACAGCCTGTCTGTGCAGACACAGCAGCTGTCTGACGGGTCTATCATTACTGGTCACACCAATTACGGCTTATCACGCAAAAAAGATTCCCGTTCATTGTACTGTTGATTTGATACAATAATACGAAAATCTTTTCTGTTTGTCAACTCTTTATTCGTCTGCTTTTTCCTGTGTATACAATTTGAACAATGCCTGTGTTCCCTCGTCTCCAAGACCTTCTGCCTGCAGCTCTTCATACTCTGCCAGCACCTGACTTAAGACATTGAGATCCAGACCGCTTATATTGGATTCGATCAGCGCCAGTTTCATATCTTTGATAAAATGCTTCATAAAGAAGCCCGGGCGGTAATCTCCTTCCAGAATCTTCGGTCCGAACAGATCCAGCTGACGGCTTCCTGCCGCACCTGTAGACACAGAATGAAGCACTGTCTGCAGATCCAAACCTTTCGCCTGTGCATAAGCAAGTGCTTCACATACTCCGGAGAGCGCGCCTGCGATCATGATCTGATTCGCCAGCTTACAGTGCTGTCCGCATCCTGCCGCTCCCTGGTAGTTAATATTGGTTCCCATTGCTTCAAACAGAGGCATACATGCTTCAAAATCTTCTTTGTCTCCACCCACAAGGATAGAAAGTGTTCCTGCCTTTGCACCGGTATCTCCTCCGGTTACCGGGGCATCCAGAACATGAAATCCCCGCTTATTCCCCTCTTCATAAATCTTTTGGGCAATCTGCGGACTGGTGGTTGTCATATCGATCAGATACGCACCTTCTTTTGCGCTGTCCAGAATATTCCCTTGATCGAAATACACTTCTTCCACGTCCTGCGGAAATCCCACAATGGTGATCACTGCCTCACAGTCTTTCACGCAGTCTGCAATGCTGTCATGAAAAGTCACACCCTCTGCGATCACATCTTCTACCTTTGCTTTTGTTCTTGCATAAATGTGCAGATCAAAACCTGCCTTTTTCAAATTCCGCACCATGGATTTTCCCATGATCCCGACTCCGATAAACCCGATCTTTTTCATTTTATTTTCCCTCACTATTGTTTTTCTACAACTTCACCCTGTTTTTTATAAATGCTTTTCGCCGGTACAAATCCTCTCACAGAAGAAAGCGGATAAATGTTCGTATGGCTTCCCACAACGGTTCCCGGATTTAAGACACTTCCGCATCCCACTTCTACTTCATCGCCAAGCATAGCTCCGAATTTTTTCAATCCGGTCTCGATTTCACCTTCCGGTGTTTTTACAATTACCAGCTTCTTGTCTGACTTCACATTGGATGTAATAGATGCAGCACCCATATGCGATTTGTATCCGAGAATTGAGTCTCCCACATAATTGTAATGCGGAACCTGCACTTTATTGAACAGGATCACATTCTTCAGTTCTGTCGAATTTCCGACTACTGCCCCTTCTCCCACGATCGCATTGCCACGGATAAACGCGCAATGTCTGACCTCTGCTTCTTTTCCGATGATCGCCGGTCCCGTAATGGATGCGCTTTTTGCTACTTTCGCTGTTTTGGCGATCCAGATATTCTCTCCCTGTTTTTCATACTCCTCTTCGCTGAGTGTATTTCCCAGTTCCACAATAAATCGGGAGATTTTCGGAAGCACTTCCCACGGATAGGTCACTCCCTCAAAAATATCTTTTGCAATTGTCTCATCCAATGTATAAAGTTCTTTTACTGTCAGTTCTTTCATAAATTAACTCTCTCCTTTTTAATTCTCTTTTTTGCGCGATGTCCGGTTTGACGATACCGGTTTTTTATAATATTTTGCAGCCGCATCGTAAAATCCTTTCAGCTGATATTGATTGTTCAGCCGCTTTACGCCTTCTGTCCTGCTGATAATGAAATGATCCAGCTTCTGCATATACTCATCCGGAGTGATCTCTCCGTCTGCCACATACGTCAGCCCTTTCTCCCAGCTGGCCGTCAGTTCCGGATTCAAAAGCGAACGAATGGACTGGTTCACCACATCATACACCATCTCTCCCTGAAGAGTCGGAGTGATGATCTGGGTCTTCTTATTCAGGCTCAGATATTTGATATGGATCAGCTTTTTCAGAATTTCCGCTCTGGTGGCACTGGTTCCGATACCGCTTCCCTTGATCTGGGCACGCAGCTCTTCATCCTCAATCAACTGCCCCGCGTTTTCCATTGCAAGGATCATGGATCCGGAATTGTAGCGCTTCGGCGGAGAAGTCTCTCCTTCCTTCACATCCAGCGCACAAACCGGCAGGACTGCCCCCTTTTTCAGATTCTGCACCACCTGGAAAAATTGTGGATCCATACTCTGTTCTCCTGCATTTTGCGGAATTCCCGCTACTTTCAGATACCCTTCTTCTGCCAGAACCTTAAAATTCGAGAAAAAGCTCTCCTCCCGTATCTTTACAGTCACCGCTACTTTCTGATATACAGCGGGCGGATAAAAAATACTCAAAAACCGTTTTACAACACAGTCATACACATTCCTTGCCGCCTGGGAGACCGACGAAAGTGCCGAAAGTCCCTGTCCGGTCGGAATGATCGCATAATGATCGGTAATCTGTTTATCATTGACATAACGGGTCTTTACCAGGTTCTTATACGTTCCCATAGCCGCGATTTCTTTTAAATATACTGCCACGGACCCGTATTTTGACAGCCCGTTCAGATTTTTACTGATTTCCTTTGCAACAGCAGTAGACAACACTCTGGCATCTGTTCTCGGATAGGTCACCAGCTTCTTTTCGTATAATTCCTGCACGATCCGCAGTGTCTCATCCGGACTGATCTTAAACCGCTTGGAACAATCATTCTGCAGTTCCGCAAGATTATAAAGAAGCGGTGGGTTCTTCTTCTCTTTCTTCTTTTCGATCGCCGCTATCTGTCCTGTGACAGGCTCTTTCTCCTTCAGATATGCGATCAGCTCCTGCGCCTTTTCTTTTTGTTTGAATCCATTCTCTTTGTATAGGTCAAACGATTCGAAATAGCGGGAGCCTTTGACCGCTTTCCATTCTCCCTCAAATGTTTTTCCCTCAGCTTCCAGAGTCGCAAGCACACGATAAAATGGTGTTTTTACAAATTCACGGATTTCCCGCTCTCTTCGCACTACCATCCCCAGCACGCAGGTCATCACCCGTCCCACTGAGACTACCGCATACTTTGTCTTCAAATATCCGGAAATACTGTTTCCGTATTTTAATGTCAGAAGTCTGGAAAAATTAATCCCCATCAGATAGTCCTCTTTTGCGCGGAGATAGGCCGAAGCGCTCAGATTATCATACTCTGATAAGTCCTTTGCCTGCCGGATCCCGCGAAGAATCTCCTCCTCCGTCTGCGAATCGATCCAGACCCGTTTTCTTTGTTTTCCTGTCACATGTGCTTCCTGCTCCACCAGCCGGTAGATATACTCTCCTTCCCGTCCGGAGTCGGTACACACGTAGATCGTGTCCACATCCTGTCTGTTTAAAAGGGAGCTGACGATCTGGAACTGCTTTGCCACTCCCGGGATCACTTCATACTGAAACTCCTGCGGAAGAAACGGCAGTGTGTTCAAACTCCATTTTTTCAGTGCCGGATCATACACTTCCGGATAACTCATGGTCACTAAATGTCCCACACACCAGGTTACGATGGCTTCTTCTGATTCCAGATACCCGTCCTTTCGCTTTGCATTTAATTTTAAAGCCTTTGCAAACTCCTGCGCCACACTTGGCTTTTCTGCGATATATACTGCTTTCCCCATTCTTATTTATACAATCATCTTTCTGTTTATTCTATTCTTTCTGAAACAACCGTCTCATCTTCTGAAGAAACGTCTGTTTCTGTGGTTTCTTCTCCACTCGTTTTGCCATCAGTGCTTCTTTCATGAAGATTTCCTGTGAATTGATGGCTTTTCCTTCTACCTTCTTTTTGCGGTAGGTTCCGTCACTTGTCATCGCTCTTGCTTTGACATTATCTGCAAGCATTACATGCAGGTTTCTCACCAGCCGTTTTTTGATCTCCTCGTTGAGAATCGGACATGCCACTTCCACCCGTTTCTCCGTGTTTCTGGTCATCATATCCGCAGAACCGATGTACACTTTCTGCTCTGCTCCCGTGCCGAACACAAACACTCTCGGGTGTTCCAGATAGCGGCCTACAATACTGGTCACAGTCAGATTCTCTGTCTCTTCTGCAATTCCCGGCAGAATACAGCAGATTCCACGCACGATCAGATCCACCTTCACACCTGCTCTGGAAGCCTCTGCCACCTTCCGGATAAAATCCATATCCGTCACAGAATTCATCTTCATCACAATCCGTCCCTGTTCGCCCCTTTGAATCTCTTCATCCATCAACGCCAGAACCTTCTGCTTCAAACTGGTCGGAGATACGATCAGATTCTTATAGGTTCCATCCAGATTCCCAATGGACATATTCTTAAAAAATACTGCTGCATCCTCTCCGATCGACTGATTCGCAGTCATCAGCGAATAATCCGTGTACAATTTTGCGGTCTTCTCATTGTAATTTCCGGTTCCGATCTGTGTGATATATTTGATCTCATTTTTACTGCGGTATGTAATCAGACAAATTTTGGAATGTACTTTATATCCGTCAAACCCATAAAGTACCCTGCAGCCGGCCTCTTCCATCCGTTCTGACCATTCAATATTATTCTGCTCATCAAACCGGGCCCGCAGCTCGATCAGAGCGGTCACTTCTTTTCCATTTTCTGCCGCTGCACACAGATATTCTACCAGTCTTGTCTTTTTGGCAAGACGATAGATCGTAATCTTAATGGTCATCACATCCGGATCTGTGGATGCCTCTTTGATCAGCTTCAAAAACGGATCCATGCTTTCATATGGATAGGACAGAAGAATGTCCCGTTTCTTTACCTGAGCCATCACGCTTCCTTCTCCCACCTGTGCGGCAGGCTGTGGAGCAAATGGTACATCAACCAATGATCGTTTCATGGAAACAGGTACTTTATCCATAATTGAAAAGATATAATCCAGTTTCATCGGAATTTTCGTTCTAAAAATGCAGGCAGGCGTAATTTTGAATTTCTCACAGAGATATTTCTCTGTCTCTTTATTCAGCGGATTGGCCACTTCCAGACGTACCACTGCCATTCTTCTGCGCTTATTCAATGTCTCCTTCATTATATAGCGAAAGTCTTCATTGTCCGCATAGTTCTCATCGTCAGGAGAAATGTCCGCATTTCTTGTGACACGGATGTATGTGATATCCGATACCTGATACTGTTCAAACACAAGATCCAGATACTCCATGATCACTTTTTCCATCCGGATATAACGAATGTCATGTCCCGGCAGATAAATCACATCTGAAATAAACTGAGGAACAGGAACGATCCCCATCATTTTTTTCTCTTCAAAACGAAGCGTTGCGATCACATACAGTTCTTTATTGAGCAAATGTGGAAACGGATGATTTGCGTCTACGATCTGTGGGGAAAGCAGTGGAAGCACCTGTTCTTTGAAATAATGTTTGACATACTTTTTTTCCTGTGCCTCCAGCTCTTTGAAATCCAGCCCACAGACCCCGTATGGATGCAGCTGTTTTTTTATCTCCGCATACGTCTTATCCCGCTCTTTATAAAGCGGGGCCACTGCCTCATAAATCTTATCTAACTGTTCTTTCGGAGTCATCCCCGATCTGCTGTCTAATGTCTTGCTGTCCACAGATGCCATATCGTAGAGACTTCCTACCCGAATCATAAAAAACTCATCCAGGTTACTGGTGAAGATCGATACAAATTTCATCCTCTCCAGAAGCGGAACACTTTCATCTTGCGCTTCTTCCAGCACTCTCTGATTAAAGCGCAGCCACGATAATTCCCTGTTCTGTGTGTAATTCAAAATTTCTTTTTTCATATGTTTCTCCTTCTGCCGGTTTCACATGAATACTCCACATTGTATCATGTTTTCCATGCAAAATATACCTATTTTTCGAGATACTCCATGAGACGGTCATACTCTCTTTCCATCAGATCATATCCGTGATGATAAAATGCCATCAGATGCTCCTGACTTCTCTCCAGTCTGGACACCGGCTTTACCTGCGGCCGGATCACAAAAATCTTTCCTTCTCTCTCCAGATTCTCCAGCTCATTCAGCGTCCGGTTGTAATACGGTGCACGCCGCAAAAGAGTCCGCAGAAGATTCGGATAAGATCTGTAGGCTCTGCGATACATCTTTTCCACCGCTTTTGAAACCGCCTTCTTGCGATATCCCCGATTTCTTGTCAGAACAACGATGATCTTCTCATTTCCAATATCCATCGCTCTCCGAATCGGAATAGAATCCGCAAGTCCTCCATCCAGATACGGGATCCCATCGATATTTACAATCGGACAAAGCAGCGGCATACTGGAGGATGCCCGGCAGATTTTCATCAGCCTGTCGGGATCTTGAGCCTCATCCATGTACTCCGCTTTTCCCGTCACACAGTTTGTCGTGACCAGCTCACAGTTCATCTCTGATCGAAAATAGGTGTCAAAATCAAAGGGATAAATCTGTTTTGGATAAATATCAAAAATCATATCCATATTCATCAGACTTTTTTCTTTTATAAATTTACGCACCCCGTAATAATAGGACAGATTCTTATCTGTGGGGATCATACAGTCTCTTGTCCGTCCGGGCTGCCTTGACACATAGTCCACCGCATTGCAGGCTCCTGCCGAAACACCGATCACATGAGAAGTGTAAAACTCCTGCTCCATCAGATAATCCAGTACTCCCGATGTAAATACGCCTCTTGTTGCTCCGCCTTCTAATACCAAAGTTGCTTTTTGCATATCCATCCCTCACTTTCTTTGTTCCATTATATACTTTTTCCACTTTTTCGCAAACTCCTAATCCTGTTAAATTTTTGCAAAAACACAATATTTCTTTGTTTATTTCATAGAAAGCATACTCCTGACCTTGCCATGTCGTGGGTTCTCATGTTAAGATAAGCGTTGGAATTATTACTTTATATAATAAATAAGGAGTAAAAAATATGATTAGTGCAAACAATGTCACTCTGCGCGTCGGGAAAAAAGCGCTGTTTGAAGATGTCAATATTAAATTTACCGAAGGCAACTGTTATGGTATGATCGGAGCCAACGGTGCCGGAAAATCTACTTTTTTAAAGATTTTGTCCGGACAGATCGAGCCTACCAAAGGGGAAGTAAACATCACTCCCGGAGAGCGTCTTTCTTTCCTGCAGCAGGATCACTACAAATACGATGAATATCTGGTACTGGACACCGTCATCATGGGGAATGCACGTCTGTACGAGATCATGAAAGAAAAAGAAGTCATCTATGCAAAAGAAGATTTCACAGATGAGGACGGAATCAAAGCAAGTGAGCTGGAAGCAGAATTCGCAACCATGAACGGCTGGGAAGCAGAATCTGACGCTGCAACTCTGCTCAACGGACTCGGCATTGAGACAGACCTCCACTACAAATACATGAAAGACTTAAAGGGTGCAGAAAAGGTAAAGGTTCTTCTTGCTCAGGCTTTGTTCGGTAATCCTGACATCCTGCTTCTTGACGAGCCGACCAACCACCTGGATCTGGATGCGATCGCATGGCTGGAAGAGTTCCTGATCAACTTTGAGAACACAGTCATTGTGGTATCCCATGACCGTTACTTCTTAAACAAGGTCTGCACACAGATCGCGGATATCGACTATGGAAAGATCCAGCTCTATGCCGGAAACTACGACTTCTGGTATGAATCCAGCCAGCTTCTGATCCGTCAGATGAAAGAAGCCAACAAAAAGAAAGAAGAAAAGATCAAAGAGCTGCAGGACTTTATTTCCCGGTTCAGCGCCAATGCTTCCAAATCCAAACAGGCAACATCCAGAAAACGTGCCCTGGAAAAAATTGAACTGGATGAGATCAAACCATCCAGCCGTAAATACCCTTACATTGATTTCCGTCCAAACCGTGACATCGGAAACGAAGTGCTGACCGTGGAAGGACTTTCCAAAACCATCGACGGAGTCAAGATTCTGGACAACCTGACATTTACACTGAACCACGATGACAAGGTTGCATTTGTAGGCGGAAATGAGCTTGCAAAAACAGTTCTGTTCAAAATCCTGATCGGTGAGATGGAACCGGATGAAGGTACTTACAAATGGGGAATCACGACTTCACAGGCTTACTTCCCGAAAGACTTCGGCGGAGAGTTCGATAACGATTACACCATCACAGAATGGCTGACACAGTACTCTGAAAACAAGGATGCCACCTATGTGCGGGGGTTCCTCGGAAGAATGCTCTTCTCCGGAGAAGATGGTGTGAAGAGATTAAAAGTCCTCTCCGGTGGTGAGAAGGTACGCTGCCTGCTCTCCAAGATGATGATTTCCGGCGCAAATGTTCTGTTATTAGATGAACCTACCAACCATCTGGATATGGAATCCATCACTGCGCTCAATAACGGTATGATCAAATTCCCGGGAGTACTCTTATTTACTTCCCGTGACCACCAGATCGTGCAGACGACTGCAAATCGTATCATGGAGATCGTACCGGGCGGAAAACTGATCGATAAGATCACAACTTATGACGAATATCTCGAAAGCGATGAGATGGCAAGAAAGCGCCAGACTTACACTGTCGAGACAGAAGAGGAAGATTAGAACATTAAAAATACGGAAAGAATCCCCGGATGTTGGGTTCTTTCCGTATTTTTGTTTTAATAATATAGTTTATCTTCTTCGATAATTTTGGGGATGCCCCCCTCTACTTCCACGATCGTCACCGCACAGTTCTTTGGCACTCCCATCTGCCAGAATTTTGCCGGACTCCATTCATTTTTGATACAGTTTTTCATTGCCGTGACTGCAGCACCATGCGTAGAAAGCAAAATCATCTTATCCTGCAATTCTGGATTTTGATATAACGCTTTCAGAAAGCCGTCCACTCTCTCCATCAACTGTCCAACGGACTCACCCTCTCCCTTTGGGATGTAATTTGCAGTATCATCAAAGAACTTCACAAACTCCGCACTCTGCGGATCCAGACCTTCTCCTCGGTACACAATGCCTTCATAATCACCAAAGCAGATCTCCTGTATCTGAGGTTCCTCGATCAAGGGGATCTTTCTCCCCTGCAAAACAATCTGTGCTGTTTCTTTTGCTCTGGATAAAGGGGACGTATACGCCAGATCAAAAGAAATCCCCCGCAGTCCTTCTGCTGTCTTTTCTGCCAGTTCTCTTCCATATGCATTGAGAGGAATATCTGCTCTCCCCTGCACTTTCTTCGCTTTATTCCAATCCGTTTCGCCATGTCGTACCATATATAATCTCACCGTTGTTTTCCTCCTAAGATATGTTCTTTTATCCGATCACTCTGTCCCTTAGTATACGCATATTTCCTGTCTCCCGTCAACCGTTCTTTGTTCCTTTCCGCTTGCAAATTCGCCTGATTTTGTCTATAATAATGACACATAAAAAAACAAGGAGATTACCATGGAAAAAATTACAAGCTTTACGATCGATCACATCAAACTGACTCCGGGACTTTACGTTTCCAGAAAAGATCTTGCAGGAGATACCCCGGTTACCACGTTTGATATCCGTATCACAAATCCCAATGAAGAACCTGTTCTAAATACTGCAGAAGTACATACCATCGAGCATCTTGCCGCTACCTTTCTTCGCAACCATGCAGAATATGGCCCAAAAACACTCTATTTCGGACCAATGGGATGCCGCACCGGATTCTATCTGCTTCTTATCGGTGATTATGAATCCTGCGATATTCTTCCTTTGATGAAAGAGATGTTTGCTTTTATCGCATCTTACGATCAGGAAGTTCCCGGAGCCTGTGCAAAAGACTGCGGAAACTTTCTGGATATGAATCTGCCGATGGCCAGATTTGTTGCACGAAAATACCTGACTCAGGTTTTGAATAAAATCACCGAAGAGCAACTCGTTTATCCACAATAGAACAGGAGCATATCATGGGGAAAAAACAAACATTTGCATCTGATACTTCCCAGCGAAGTATCACCGACTGGATTCGTGCACTCCTGGTTCTTCTTTTGGGGCTGATCATTGCGCATCTTGGTGTTACGCTCTTTTTGCTCTCGGCACTTGGCACCGATACTTTCACAGTATTTATTCAGGGGTTATCCCGGGTTGCAGGATTGTCTGTCGGAACTGTGCACGTCATTGTTCTGTGTATTTTGATGGTTCTGATGTTGTTAACAACCAAAGGATATGTCAAACCCGGAACCATTGTCTGTGCATTTTGCGGAGGCCCTATCATTGACTTTTTCACCTGGTGTTTCAAAGAATACATCAATGCTTCTTCAGGAATGCCGGTTCGTATCATCAGCGTTCTGGTCGGATGTGCGATTCTCTCTTTGGGAATGTCTGTTGTAATCAACAGCAATGCCGGCACCGGACCGAATGACCTGGTTGCCATCATCCTCTCCGACAAACTCGAACGGATTGAATTTCGCTGGATACGAATGGGATGTGATGCTTTCTTTGTAAGCCTCGGATTTATCCTTGGCGGTACAGTTGGTGTCGGAACAATTATCGCCATTTTTCTGACAGGACCTATGGTTCAGTTTTGGCTTCCAAAAACAAAAGTTTTACTGCAAAAAATCAGAGTGTAAAGCATCATGCTTTACACCCTGATTTTTTATCACCTTTTTTTAAAACTTCCTGCCGGATATACAAAAAAGTTTTCTCCTCACCCTGTTTTGCCAACATGATCAACAGTTTTTCAAGCAGCGCTTCTGTTTCCTCATGCATCAGATACTGCCCTTTCCCTCCCAGGAAATAATCCAGAGGATCCCGGTCTGTATAGGCAGTTCCGCGATATACCTTGCTTGCAGCAATTCGGTCCAGAAACATCTCCACCACATAATTGACCGGCATTTTCATTCCTTCGAGCACGGCACCATGCGTTCCGTAATCAATCCAGTATTCATAATGATGCTTATTGCGCCCTTTATGATGCAGCCAGGCAGAAGAATACCCCTTTTCCTCCCGCTCTGCATTATTCGGACTTCTGGTTCCCTGGTAATATCGACACCCCACACGAAACTCTGTCCATCCGTATTTTGACAGATCATGGAGCAGCCCCTGTCTGTACAAACCTACCTGAAAGCATGCCTTCATCACAAGGAGCTTATGTTTTGTGATCGTACCAAAATGTCGGAGTGCGTTCATCTCTGAATTTCCTTTCTATCTGCCTTGCAGCAGAATTATTGTCCTTGCCTTTACCTCTATCATCTTCTGCTCTTTCAGACACTCTGCCTCATCTGGCATCTCTTCTGTTCCTGCAACCTGATACCATTTCATTTCCTTTTTCAGAGCCGGAAGAGCAAATTCGTGTGCTTCCCAGTGCATATTATATGCGACAAACCAAAATGTATCTTCCCAGCTGTAGAGAACTCCAAGCTGTCTGCTGACTACTGCATCCTGTACCTGCCATGCACTTTCTCCGTGATAAGAGACATCCGGAATCCCGCACGCTGTCCGATCCAGGCCAAGCAGTGCCTGTCTTTGATGAAAGACAGGATTGGATTTTCTAAGGGCGATCAATCGTTTCACAAATCGAAACAGATCTTCATAACTTTTCTGTCTTCCCCAGTTCAGCCATGCGGTCTCATTGTCCTGACAATACACATTGTTATTCCCATCCTGTGTGTTTCCAAACTCATCTCCCGCCAGAATGCATGGTGTTCCCTGCGAAAGCAGAAGCAGAAGAAAAGCATTCTTCATCTGATTTTTGCGAAGTGTCATCACACTTCTTTTTCTGCTTGGTCCTTCCGTACCGCAGTTCCAACTGTAATTATAATCCGGACCGTCCTGATTGCGCTCTCCGTTTGCCTCATTATGCTTCCCGTCATAAGAGACCAGGTCACAGAGTGTAAACCCTGTATGTGAAGTAATGTAATTACAGCAGCCGTCTTCTGGGGTCCGGCGGCAGAGCTGTCGTATCACTTCTCTGACCATGCCTTCATCTCCCTTTAAAAACCTGCGCATACTGTTCTGGAAGCCCTCTTCTTTTTTGAAGATCTTTGCTCCCTTTAAGATCGGATCCGCATTCAGACTGTCCCATGGCACATTGTAAGGATTCACCACAAACCCATCCACATGATACTCCAGAAGATAAAAACGAAGACATTCCAACGCAGTCTGGGGAAGAATCTTTTCTGTAAACGGCATTTCCAGAACAACTTCGATTCCTGCTTTGTGGCACGCTTTTACCAGATCTTTTAATTCTGTCTGTGCATCATCAAAAGCTGCATATGCGGCTTTCGGTGCAAAATAATATCCTGTGCCATAGCCCCAGTAATTCCGGTAGCTTCCCATATCTTCCTGAAACTCATACACCGGCATACACTGAATCTGATTGATGCCAAGCTCTTTCAAATATGGTAATTTTTCCCGGACACCCAGAAATGTCCCTTTATGCTTTACTCTGGAGGAAGAGTGCATCGTAAAGCCTCTTACATGCAGACTATACGCGATCACATCCTGCACAGGAATCTGTGGTCTTTTATCCCCTTCCCAGTCATATCCTCTCTGCAGAAATCTTCCTCTTATCTGATGCCGGTTGAATTCCCAGCCGGTACCGAACATTTTATGTCCCGCGATCTCTCTCACGTAAGGATCCAGACAGACCGTTCCGTCAATTCTGTAATTATACTCATACTGGGTTTCCTCCAGATCTTCCAGCGCCAGGAAGCGGACTTCTCCGATTCCTTCTTCTGCCGGCATTTCGATTACCTGATCTGGTTCGCTTTCGCCCTTTTTATACAAGAGCAGTTCGCAAGATACGTCTTTTGGAACACATACTGCAAGATTCACACTTCTGCCTCTTCTGGAAGCTCCAAAAGGCTGTGGATATCCTTCTGTTTTTTTCATATATTTATTCCTCACTGCCAGCCATTTGTTCCATACATCTCAACATTATCTTTCCCGATAAAAAATGTATCGATATACGTTGTTTTCTCATAATCCTCATCATTCAAAATAGCCTCGCCAATCTTTGCCGCCTGCTTTCCAACATTGATCGGAGACTGCGCTCCGGTCCCGGCGATCATTGACTTTTCATCTGTAAGTTCACTTTTCATCTCCGGTGAGCCGTCCACTCCATAAATCTTCAGACTGCTTTTTCCTGCCTCTTTTGCTGCCTGAAGTGCACCGAGTGCCATCTGATCATTTCCGCACATCACAGCATCTACCTGTGGATTTTCTGCCAAAATCTGTGCCATTTTCTCCTTTGCACTCTCCTTGGTGCCGCCGGCATCTGCACGCGCCACTACTTCAAATCCTGCATTTTTGATCGCTTCTTCAAATCCTGTGATACGCTCATTCACTGAGTTCTGGGACGGGCATTCCAAAAGCACTACTTTTCCGCCGTCCGGGCACTGTGTCTTCAAATTCTCACCGCAGACTGCACCTGCATTTTTATTGTCAGAGCCGATATACGCAGCTGTCAGATCTGTGTCCTTCACCTGCGTATCCACATTGATGACCGGAATATCTGCCTCATCCAGGGCTTCCAGCGCAGGCTTGATCGCTTCCCAGTCTACCGGTGCGAGAAAGACTGCATCCACTCCTTCATCGATCATCTCCTGAATCTGCTGGATCTGCTTATTCACATCTCCGTCCGGATTTTTTACCACCAGGGTATCTCCCTTTGCTTCCAGTTCCCCTCGGATCGATTCTTTTACAACATCATAATATGGATTATAAATATCAATGCAGCTGTAGCCAAATGTGTGCCCTTCTGATGTTTCTGTATCCTGTGCCTGCTCGTCCTCATTTTCTACTACAGCGTTATCTTCCGGTGTACCCACATTCTTTTTGCATCCGGAAAGTACCATACAACCGAACATAACTGTCACAAAGACTCCCAAAATTTTTCTCTTCATCTATTGTCCTCCTGATTGCTAAGACTCTGTTTTTCCAACATATATGCATAATCTATTTTATTCTACCCTGTTTTTCAGCATTGTCAATAGAAAGAACCTGATGTTTTTCTTGCTTTTTCCTCTGGTTTTTGTTAGAGTAGGCATATCAAGAAAAAAGGAGAACGTGCTATGAGCGAAAACATGAATGAAACAATGAATGAAAACGAAGGTGTAACAGTTACTCTGACACTGGACAATGACGAGACACTGGAGTGTGCCGTCCTGACGATCTACGAAGCAGCCGGCAGACAGTACATCGCACTCCTTCCGCTCGATGAGAACGGAGAAGAGTCCGAAGAAAGCGATGTGTACATCTACCGTTTCTCTGAGACAGAAGACGGTGAGCCGAACCTGGAAAACATCGAAGATGACGACGAGTACGATGCTGCTGCCGACAAATTCGATGAGTGGATGGATTCCCTGGAATTTGACGAGATCGATCTTGACGCTGAGTAAGTCAGACGCCCTCGAACAGTTCCTCTACAAAGCGGGAAGGAGAGATCTCCTTTCCGTTTTTTATTTTCACATATGTGATTTTCAGCACATCTTTTGCCCGGGTCATTCCCACATAGAACAGCCTGCGCTCTTCTTCTACATTCTGCTCTTTCTCTGCTTTCTGATAAGGAATTCGTCCCTCGTTTGCCTCGATCAAAAACACCGTATGAAACTCCAGCCCTTTGGACGCATGCAATGTCATCAGACGGACACCCTCCTGGTTCTGTTCTTTTTGCTGTTCTTTCTTTTTCAGTGCTTCCGTATATTCTTCCACATGGACAAACCACTCTTCCATCGTCTGAAACGGCTTTGCCGCCTCTTCAATCTCAGAGAGTACTTCTCTTAAATCCGCAGCTTTCATGTTTTTCGTAGTCGCATATTCCCGCAGAAATTCGTCATATCCGATTTTTTTCTTCAAATACTGGATTGCCGCATATGGAGCCATTTTCGCAAGCATTTTCAAATCCCATTCAAACTGGTCGATCCGGTCCTGCATCCACTCTTTATCACAATAGAATTTCCGCATCTCCTCAAAAGAAACCACTCTTCCCGGGAGGCAGTCTCTTCCCAGATACCGTTTCGGACGATTCATGACCTGCAGGAAATCTTTGCGCTCACGCTGCCCCATTGCCAGCCTGAAATATGCCATAATATCTTTTGCAATAAAATGATTGTACAGATTCGGCAGATGTTCCCGCATCTGGAATGGAATCTTTTCATCGATCAGAGCTTCCACAACCGCCCTCGCATCTGTGTGAACACGAAAGAGTACTGCGATTTCCTCTGCCAAAATTCCTGTTTCCATCTGTTTTTTGATCTGTTCCACCACATAAGAAGCTTCCTCCACCGGATCTTTCACTTCCTGTACATGCAGTGTCTCCCCACTTTCTTTCCATGCCCGGATTTTTTTGTCAAACCGTACCTCGTTGTTTGCGATCACTTTCAGAGAATTTTTGACAATATTTTTCGAAGACCGGTAGTTTACATCCAGGAGAAGCTGTTTTGCATCTGGAAAGTCCTTCTGAAACTGAAACATCAGTCTGGAATCCGCTCCGCGAAATCCATAGATCGACTGGTCATCATCTCCTACCACAAACAGATTGTTTTCAGGCGCCGCAAGCATCCGGATGACATCATACTGCACCTGATTGATATCCTGAAATTCATCGATCAGAATATAGCGAAACTTCTCCTGCCATTTTTTCAGAATATCCGGCCGTTTTATGAACAGGTCTCTGCACAGCAGCAGCATATCATCAAAATCAATTTTCCGCTCTTCGTTCCGTTTTCTTTCGTATTCTCTGTATATCTCCCGGAAAGTTTCCTTCCCGCAGATCGTCGTCTCATATTCTTCAATCTTCAGCCCGTTGTTTTTCACGATCCCGATCTCAGAAATAATTTCTTTCAGGAAATCTTCCTCTTCAAATTCATCAATCTCTTTTCTGTTGACGATCTGAAGCAGCATCTGCCGTTTTTCTTCCTCTGACAGAATATTCTCCGGTCCGAACCGATATGCCCACTTTAAAATCCCATAATAAATTCCATGAAATGTTCCGAAGGTGACAGCAGGGCGAGTCCCCTTCATCGCTGAAAAAAAGCGGTTCTTCATCTCCACTGCTGCATATTTGGTAAATGTGATGACCAGAATCTCTTCCGGACTTACATGATACGTCTGGATCAGCTTCTGGATCCTGCCCACGATCGTGAGCGTCTTTCCGGAACCCGGTCCCGCAAGAACAAGACACGGTCCCTCATTGTGAGAGACCGCCTCCTGCTGAGCCTGATTAAAACTCATAAATACCTCTTTCTAATTTGCCTGGAGTAATGCGATACCGGCACGGATTCTCTTTAAGGATTCTTCCTTTCCGAGAACTTCCATCAGTTCTGTCGCACCGCCCGGTGTGTTCTGTTTTCCGGATACCGCTGTTCGGATCGGCCACATTACAAATCCGATCTTCACTCCTTTTTCTGTTACATATCCTTTTAATGTTTCAAACAACGCGTCATTGCTGTAATCTTCCTGTGCTTCCAGGATCGGAAGGACATCGTTTAAAACTTCCAGAGAATTCTCTGCATTTGTCTTCATCTTCTTGTGTGTATACATAGCAGTGTCATACTCAGGCAGCTCTTCAAAGAAATCGATCTGATCTTTAATATCCGGGAAGATTTCAATTCTGGTCTTCACCATCTTCGCAATCTTTTTCAGATCATAGTCTTTTGTGATGACTTCTTTCAGATACGGCTCTGCCATCTCATAGAACTTGTCTTCCTCCATGGCTTTCATGTATTCCCCGTTCATCCATTTGAGTTTTACCGGATCGAATACAGCCGGTGACTTGCTCATATGGCGGTAATCAAATGCCTCTACCAGATCCTCCAGCGAAAAGATCTCGCGGTTGTCCGACGGGCTCCATCCAAGAAGTGCCACATAGTTGACCACTGCTTCTGAAAGGAATCCCTGCTCGATCAGATCTTCATAGGAAGAATGTCCGCAGCGTTTACTTAGTTTTTTATGGTTCTCATCCGTGATCAACGGACAGTGTACATAAACCGGAATCTCCCATCCAAATGCCTCATACAGACGGTTGTATTTCGGTGCAGAGGAAAGATATTCATTTCCGCGGACAACGTGTGTGATTCCCATCAGATGGTCATCGATCACGTTCGCAAAATTGTAAGTCGGGAATCCATCGGATTTGATCAGGATCATATCATCCAGTTCTGCATTCGGAACCGTGATATCTCCGTAAATCTCATCGTGGAATGTGGTTGTTCCCTCATTCGGTACGTTCAGACGGATCACCCAAGGTTTTCCTGCTGCCAGATTGGCCTCTACCTCTTCTTTGCTCAGCCCCAGACAGTGCTTGTCATACACAACGATATCTGTTCCGTCTTCAGAAACAGAAGTCTTCAGGGAATCCAGGCGTGCTTTATCACAGAAGCAGTAATACGCGTCGCCCTGCTCTACCAGCTGCTTTGCATACTTCAAATACACTCCGGAAGCATTTCTCTCGCTCTGCACATACGGACCATATCCACCATCCTTGTCCGGTCCTTCATCGTGAATGAGACCTGTCTTTTCCAGAGTACGGTAAATGATGTCCAGTGCTCCTTCCATGAATCTCTCCTGGTCTGTATCTTCAATTCTGAGGATAAAGTCTCCACCCTCGTGTTTTGCGATCAAATATGCATATAATGCTGTACGCAGATTTCCTACATGCATCCGTCCTGTCGGACTTGGTGCAAATCTTGTTCTTACTTTACTCATCTTTATCTTCTCCATTTTCTATTTACGTCATCTTTTCTATTATATCTTAACTATTCCGCCTTGACAAGGGGATGTGAACCCGGAAAATGGCATCCACAATAAAAATTGCCAGTGCAATCATCCCCGCAATCTCCAGTGTCTGCAGCAGATAATAGGCACATCCTGCCCTGTCATTGGCAACGATAGAATAGGCAATTCTGTACATTCCGGCCCCCGGCACGGTCGGCAGGATTCCTGCAATCAGAAACACCGTCACCGGCGCTTTGAAAATCCTTGCAAAAAGATGTGCCATAAACGCAATTGCCAGCGCAGAAAAGAAAGAAGCCGGCACCACATCCACTCCACGGTGTGTACAAAGCAGATAAACACCGCCTCCTATTGCTCCGACCACACCCGTCTGCCACAGATATTTTCCGGGTGTCTCCAAAAGTACAGAAAACGCAATGATCGCAACAAAACTTCCCACCACTCCCATCAACACACTCATACGATACCTCCTACAAAAATCATCCCGGTACCTGCTCCAAGCCCGATTGCAGCTGCTGTCAAAAATGCCTCCAGTATCCTGGCACCTCCGGAAATATAATCCCCCCGCAGCGTATCCCGGATCGCATTGGTGATCGCTACACCTGGCACCAGGGGCATCAGAGAACTGATGATCACGATATCCAGATTCCAGCCGGATGTAACCCTATTCACACAGGCAGCTGTCACTGCTACCCCGAATGCACAGATTGCATTCAAAATAAAGCTGCTCATCTGGATTTTTTTGCCCAGTGTAATCAAAAATGCCAGGATACATCCTACTGCCGCAGAGACCAGAGTCTCTTTCACTCCCCCTCCAAAAAGAGGAGCAAACCCGACCGGAACCAGAATCGTCGCCAGATTATATACCGCCACTGAATACTGTTTTCCCTTGATCTGTTTCAACTCTTTATATGTTTCCTCAACTGTCATCTCTCCCCTGCAGTATCTTCTGGATATTTCATTTACCTGCACAATACGATGCATATTCGTCCCGCGGTCATGAACTCTGCGCATAGCGGTGAGCATTTCCATGTCCGGATTATCCAAAGTAGCAACAATCCCTGTCATCATAACAAATGCCTCTGCCACTTCTGTTCTCGCGGTGTTGAGAATATGCTTCATGGTATCCTCCACACGATAGGTCTCCGCTCCACTTCTGAGCATGATTTCTCCTGCAAGAACCGCAATATTCAATATCTGTTTATATTCCATTCTTCCCCTCCATGATCTCGCAGCCTGCCCCGTCTCCGAATATTCCTTCATCACACAAAATCGAAATACAGTTTCTCATATCTATTTTATCCAGGTTTGTATTGGCAAATGCAGATGCACGGATCGAAGTCACATCCTTGGGCATCTCAAAAATTCCAGTTCTTCCGGCAGGAAACGCTGCCAGCTCTGTTCCGGAAAATAAAATCCCATCTCTTGCCGTATATTCACCTGTGCCTCCTGCTTCGATCCATGTCAGTTCTCCCAGTTCAGAAAACGCACCGTTTTCTATATTCTGAATATTCTCCGGAATATAAATTTCAAAAATGCCGGTTCCAACTCCCGAAAACGTTCCTCTTCGAATTCCAATACAATTTTCTGACGGCAGTTCCAGATATCCATCCATCATCTCGCTTTTTGCAGGGTCAAATCCACAGATCATTCCCTCCTGATCAATTTTGAACCCCTGATAATATATATACGCCTCTGCCGGAGACTCTTCCTGTGTCATATCTTCCCCTGGTAAGGTATTCACAATTTCTTCCGGCATCGTCTCAGGAATCACTGGCTGTATGGTCTGACTCTGCACTGTCTCCACCGGTTCTACCGCTTCTTCTTGTGGCATGGCTGACGAAGCTTCAGCTACTTTCTCCGTTTCTATCTGCACATGTTTCTCCATTTCTGCCAGTGTATAGGTCCGGATACTCTCCTGTTTTACCATCTGTCCCAACCGGATCGGAACACTCCATCGTATCGTTTCACCCGCAGTCGCAGCATATGACCTCATATCTTCCTGTAACGGTACCATACTGACGGCATCACCGATTCCAACCAAAAGGCTGACCGTCACAACTCCTGCAATCACTTTCTTTAATCCATCCGGTATGTTCCAGATATGCTGTTTCTCCCAAACGCAATCGCCACTTGTTCTCATTCTTTTTCCATTCTCCCTGCTTTTTCTTTGGTATGCGAAAAAGGAATGCTGCTCTTTTGCAACACTCCTTCTCCTTTGCCTGTTATGGCAAAACTAAACATTGATCTCAGCTTTTACTCCGAGAATTTCTTTATTTTCCTCCAGAAGCGGATAAATCACATTATTTAAGTACGACTCTACCTGCTCTTTCGCACGACCTACATATTTCTGCGGTTCCATCGTCTCTTTCAGCTCTTCCAGACTCATGTTGAACGCAGGATCCGCTGCGATCAACTCCAGAAGATTGTTGTCCAGACCTTTTTCTTTGACATTGCGTCCGGCTTCCATGGAAAGCTCACGAATTCTCTCATGCAGCTCCTGTCTGTCTCCTCCGGCTTTTACCGCATCCATCATGATATTCTCTGTCGCCATAAACGGAAGTTCTGACATCAGACGTTTCTCGATGACTTTCGGATATACTACAAGCCCGTCCACAACATTCAGGCACAGATCCAGGATTCCGTCGATTGCAAGAAATCCTTCCGGCACACTCAGTCTCTTGTTTGCAGAATCGTCCAGTGTTCTCTCAAACCACTGCGTCGCAGAGGTGATTGCCGGATTCAATGCATCGATCATCACATATCTGGAAAGAGACGCGATTCTTTCACTTCTCATCGGGTTTCTCTTATATGCCATGGCAGAAGAACCGATCTGTGTCTTCTCAAACGGCTCTTCCACTTCTTTCAAATGCTGAAGAAGTCGGATGTCATTAGAGAATTTGTGCGCACTTGCCGCAATTCCGGCCAGTACATTCAATACTCTTGTATCCACTTTTCTGGAATAAGTCTGTCCGGATACCGGATAACATGCCTTAAATCCCATCTTTTCTGCGATCATTGGATCGATCTTATCAATCGTCTCCTGATCTCCGTCAAACAGCTCCAGAAAGCTTGCCTGGGTTCCTGTCGTTCCTTTGGATCCAAGAAGTTTTAAACTTCTCAGAACATAATCCAGATCTTCCAGATCCATCTCAAATTCCTGTAGCCAGAGAGTCGCTCTCTTTCCTACCGTAGTTGGCTGAGCCGGCTGGAAATGTGTGAATGCAAGTGTCGGCTGACATTTCTGTGCATCTGCAAATTTTGCCAGTTCTGCGATCACATTGACCAGTTTTGTTCTCACCAGCTTTAAAGCCTCTGACATTACGATCATATCTGTATTGTCCCCTACATAGCAGGAGGTTGCTCCCAGATGGATGATTCCTTTCGCTTTCGGACACTGCACACCATATGCATACACATGTGACATAACATCATGTCTTACTACTTTCTCACGCTCTTTTGCAACATCGTAATTGATGTCCTCCGCATGCGCTTTCAATTCTTCTATCTGCTCGTCTGTAATATTCAGTCCCAGTTCTTTTTCTGTCTCTGCCAGTGCGATCCAGAGTTTTCTCCAGGTTCTGAACTTTTTGTCCGGTGAAAAGATGTACTGCATCTCACGGCTTGCATAGCGCTCGGACAACGGACTTACATAACGGTCATTGCTCATAATCGTATTCTCCTTTTTTCCTATTCAAATGCCAGACTGATATCTTCTCCCGGCACCTCCATCGGATAATTTCCTGTAAAGCAGGCATCACAAAACTTCAGATCGCCTACCATATCTTTTAATTTTTCTACTTCCATATAGCCCAGAGAGTCTGCTCCGATCATCTCACGGATCTCCTCTGTTGTATGAGAGTGCGCGATCAGCTGCTCATTAGACGGCACGTCTGTTCCGAAATAGCACGGATGTAAAAACGGCGGAGAACTGATTCTCACATGTACTTCTGTCGCTCCTGCTTTCTTTAACATCTTGATGATATTTGCACAGGTCGTTCCTCGAACAATGGAATCATCCACCATAACGATCCGCTTCCCTTTTACCACTTCCGGAATCACGTTCAGCTTGATCTTCACACTGGACACACGCTCACTCTGTTTCGGCTTAATGAATGTACGTCCTACATAACTGTTTTTATGAAACGCGGTTCCATAAGGAATCCCGGACTGCTGTGAATATCCCATGGCAGCCACAAGGCCGGAATCTGGAACACCAACCACCAGATCTGCCTCTACCGGATAAGACTGTGCCAGTGCTTTTCCAGCAACAATTCTGGAATGATAGACTCCGACTCCATCGATCGTACTGTCTGTTCTTGCAAAGTAAATATATTCAAAAATACATCTCGCACGTTTTTCTTCCGGCAGCGCCATACTCATGTCCGAAGACATGCCATGCTTTGTAATACTTACGATCTCACCCGGAAGGACATCTCTTACAAACTCTGCCCCGACTGCTGCGATCGCACAGCTTTCAGATGCCAGAAAATACGTATTGTCCCGTTTTCCGATACAGAGTGGTTTCAATCCAAACGGATCCCTTGCCCCGATCATCTTTCTCGGACTGCTGATCACCAGCGCATAGGCTCCTTTGATCTTCTTCATAGCATTTTTTACTGCATCTTCTGCCTTAGAAACATTCAGACGCTCTCTTGCCACATGATAAGCAATAACCTCTGAATCAATAGTCGTCTGGAAAATTGCACCTGTCTTTGACAATTCCTCCCGAAGCTCCACTGCATTGACCAGATTTCCATTGTGTGCGATAGCCAGAGTTCCTTTTACATAATTGATTACCAGAGGCTGTGCATTCTCCACACGGGTACCTCCCGCTGTAGAATACCGTACATGTCCTACTCCCAGATTGCCTTTCAATTCACGTAATGTCTCTTCGTTGAACACATCATCTACATGCCCCAACCCTTTACGTGACAGCACCTTGCGCTGTCCGTATGTGTCAGTTACTGCGATGCCGCAGCTTTCCTGACCTCTGTGCTGGAGTGCAAAGAGTCCGTAATAAATGGAAGACGCAACATCCTGTCCGTCCATATCATATGCGCCAAATACTCCGCATTCTTCTCCCAGCCCTGTTACCACTTTTTCAAAATCACTCATGGATGAACTCCTTCTATTTAATTCCAATACGTCTGAAGACTTCCTGATATGCGTCTTCTACATTTCCCATATCTCTGCGGAAACGGTCTTTGTCCAGTTTTTCATGGGTCTCTTTATCCCACAGACGACATGTATCCGGTGAAATCTCATCTGCAAGGATGATCTCTCCATGGAAACGTCCGAATTCGATTTTAAAGTCGATCAGTTCAATTCCTGCCTCATCAAAGAATTTTCTTAAGACTTCATTCACTTTGAATGTGTACTCTGTGATCTTGTCGATCTCTTCTCTTGTTGCAGCTCCGATTGCAATTGCAAAATAATCATTGATCATCGGATCTCCAAGATCGTCATTTTTATAGCTGAACTCTAAAGTAGGTGCTAACAATTTTGTTCCTTCCTCGATACCGAGTTTTTTAGAAAAGCTTCCCGCTGCCACATTGCGGACGATCACTTCAAGTGGTACGATCTCCACTTTTTTTACAGCTGTCTCACGGTCGCTGAGTTCTTCTACATAGTGAGTCGGAACACCTTCTTTTTCCAGAACCTGGAAAATGTAGTTTGTCATACGGTTGTTGATCACACCTTTTCCTACGATTGTTCCTTTCTTCTCTCCATTGAATGCTGTCGCATCATCTTTATAGTCTACGATCACAACGTCCGGATCTTCTGTCGCAAATACTTTCTTTGCTTTTCCTTCGTAAAGCTGTTCTAATTTTTTCATACGTTCACACCTGTCCTTTTTCTTAAATTTCATTCACTCGATCTGGGATTATCGGCACATCCCGCAGATAGATTATAATACAAGGCAGAGGGAAAATCAATATTCCCTCTGCCTTGTATTTCCTGTGGCTTATTATTTATTTCTCAACAGATAAATAAGATGTTCTTATATATTGTGCTTTATTTATCACTTTTCGCAATTTTTGTTCTGATTTTTTTGCACATTTTCTCACTTTGCTGCAAGCGGTTTTTTCAGCAGAACGATTCCAAGCATTGCCACGACAGAACCTGCCGCAACGGCAGCCAGAAACAGCAGCGGATCGGAAGCTGCAAACGGGATTGCCCCCTCTGTGATAAAGGAAAGTCCCATAATGAAATTCGTTGCCACTGTCTGCTGTTCACTCTTTGTAAACCGGTTTTTAAAAAACAGTGTCGCCAGAGCAATTCCGATCGGCGGAACCATACCTCCAAGCACTGCTCCGAGCAGGACTCTGCTGGATTCTCCCATACTTGCCAGCACCTGATTCAGCCACTCATTGAACGCTCCGACCGGCGGATTGACCACAAATACCATAAGGGCTCCCATTGCCGCGATTCCCAAAAACGGATACAAAAGCATCGGCTTTGTTCCCTCCAGCGCTTTTGGAAGCTTTTCCAGAATTTTCTTTAAACCGAGCATGATCAGTCCTGCCGCAAAACCTGCGATCAGTGCGCCAAAGAAACCAGAAGACACCCAGCCGGCCTCCTCTGCAGCCATTGTCATACCGCTTTTTGCCAGAAGACCTCCTACGATTCCGGGCATCAATGCCGGTCTGTCCGCAAGCGCCATGGCGATATATCCTGCCAGAATCGGGAACATCATTCGCCTTGTTTTCCAGGCTTTCCGCCGCCATATATGTGTGGGCAATCCCTGTGGGACATGCAGTAACTGCCAGTACCCGGTATCCCTCTTCCGGCTGATCCTGCGTCTGTTTTTCTTCTCCGTACTCTTCAGGAAATTTCTTTCTCTCCGCCTCATCAATATGTGCCAGAAATTCTGTTACATCCGCTGCATCCAGCAGATTTGTCCGAAATTCGTCATCCATTAAAAGCATGGAAAGACAGCTGAGTACTTCCAGATGCACATTATCTTCTGTATTCGGTGCTGCAATCAAAAAAAAATATGTACCGGCTGTCCGTCCAGTGCATCATAATCCACACCCTGAGGAACCAGCATCGTAGCAAGACCCGGTGCACTGACGGCATCTGTCTTTGCATGAGGAATGGCAATTCCCTCTCCGATCCCTGTCGTTCCTTCCTCTTCTCTCTTTAACACACCTTCTTTATAACGCTGTAGATCGTTGATATTTCCTCCTTTTGCCATCAGTTCTACCATCTGATCAATGGCCTGTCCCTTACTTTCGGGTGTTCTGGAAAGCTCCACACTTTCTCTCTTCAAAAGATCCGTGATTTTCATACCTTTTCCCTTTCAAATCTGATATTCGCTGTACGGTCTGTCCAGCAGTTTTACAATATCCTCCCTGGATGCCAGCCAGGACTGAAATGCCGTCGCACTTCCCGCTGCAGTTCCAAGCTCCAGTGCACGCTCATAAGAGCCAGTATTGAGATATCCCGCCAGAAATCCTGCCACCATAGAATCTCCGGCACCGACAGAATTTACAACCGTGCCATTGTGCGGCTGCTTTTTGTATATCTCACCGTCTTCTGTCACAAGGATCGCTCCGTCTTTTGCCATAGAAACCAGTACATTTCTTGCACCTCTTTCCTGCAGCTTTTTCGCATGAGCGATGATCTCTTCTTCTGTAGTAAGCGTCGTCTGGAACATTTCTCCAAGTTCATGATTGTTCGGCTTGATCAAAAACGGATGATATTTCAATACATTCAACAGCAGATCTTTTGTAGCATCTACCACAACTTTGACATCCTTATCTTTCAAACACATCAGAATCCATTCATAAATATTCTCCGGCAGAGTCGACGGAATACTGCCCGCCAGAACCAGTACATCTCCTGCCTTCAAGGATTTCAGCTTCTCAAACAACTCCTGGATCGCTGTTTCTGTAATCTTTGGTCCTTGTCCGTTGATCTCTGTCTCCTGTCCTGCGTTGATCTTGACATTGATCCTTGTCTGCCCGTCTGCAAGCGGTATAAAATCTGTCTTTGCGCCAAACTCCAGGAGCATCTCCTGCAATGCTTTTCCTGTGAATCCCGCAGTAAATCCAAATGCTGTACTCTCCAGACCCAGATTGGAAAGGATCACAGAAACATTGACTCCTTTTCCTCCCGGATAAACTGCTTCACTTGTTGTCCGGTTGATTTCTCCCGGCACCAGCTGTTCTGCCTGTACTACATAGTCTAATGATGGATTGAATGTCACTGTATAAATCATGATTCTGCCTCCTCTATATTACTGCATGTTTGAAATACCGGATCACTGATATGATCCGTAATGATCTGTGCATCTTCAAACCTCGCAAATGTGACGGATGATACATGACCGAATTTGCTCGAATCTGCCAGAACATATGCCTCTCTGCATCTCTTCATTGCAGCTTCTTTTACCAGTGCTTCGCTGATATCCGGTGTCGTATACCCTTTCTCCAGATGAATTCCATTCGTGCCAAAGAAGCCTTTTGTAAAGTTATACTTATTCAGCCACTCTACCGCAGCTCCTCCGACTAAAGCCTGTGTATCCTCTTTCAGCTCGCCTCCCGGCAAAAACACCCGGCAGCCTTTTTCTGCCAGACACTTTGCATGCAGAATTCCATTCGTCACATACACGGCCTCCCTCTCTGAAATCGCCTCTGCCAATGACGCTGTGCTCGTTCCTGCATCGATATAAACAAAATCCTCCTGACCGATCAGAGCCGCTGCCAGCTTTGCAATGCTGCGTTTTTCCTCTACATACAGCCCCTCTCTTTCTGAAACCTTTGCATCCTTTGTCGTATATGCCCCATTCAGTACAGTTGCTCCCCCGTGGACTTTCAACAAGGCTCCTCTTTTATGAAGCTGTGTCAGGTCTCTTCTGATCGTAGACTCTGAAGTATCCAGAAGTTCTGTCAGCTCTGTTACAGTCACTGTTTTTTTTTCGTTTACGATCTTAAGAATTTCGCGAAACCGCTCTTCTGCCAGCATTTTCCTCATCCTTTCTTTCATTTTCAATCATTTTCGTTTCCTTTATCCTTATAATATAATCATTTTCAATCAAAATCAATCACATTAATTCAAAAAAATATCCAAATCTGATCACTCTGATTTGGATACTTTTACTAAATACTCTATATGTGACTCCTCCGGTACTGCTGTTTCCACTTGTCTGTCAGCTGCTCTGACATCTCCATCTGGATTCCTTCCCGGATTTCTTTCATCTCGCTGCGCAGCTCTGTATTGATCTCCGCATAGGTGTCATTTTTCGTAAGAAGGATATGATATTCCTCCATCGACATATACTTATAAGACGCATACAAATACGGCTTTAACAACTTTGGATCTTCGCAGATCTGATACGCCCTGTCATACATCCGTGCCGCCTGCTGATAGAGGAACATTCTTCCATAGGCAGACCCCAGACTTGCATAGATCTTTCCATAAAACTTGGGATCTGTATTCTCATCCTCCCCTTCATTTAAGATTGCCTGATACACAAGGATCGCTTCTTCCACTTCTCCACTTTCCAGAAGATTGTCTCCTTTGTATTTCTGCCGCTCAATGTCCTTCTGGTTTTTGAGCCGCTCCAGAACATTCTGGATTCGGATCATCTCCGCTTCCTTGTAGATTCCGGAACTCTTCAAAATCGTGAGTACAAATTTTTCCACACTTCCCCGCATCCGGATCACATCCCGAAGCTGGTCTGCAAGCTCCCTTTTCCCGATGTCCTCTTCCAGCCATCCGCACAGCTGCTCGTTCATAATCGTATAATCGATCAGGTAGAGATTATTGCAGAGATAATAGCACAGCTCTTCCATTGTAAATATCTTACAGTGGATCCTCGTAATTTCATACGGATGGGCCGCATGCTGATCATGACATAGAATTAAACTTCCCATCATTTCCTCCTAAATGTATAATCTTCTCTTCCTGAAAATCGGTCGGCGGGAAAAACTCTCCGAATCCTACATCCCGCACCGTGATCTTACATGTTTTTTCATCTAAAAATAACGTCTCGATCTGAAGCCGCATGGAATACTCGCCTCTCTTGGGAAGCCTTCCAAGCGGGATCACCTCCGTCTTTAACGTACCCTGTACCAGAGACTCAATATGAAGCTCGATATCTTCTGTATCCTCTAAAAGCACTTCCCACTGATTGTTGGATTCATACCAGTGCGATCCCCAGGATACGATCGGATACCACATCTCCTGTCCATTCACCCGCATATTCACAGTGATCTGATCTGTCAGCTTGTCTTCGGAAAGATAAACCGGATCCTCAATGTGCATAAACATCTTGCGGTATGCGGTATAACAGGCACCCTTGCTGTACAGATTGTTTCCGATAAACGCCCTTCTTCCATTGCACAGGACTCTCAGAGAAGTCGGATACCAGTTATTCTCAAATCCCTCTCCGGTCAGAAAGACCGAAGATACGATCCGCTTGTCAAACACGCCTTCAATAAACCGGCAGAATCTCATATCCGCATCTTTTGCCTTGTCCGCATTGAGCACCGGATACACGGCTGCCAGTTCTTTTATATGTGCACTTGCCACTTCGTCCACTGTCACAAAAATCGTCTTTCCGCCTCCAAGCCCCGGCTTCAGCCTTCTGAGCATATACGCTTTAATCTCATTTCTGTCACAGCAAAACAACGCCGCCTCATACTGCCAGAGTTCTTTTGGCTGATAAAACAGATAATTGCAGAAACTCTCTTTGTAATCCTGAATGAAAATATGCCGTTTATCAATATTCATCCGTACTGCGATTCCCCGCAGCATCTGCGCCAGCTCTTCCGTCAGCTCCGGAACGCTGAACACGATCCCGTTGATCTTGGGAAACGACTGAAGCGACAGTTCGATAAATTTAGCAAGCAGCCACACTGCTTCATAGGATTCTTCTCCAAATTCAATTTTTTCCCCTGCCAGGCTTTTATCCAGTAACCGGTTTACGGTGAATCCTTCTTTCAAGCTGGCCAGACGTTTTGCTTCTTTTCCGTATGCCCAGGTATCACGCAGCTTTCCGATGACCAGAGGGATCTGGTAATTATCCGCATCTACTTCCATCGTCTCCGGCTCTGCCATTTCTTCATTATAAAAACTGATCTGACAGGTCTTTTCATTGATCTCGTAACCTATAATATTGCCTTGTCCCATAGGAGTCAGCCTCCTTAATACTGTTCAAACATATGCGCGGCGATTGCATCTTCCTGTGCATATGCTTTCATCTTTTCTTCTTTTTCACTGCCCTCTGAAAGTAAAATATCATTCAGTCGTCCATATCGCCCGGATTCTCCAAACACAGCATCCTTCATGCAGCACTCTTTATCACTTCGGTAAGTGTTGCCATCAATGGTCTCCTTGAAATAATATTTCAACCGCTCGTTGGAGAACAGCACAAATTTCTTCACATAGAGATTCTCATACATCGGCGTAAGCACCTCTGTAGCATAATCTACCGCCTCTGAATTTTCTTTCTGAAGCTGATAGTAGAGCATTACACGGCTTCCCTTCTGCCCTTTGTACTCGATCAGCGTCTTATCCCAAAGCTGCAGCTCAATGAGCCATTCCTTTTCGTATGCCAGAAAGAACGGAAAATAAATCTGCTTGCCGCACAGCTCCTGTAAGAATTTTTTCAGAGTCTTACGCACAGTCGTCGTATATTCTCTGGTGGAATAATATTTTAATACGGCGATCTTGCAGATGTCGATCGTTTCTTCACCCTTTTCATATTCCTTACAGATGATATCAATAATACTTCTGCTCATCCTGCGCTCTTCCACTACATATTCTCTGGACATATACGCCAGATATGCCTGCTGCAGTCTGAAATAAGCTCCCTCTTCATAATATTCTTCAAAGATCGGAACCTCTCCGAACAACTCTTCCGAGAACAACATCTGTGTGATGATCCTCTCCGCCAGCTTCTGAGTGTGTACCTCATACTCTCTTGCTTCTCTCCAGAGCAGTTTCATGTCTGTAGTCGCTCCGCAGTAGTAATTCGCAAGATACGTCAGGATCACTCTGTCAAACTGCTTTCTTTTAAACATCTCAAAACACACGTAGGTAAGGAAATCATCACATTCATAATTGTTTTCACGGATCGTACGGCTGCACAGTCCCATGATCTCTTCTTCCCCGTAATTTTCAATGCCATACTTGCGCACAGTCTCAAGAGAAAGCTCTTCTACCTTCTCCTCCTGACGGTTCTGCTTCAGACTGTTCATATACCGCTTACAGATATCCATGTAACGAAGCTCATAGAACAGGCGCTTGCTTTCATATGGAATAGAATCTGTATAATGTCTTCCATCCTTGCTTTCCCATACAAGCCGGTCTGTCTTTGCATACAAAAATACCCTTGCCCCTTTGTCCGTATACGGCGCCTTCTGCGTGATCGTTCCATCCTCTGCGATCACATGAATAAATTTCATATTCGGTACCTTTGTTGTGATCTCATAAGCATGGCAGATATCATACAGTGCTTTGATCTGCTCTGCTTCCATAGAATCTTCTGTCAGAAAACGCTTGTATATAATGCGGAGCATGGGATCAATATTTCTGCGCTCCAGCTGATTCCACGCAAACGCTTCCATCTCATCTCTGTAATGCGCATAAATCTCACTGGATTCATCCTCATAAGTGATCAGGTTTGAATACAAAAGCGCCCGTTTATGGAAATCCAGATTATTTCCATGCATAAAGTAAAGATACACGGAACGCGGCAGTGCTTTATTGACTCTGCCAGGCTGGATCGCAGCCATATAAAACTCGTACAGCTGTGCAATCTTTAATTCCGACTCCACTGCTTTTTCATACCATTTAAAAAAGCAGTTTTCCATGCAGCTTCCCTTGATCAGAAGTGTACAGATTGCAGTCAGGATCATGGACTCTTCATACATCCCGTAGGAAAGCACCAGAGTCTCATAAAGATAGCGGTCAAAGCTTTTCAGCTGACTTGCCAGATTGGCTGTATATAATGCCAGTTCCTTTGTCATCAGTTTGTGCTTGGCTGCAAAATACAACACCCGCACTTCAAAAACACCCAGTTTTTTCAAGGAAGAACTCTTCTCACGGAAACACCGGAAGGCTTCCAGATAGAACCAGATACTGCGCGTCTTTTCCTCATAGAAGTGATGCTCCAAAGCTCTGAGACGTTCACTGATGATCTTGTACTCAGAGTCTACATTCACCAGCATGCAGAGAATCTTCCAGCTGTCGGGATGCTTCATATAGGATTTTGAAAGCTCTTCTGCCACTCTGCGTGTCCCGATCGAATCATTGGAAAGCAGCGTGGTCAGATACAGATAATAGGAACTGATCTCTACATTTTTTCCGATTGCAAACCGGTTGTAATTGTAAGATTCCAGAATCCATTTTGCCTCTTCAAACCGTTTGCCCAAAAGACAGATATGTGCATGTACCAGAAGATACATCTCATTGTCCTCATCCAGACTCCGCAAATGCTCGATCTTCTTTAAGGACTCCTCGCACCAGGTGTTCAGATCCAGCTTGCCGCTCTCATAAACGAGACAGCGCTTTAAAATACTTGCAAACTCTTTATCCCGCTCCCGTCTCTCTTCATCTCTGCAGACATCCTTCTCCACCACGATCTCATAGGTCAGTATCTCATACGGGGACTCCAGGATGATCTGCCCGAAGTTGCTTCCCTGATGAAGCTTTGTATAGTCGATGATATATTCCAGCCGATACGCATTCCCAATGAACTCCTCCGTAGTAACCTTGGTATGCTCCACACTTAAAAATTCACCTTCGGTACGTACATCAATGGTCAGATATCCCCACGTATTCTTCCTGATCGTAAAGGTATCTTTTCTGGATTCCTGAAGAGAAATAAATGCCCTGCTCTCCTCTTCCAGCGTCAGAAAAATCTTCTCTTTCTGCTTGCAGCCCACCAAAAACTCTTCCAACGCCTGCTGATCCAGCTCCCATTTTCTCATATTGTCATACAATGCCTGAATCCGCTTATCCTCATACTTCAGAATCTCATAAAAATCTCTGGAACGGAACAGCTTTTCTGCCTCCGCCGGATCCCGAAAAGACAGCTTCTTAAAATCTTCCAGACTCTGTACTTTTCCATAAGTTGTCATTACAAACGGCTTTTCAATAATGGCAGTAAATGCCACCTCATACTCTCCGCCATTGCACACAATGGTAAATTTTCCGTGTTCCACATGTCCCGGAACCAGACCGGATCCGTCATATGTATAAGAGATGTTCACCGGATTCCCATCAAATCCCTGCTCCTCACAGCGTACCCGAAAAGACGATGGATAAACCAGTCCACGGATCGTCCCCTCTCCCTGATTCTGGAGAGAAAAGCTTCCTTTGTACATCTCGCCTTCTCCGACACGCATGATGATCCGCGTCTCCGGGAAAATAATCTCCGGCTGTGGAATATGAAAATCTCCTTTTGAAAGGCGTTTAATTTTATTCTTCAAATTCGTCACCTGCTCATTCTTCTTACGTTGCATTTTTTTGTAAACACACTATAATAAAGTATTATAACATCAACACTGTATTTCTTGCAACGGTGGAATCAAAGAATTTAAAAGGGGATTGTATACATGAATACAAAACTGGAATTTCACGGAAGTGATATTGAAAAAGTGTGCGAACACTACGGATTAAAAAAAGAAGATATTGTCAATTTTGGTGCTAACGTAAATCCGCTCGGACTTTCCGAACAGGTAAAAAAAGCTCTTGCAACTCATCTGGATCTGCTCTCTTCCTACCCGGATCGGAGCTATACCAGTCTTAGAAACATACTCTCCACATACTGTCAGATTCCTGCAGACTTTATCCTGCCGGGCAATGGTTCCAGTGAACTGATTTCCCTGTTGATCGAAGAGCGCCGTCCAAAGCATACGATGATCCTTGGGCCCACTTATTCCGAATACTCCAGAGAACTTGGATTTTCAGACAGCACGATCGACTGCTTTTATCTGAAACCGGAACAGGATTTCCAATTGTCTGTAGAGGAACTGTGTCTGGCGCTGGCTAAAAAGCAGATTGATTTTCTTATTTTATGCAATCCGAACAATCCGACTTCTTCCGTAATTTTTCATCCGGAGCTGATAAAGCTGCTGGAGTTTTGTCAGGATCACAACATCTTTGTGATGATCGATGAAACGTACGTGGAGTTTGCACCTGATGTAGATGCCGTCACCGCAGTTCCTTTGACCCAAAATTTCCAGAATCTGATGGTACTGCGTGGTGTTTCCAAATTTTTTGCCGCTCCTGGTATGCGGTTCGGGTACGGTATCACCGGAAATGCTGAATTTCTCAAAAAATTGAAGAGCAAACAGATTCCATGGTCATTAAACAGCCTTGGCGCATTTGCCGGCGAACTTTTGTTTCAGGACAAAGAGTATATAAAAAAGACACGCAATTTGATACTTTCCGAGCGTGAATACATGTATACAAAATTGCGTGAACTTCCTTTTTTCTATGTTTATCCGGCTTATGCCAACTTTTTGCTGGTACAGATCCAAAAAGATGGACTGACTTCATCTGACGTATTTGAAGCCTGTATCCGGGAAGGACTGATGATCCGGGACTGTTCTTCCTTCACCGGATTAGAGGGAGAATTTGTCCGCTTCTGCATCATGGATCCAGAAGATAATCGAAGACTGCTGACAGTGTTTCAAAAAATTTCACAATCAGCCCGAAAACAGGTATGATTTATATACAGAGAACTTCCACCATGAAAGAAAGCAACATTCCATGTCAACAAAACATGAAATGTTGCTTTTTCTTGTATATCAATTCACTCTTTCCAGTATTTTTCTAAATATTGATTTGCATCCGTATCTGAGAGCTTAAACTTCTCCTTCAATCGAAGCAAAACATGTTCTTTCGTTTCTCCCATCTCCTGTAGAATTTCAATACATTCCTGAATCCTGCCCTTTTCTTCCCCTTCTTTCACCCCTTGCCTATATCCCGTCTCTTTATAGATTCTTGAAAAGAACTGGTGATCCCGGATCTGCTTTTCTCTTGCCTCATACTCTAACCGTGCCCTCTCATCTGCACTCAGATGCACCAGACTCTCATAGGCCTTCTCAATATAAGGGTCTTTCTCTGCTGCCATTTTGAATTCCTCCTCTGTCTCTGCATTGATAAATTGCATCCAACTTAGCAGTTCTGTCTCCGGATACTGGTGCTTTGCCAGCTTCGGCAATTCCAATACATGCAATTCCAGCTTGTCACTGTACTTGATATGCCGGCTGTCCTCCCATAAGTGAAACCGGGAATAGAATGCATCCGTATCTTCGAATATTTCAAAGTCCAGAATCCCGATATGGATACATTTTTCCAGCACATCATATCCTTCGCCTTCATGAATCTGTTCCGTAAACATTTTTGACAGATAAAATAAAGTTCTCTCTGCCCAGTACTCGTACGCTGCCACCTGCATCTCCACATCGACCTGACCGCTGTTTTTCAATTGGATCCGAACATCCAAAATTCCAAGCTTGTCTTCCTTATACTGTTTCTCAAGACTGGTGGGCAACAGTGTTGTCTCTTCGATTTCCTCATAGGGAATCCCCGTAACTGCCGACAAAAATGCCTGTCGGATTTGTGCATCTGCCATCAACTGTTTGAAACAAAAGTCATTTTTCGGTCTCATCAGAAACTGCGTTGTCTTCTCTTTTTCCATTCACATTCCTCCTGTTTTCCGAATGAATTTACCGGGAAACAGGACTTTTCATAACTAATTCTTTCGATTAATTTTTCGATGATAGACCTCGTTCCGGTTTTCCATTCGCTTTTTCTTGCTTCTTTACTGGGAAAATCCGAAATGCCAGCTGTTGCCGGTTCAGATATAACTGAAAGGGATTCCTTTCAGAGATGTTTCCAGTATACAAGTTTCTTTCAGCAAAAGCAATGAACGAAATCTAAAAACTTGTCACAGTCACTTCATTTTCTCTTTATAAACATAATCTGTTTTTTATCTATGGAAAACATTTTATCACATTCCACTGCAGCTTTTTCCAGGCGTTTAATCCTTGTTTTACTTTTTTTCTGCATTGTCCATACAAACGATACATCTGTTCTCCATCGCGGATATCACAGCCTTTATAGAACATAGTGCGCATCATCGTGTCATACATCCAGTTTAGATCGGCCTCTTCCAGTTCCGGAAGAGATTTTTTCACCGCTTCTTTTCCTTGCATTGAAAATGGATCTTCCCCGGATGGATGCAGAAACTCTGCAACCTCGTACAGGCTCTGATAAACAAACCGGATCCTTGCATCGATTGATCCCGTTCGGCACCGTTTTCGTTTCCGCACAGTCCGTATCCACGCCTGCAATATTATCAGCGCGAACATCAGAAGTATAACGCCGATCACCTTCAAACACTGGAAGAGCGCCTTTCGGATCTGCTGCCACGTATCCGATGATGCTCTTGCCCTCTCCACATTTTCCAACGCAGAAGCTGCACCTGTATGATCCTCGACCTTCCAGCCGGTATCCTCCTGCCAGACTTCACACCAGGCATGGCCCATGCTGCCCTCAACTTCTGCCACATATTGCCCATTTTCCTGCTGTGAAAATGCAGATGCCGGAATGGCATAACCTTCTGCAAATCTGGCCGGAATCCCCAGCATTCGATACATCAAGGTTGCAGCCGTTGCAAAATGCACACAAAATCCTTTGTGGTTTTCAAACAAAAAATACTCCGCAAAATCCTCGCCGGACGGTGTCGATCCCGGATTTACATCATACACAGCCTGACGTTTTAATGTTTCTTCCACGAACCGCTCTGCTTCTTCAAAAGAATCTGCTTCCTGCAGTTCGTTGCACAATTTGCGAAGTTGCTTCAAAGAGGATGGATACTGCAAATATACACTTGCCGGATCCGTCGCACTTCCTTCTCTCCAGGATCCCCCGTCATATTCTTTTCCATATTTCTCCGAAACATAAATCGTATCTGTCGGCATTTCCTCCTGCGTCACAGTGAACAACACACCCTTCCTGGGGACAAAGCTGCCCAGCTCCCGCAAATCTTCCATACCGCCGGAAGAATCCATGCCTGTCTCTTCCGGAATCATATTCTGCTCTGTCTGCGGGATTTTTGCCTGTGTTTTTTGTTCCTCTTTTTCTGACTCTTCCTTTTGCTCTTCCTTTTTCGTCTGTGCTTCTTTTCTTGTCTGCCTGTCTGCACTCCATGCATTCCACGTCTCTTCTGCTTTCTGGATTACATGCTCTTTCACATATCGTCTGGTCGTCCGATATACCCCATCTTCTTTTTCTTTCATCGGCTCCATCTGCTCTCCCAGCTGGACCGAACAAAATGCCAGAAATACGAAGCTTATTCCCACAATGCAGACATTCTGCAGAACATTACAAGACATCGATGTAAGCACTGTCACATACAATCCGGCTGCAATCATCTGAAGCCAGCATTCTCTCGGATCCGGGAAATACGTCAAAACCGCCGCATATATCACTGGTACAAGATAGAAAACCGCAGAAATACAAAGCAGGAGCTTCTTTCTTTTTACCAGCATTGTCCCAAGCCAGACACTCCCTAAAAAACCGGTGATCAAAAGTACTGCCATCCACCTCTCTGTCTGATCCTGAGGTAATTTCTGCGTCAATTTCACTCCGGCGGCAGTCTCCCACCAGGACCACAGTGCAAAACCAACGGTAAGAAACTGTAAGATATGAACTTTCCAGCTATGTTGATTCAAATCCTTCTTTTTTCTTTTCATACCCCTTCTCCCCATATCACACCTGGATAATCCCGGTATCATTCCATCCCTGAATCCCCTGGCCATCCAGTACAAGAACACTGGAAAATTTCTGTGTTCGAAACACTTCTTCAAACCCGCTTTGCTCTTCCTCTCGTTTCGCTACAGGGACTGCTTCCATCAGCTCCCAGAGCATTTCATAAAACGTCTCCTCATCCTTCACGCGCCATCGCACAACACGGACGTTTTTCTGATCAAACCATGCCACAACGTGCATACAGTGTTCTTCTACCAGAGTCCTGGAAAGTGAAGCACAAATCTCCATCATACGCTCCAGCTTTTTGAAATCTTTCGTTGCATCCGAAAGCCAAAGTCTGATACATACCGCACATCCAAGAGGATGACTGGATTCTTTGACCATCATTTTTCCCGCCTTGGCACTGATCTTCCAGTGGATCATCTGCACCGGATCCGGAATGTGATACTCCCGGATCTGATAGATTTCCGTAGCATCCTGCCCACCCCTTTCATTGGAATAGGTTTCCGGCTCAACCGGAAATTCCCGCGTCCTTCTCCCAATCTCTACCGGCATTGCACAGATCTTCGGCAGGACTGTGAATCGCTCCTTTTCCTGCTGCTTTTTACCCACAGATAAAATTCCGATAAAATCATAGATTCTCACTTCTGTAATCGTCAGCTTCCACTCTCCGCACCTGTCTGGTTCAAATGTATAGTCTGCCTGCTTTTCAGAAAGCCATAAACTGTCTTTTTGTCTGATGCCGGATACTGCATGTTCCATTTCCAGCAGAATCCTGCACTTTCCGATCCAAAGAGAACTTTCCCTGCAAACCTGTATACTGACTTTCATTTGCTGTTCTTTTTCTCCGTAATCCGAGAGCCGCTTTACTCTGGCAGAAAGTCCTCTCCCCGCAAAAATAAGATAAACGATTCCTGCCGCCGGATACAGAAGCACAAAAATCAACAGCCCGCTCAGTGCCGGATAAATATACATCAAAAACAGATATCCCACTGCGCCAAGCACCAGAAGATATGTTATCATCCGTTTTCCCATATACGCTCCTTTTTATCGCTTTTTCAATGATGGTGATTCTACTGCGGACAAAATTTCCTGCAGTACTTCCTTCTGTTTTACTTTGCTGATCCTTGCCCTTGTATTTAACAGGATCCGATGCTGTGCAGTCTCCCGAAACACTCCCCTGACATCTGCCGGAACCACATATTCTCTTCCTGCCAGATACGCACCCGCTTTCGCCATCTTTGCAAGTGCCACTGTTCCTCTTGGACTCATCCCCAGCTCCAGCATCTCATGCTCCCTGGTAGCCTGTGCCAGCTGCACCAGATATTCCAGAATCCGCTCATGCATAAAAATCTGTGCAGTCTCCCGCTGTGCTTCCTCAAGTTCTTCCTTTGTCATCACCTGTTGAACGGCATCTGACGTACGGCCATTCTCATTTTTTCGCAGAATCTCCATCTCTTCGCGAATTGTCGGATATCCCATCTTTACACAGACCATAAAACGATCCAACTGAGATTCCGGAAGCAACTGCGTCCCTGCGGAGCCGGACGGATTTTCCGTAGCGATCACCAGAAACGGCGGAGCAATCTTTCTGGTTTTTCCATCCACGGTCACCTGCCCCTCTTCCATCACTTCCAAAAGGGCTGACTGTGTCTTCGGAGACGCCCGGTTAATCTCATCTGCCAGAAGCAGGTTGCAGACCACGGCTCCCGGATGATATACAAACGCATTTCTCTCTTTCTGGTAGATGATAAATCCGGTCAGATCTGACGGAAGTACATCCGGTGTAAACTGCACCCTGCGCTTCTGCAGTCCGATCGCTCTGGAAAAAGCAATCGCCATGGTCGTCTTGCCAAGTCCCGGAATATCCTCCACCAGCACATGCCCACCCGCCAAAAATGCTTTCATCACCGTCTCTGTCACTTCCTGCTTTCCGATCACTGCTCTCTGTACTTCCTGCAGTGCAAAAAGTACCTTCTCTCTCACTTTTTCCACACCTGTTTCCTCCCCTGTCTGATATAGAAAATTATACCATATTTTGCTTTTTCCCTCTTACTTTTTTTCATATTTTTAACAAAAAAGTAAGAAACATTCCTCCTGATACGTGCTATAATAAAGAAAACAACAAATGACAATCATGTACTTCAAGAAAGGATGGTCTTTATGGAATTCACAGAAGGATTAAGAAAAGTATTTTTAGCAGGTGTAGGTGCTGTCGCCTCTACTGCAGAAAACGCAAAAGAACTGATCGATGATCTGGTAGAAAAAGGCGAACTGACCGTTGCACAGGGCAGAATGCTCAATGAAGAACTGAAACATACAGCAAAAGAAAAAGTCAAAGAACATATTTCTGTCACCGTTACCAGGAATTATACAGATGCCATGAATTCTGTCGATCAGATGACCGAAGAGGAATTAAACGCTCTGAAAGAAAAGATTGCCCAGACAGAAGAAGCAAGAAAAGAACAGCCTGAAGATCCAGATATTACCTCCGATGAAAGGACACCCGAAGAATCAGAATGAATAAAGAACAAAAAACAATGGATCCTTCCCGGTATCCATCATACACGGAAGAAGATTCAGCCGCCTCCGGCAGGCGGCTGAACGAGATTTTAAAAGTTTTAAAAAAACACCATCTGACCTCGGGTCTGACACCGGTCAAGCTCCGCGAGATTCTGGAAGATCTGGGCCCTACTTATGTCAAGCTGGGGCAGATCATGTCCATGCGTTCCGATATGCTCCCGGAAGTATACTGTCAGGAGCTGACAAGGCTTCGTACCGATGTGATCCCCATGCCATATGAGACTGCAGTCTCAATCATTGAATCCGAATTACAGCGACCTGTCTCTGACATTTTTTCTTCCATCGAACAGACTCCGCTTGGCTCTGCTTCCATTGCACAGGTACATCCCGCACAGCTAAAAGACGGAACAAAGGTTGTTTTAAAGGTACAGCGACCGGCCATCCAAAAGACGATGGAAAATGATATCCGGCTTTTAAAAAAAGCTTCCGGTATTTTAAAACTGACACTGGGAACTAAAAATCTGATCGACTTTCATACGATTTTAGATGAACTCTGGGAGACTACCAGAGAAGAGATTGACTTTGAAAAAGAGGCCGCCAATCTAGATCTGTTTTACGCCAACCAAAAAGAAATCGCCTATACGACCTGCCCCGTGGTGTATCACGAACTGACGACTCCAAGACTTCTTGTCATGGACTATATCGACGGAATCCAGATCGATCATATAGAGGAACTAAAAAGTCTTGGCTACGACATGACTGAAATTGGCGAAAAGACAGCGGAAAACTACTGCAAACAGATTTTGGAGGATGGATTTTTCCATGCGGATCCGCATCCTGGAAATCTCTGGATCAGCAAAGGGCAGATTGCATGGCTGGATCTCGGAATGGCAGGACATCTGTCTTCCAACACCAAGCTGCTGCTTCGCAAAGCGATCACGGCACTTCTTGAGAATGATATTTATTCTCTGAAAAACGTATTACTCGCGTTTGCCGAACCTCAGGAGCGTGTCAACCATGCCCGCCTGTACACGGATATTGATGATATTGTCAGCAAGTATGTTTCCATGGACTTCGGCACCATGCGGCTTGGCGATCTGATCGAACGGCTCCTGCAGCTGGTCAAGGATCACCGGCTTGCAATTACCCCGGATGTCACACTGCTTGCGCGAAGCATGATCACGATCGAAGGAACTTTAAGTGCATGTGCTCCGGATGTAAATCTGTTGCGGATTTTATCTGTACATATGTCCAATCTGCTGATCCATGAGCTGGATGCAAGGCACATTTTAAAACATAAGGGACGCCAGGTTTATACTTCACTAGACAAATCCCTCAACATCCCTGCCCAGCTTTCTGATCTTTTGAACATTACAAAAAACGGGCAGGCACAAGTCAACCTGCAGCTTTCTGATGGCGAGCATTTCCGCCGTGATGTTTATTCCATTACAAACCGGGTGCTTTTGACGATTCTTTCTGCTGCCCTGTTTATCGGATCAGGTCTTGCCTCGGACATTTACAGCATTCCAAAGTGGTTTGGACTCCCTTGGATCAGTTTCCTCGGATACAGTCTGTCCGCCCTTTTATTGCTGATTGTTCTTATACAGATTTTCCGACGGCGCAAATAAAAAGGAGAAGAACCCCCTCACTTTTTCAGGATTTCTTCTCCTTTTTCCTACATTCTATTTTTCTGAATCAGTCGTTGTCTGTTTTACATTCACACCCTGATCTTCAAAGTCTACTTTTTTCCATTCTTTTTTGTCTACCTTGATGTCAGTCTCTTTGCACCATGTTTCCACCTGATCTTCATACTGTTTCTGCTTGCGCTCTTCTACGATTTCTTTTTTCTTCTGATCTGTTGCCTCACGATCCAGCTTGCTTGTCAGCTTCGCCACATAGATTCCATCGTCTGTCTCAATCAGGCTTGTCACGTCCCCTACATTTTCCAGCGCATCTGCCGCCTTTAAAAGATCTGCGTTCAGTGTGCTGGACTCAGAATCAAATGTCGCCGTCTGCACTTCTTTTTCTGCCGAAGCAGCTGCTGCATTCATGTCCTTGTCCGGATCTGCGCTGACTGTATCCAGAAAGGTCTGTGCCTTTTCTTTTTCTGCCTTCTTTTCATCGTCAGTCATCTGAACAGACTGTCCGGAATCATCCTTCTTCGTATAAGAGAACTGGACATACTCGATCTTCTTTTGTGCTGCATCCCCATCTGAAACATTTTCATCCACGCCCTCTTTCATTGGTGCATCCATCTTCTGCTGAATCGTAGCAAGTTCCAGATATTCTTTGACATATTTTTTATATCCGGACACAACTTCTTTGTCCTCCAATGTGTTGTCTTCCACAAACTCCTCTGCGGCTTTGTCGATCTTCTTCTTTTCTTCGTCTGTCAACTCCACTTTATATTCAGAAGCATGCTGTTTTACAAGATACATATTTTCCAGAGACTCTAAAATACTGTCTTTCATATTCTCCTCATATGTCTTGCCTTCTTCCACTTCCTGGCTCCACATTGTGTCCGCACTCATCCCCATCAGGCCTGCATAAAACGACTCATACTGCGCCTGCTGCATACGCGCATAAAAATTAGCAACACCATACGAAACCTTCTCTGTTCCGACCGTTACTACTGTAGCATCATTATCAGGGGCAGCACTGCATCCTGTTATCGTAACCGCCGCTAAAATACCGGCAACTGCGGTGATCACACCTCTTTTTTTCAATCCAACCATAAATTCCTCCTCTAATTGTACCTAATTATTTCATTATAACGTCTTTTTTCTCCTCTAACAAGCTCTTTATATCATTTAAGAGCTTTTTCACAAGTTCCAGAACCGTTTCATCCTTTTCCTTTTTATTTCTACCCTTTTTATAATAGACAAAATACGGCACTGCCTCCGCCTTAAACACCAGATTTCCCCGGTAGCTCTGAATCAACGGAGGAATTTTCTGCGGATTGACCTTCGCTTTTTCATACATGGTAAACCGGAATTCTTCTCCTTTTTGTTCCACTGCCGTCACATAAGCTGAATGTGCAAGCGCTTTAAGACCTGCAATCTGAAGAAGCTGCTGTACCTTTCTTGGTACATCCCCGAACCGGTCGATAAGCTCCTCCAGCATATCATCCATCTCTTCCTCATCTTCAATTCCCGCGATCCGCTTGTAAATATCCAGCTTCTGATATTCGTTCGGAATATAGGAATTCGGGATATACGCATCCACATTCAGATCCATCACGGTCGTATAGATTTCCTCCTCGGTTCCGCCTTTTAACTGTTTTACCGCTTCATTGAGCATCTTGCAGTACAGATCATATCCGACAGCCTCCATATGCCCATGCTGTTCTGCACCCAGAAGATTTCCTGCCCCACGAATTTCCAGATCCCGCATCGCAATTTTAAATCCGGAACCAAGATCTGTAAACTCCCGGATTGCCGCCAGTCTTTTTTCCGCCACTTCCTTTAGCAGCTTGTCTCTTCGGTACAGGAGAAATGCATACGCCATCCGATTGGATCTTCCCACACGCCCCCGCAGCTGGTACATTTGAGAAAGTCCCAGACGATCTGCATCATGGATGATCATCGTATTGGCATTGGAAATATCCAGTCCGGTCTCAATAATCGTTGTTGACACCAGCACATCAATGTCTCCGTTGATGAAATCATACATGATATTTTCCAGCTCATGCTCCGCCATCTGCCCGTGAGCAAACGCCACTGTCGCGTCCGGAACAAGTTTCTGCACATGATCTGCAATTTCCGCAATATCACTTACCCGGTTATATACATAATACACCTGTCCGTCCCGATCCAGTTCTCTTTGAATAGCTTCACGGACCATCTCATCATTGTACTCCATCACATATGTCTGGATCGGCATCCGATCCATCGGCGCCTCTTCCAGCACGCTCATATCGCGGATTCCAATCAAACTCATATGCAGCGTCCGCGGGATCGGCGTGGCAGTCAGCGTCAGTACATCCACATTTTCCCGCAGTTTTTTAATCTTCTCTTTGTGTGTCACGCCAAATCGCTGCTCTTCATCTATGATCAAAAGTCCCAGATCCTTAAATTCCACATCCTTTGACAAAACACGATGCGTCCCGATCAGAATATCCACCAGTCCTTTTTTCAGATCTTCTGTTGTCTTCTTCTGTTGGGCAGGCGTCCGAAACCGGCAGAGCAAATCCACGCGCACCGGAAATTCTTTCATCCTCTGCACAAACGTGTTGTAATGCTGCTGTGCCAGAATCGTTGTCGGCACCAGATATACCACCTGTTTTCCGTCCTGGATCGCCTTAAATGCAGCCCGAATGGCAATTTCCGTCTTTCCGTATCCGACGTCTCCGCAGATCAGGCGGTCCATGATCTTTTTGCTCTCCATGTCCTGCTTGGTATCGGCGATCGCCTGCAGCTGGTCATCGGTCTCCTCAAACGGGAACATTTCTTCAAATTCCTTCTGCCAGACCGTATCCGGTTCATACTGATATCCATTCTCCTGCTGCCTTGCCGCATACAGCTCCACCAGATCCCTGGCAATCTGTCTGACTGCCCCGCGCACCTGATTCTTTGTTTTCGTCCACTGGTTACTTCCCAGCTTGTTCAGCTTTGGCTTTTTTGCATCTGCTCCTGCATACTTCTGGATCAGATCCAGCTGCGTTGCAAGAATATACAGGCTGCTTCCTCCCGCATAAGAAATTTTCATATAATCTTTGGTGATCTTATCTACTTCAATCTTTTCAATTCCCTGATAGATACCCAGACCATGATTTTCATGTACCACATAATCTCCAACCTTTAATTCGGAGAAACTTTGGATTTTCTGTCCTTCATATAGTTTTCTGCGTTTCTTTTTCTTCTGTCTGCCAAAAATATCTGTTTCAGAGATCACCATGAATTTCAGCATCGGATATTCATATCCCTGTGTCACATGCCCGTATGCCACCATAATTTCCCCCGGCTGCACTTCACGATCCATATCTTCGCTGTAGAAGCTGCTCAGATCATAATCCCTCAGATCTTCCGCCAGGCGCTTTGCTCTTGTCCTGGAACCAGACAGCAAGATCACCCGGTACTGATTTCTTTTCAGCCGCTTCAAATCCCTTGTGAGCATCTCAAAACTGTTGTTATACGGATTGACACCCTTCGTCTGAATATAATCTGTTTCCCGGATCTTTAACCCCCTGCATTTTCCTTCCAGCGCGGTAAATGCCACTCCGTAAAACTGATTGATCCGGTTTAAGATTTCCAGCACCGGATATACTGTAAGCTCCTGCGTTTCTTCCAGCCCGGCCTCTTCCCGCTTGCGGACGCTCTCCTGAAATTCCTCTTCAATCTCATTTGCTTTTTCAATCAGCCTCTGCGGCTCATCCAGAAACAGGATCGACTCTTCTGTCGGAAAATACTCCAGAAAAGACTGCTTCTTCTGACTCTGCAGTTCTGCTGCCGGATAAATCTCAATTTTCTGCAGGTTTTCAATCGAACGCTGACTTTCTACGTCAAATGTCCGGATCGAATCTACCTCATCGCCCCAGAGCTCCACACGCACCGGAATCTCTTCTGTAAGCGGAAAAATATCCAGGATCCCGCCGCGCACTGCAAACTGTCCCGGTCCTTCAATCTGTACTTCCCGCGCATACCCCAGGCCGGAAAGTCTCTCCTGAAGCTCCGTAAAATCAACAGTATCTCCGGATGAGATCTGAATCCGCTTCGAAACGATTTCCTCTGCCGGAGAAAGCCCGTCCAGAAAAGCATCCATAGTCGTGATCACTGTAATCTCCTGATTCTTTTGTCTTGTCACCATACTGCGGATCACTTCCATCCGCTGCTTCATCAGATAATTTCCTTTGATATCCGCATGGTAAAACAACAAATCTCTTGCCGGATAATACAATACCCCGGAATCTAAAAAGCGATATTCTTCATATGCCTTCTGCGCTTTTTCTTCACTGGAAAAAACGATGATCTTGTAAGAAAAACCATCGCCAAGCGCATACATCAAATGTGTTTTTTGTGAATTGACACAGCCTGCGATCTGCAGAATCCCCTTTTCTTTCCTTCGCTTCTGTAAAATCTCCTGATATTCTGCAAGTTCCGCAAGCGGTGCGATAAAAGCCTGCATCATTTTATTTTTCCTTCTTTTTCCGATTATACTCGTTCATTGCAGCCTCGATATTGCCTGTCACAATCTCCTTCACTGCACAAACTGCATGTTCATATCCCTCTTCCATCTGTTCCTGTTCTTCTTTTGAAAAATGTCCCAGCACATAATCAGCCAGATCCCATTTCGGCGGTTTTTCTCCCACACCTACTTTAATACGGGGAAATACCTGTCCACCCAAATGGGCAATGATATTTTTGATCCCGTTATGCCCTCCGGCACTTCCTTTCGCCCGAATCCTTATCTGCCCCACTCCCAGGCTGATATCGTCATAAATGACAAGAAGCTCCTGCTCTTCGTCCACTTTATAATAGTCCAGAAGACTTCTGACGCTTTCCCCGCTCAGATTCATATAAGTCTGAGGTTTTGCCAGGATTACCTTCTGCCCCTCAATCATTCCTTTTCCGATATAAGCTCTGTGTTTTTTCGTATCTACATCAATATTATATTTTCGTGCCAGTGCATCTATTACTTCAAATCCGACATTGTGTCTCGTTCCCTCATATTCTGGTGTCGGATTTCCAAGTCCTACAATGATAAACATAGTTGTCCACCTCTTCTTTTTCCAATCTGTCCTTTTAAACTGCGTTACCTATTTTACAGGATTCCCCGGCTTTTGTCACGCAAAAGACGGGAATATTTTCCGGATATGCCTCATAAAATGATAAAAAACAAGGGGGATTATTCTTATGGATTCCAAAACAAAAATCGTTGTCCTTCACACAAAGGAGCTCATCTATACTGCTGTGTTCGCGCTCCTTTGTATTCTTCTGATCGTGCTGCTTTTCGTCATGTTTGGTCCCGGACATACAGACAAAAAGCAAACATCTCACAAACAGTATACACCTGGTACTTACACATCCACCCTCACACTGAACAACACAAATCTGGAAGTGGAAGTATCTGTGGACAGCTCCAGAATCAATTCCATCCGGTTTGCCAACCTGGATGAAACCGTGACTACAATGTTTCCTCTGATCCAGCCTGCGATCGAAGAAATTGCCGACCAGATTTATGACACTCAGTCACTGGACGCCGTGGAATTGTCCGATGACGCGCCTTATACTTCTCAGATCATTCTAAATGCCATCCGGCAGGCCGTAGAAAAAGCCGCAGTCAACAAAACTGCGGCTTCCTGCATATCTTTGATTGTCTTTTACCCTTCCACGATCAGATAGCGTCCACCTGAAAGCGGGAATACTTCAGATGCCTCTTCGAGTTCTTCCGCATCCATATTCTCCACGTCTGCACCGCTCTCCTCAAAATATTCTCTTACTTCATCCAGAGAATCTACTACGACCGCCATACAGTCTTCCAGAAAAGCCTCTGCCTCTTCCATTGTCTCTGCCACCGGCTCGTCAAAAAGCTGCGATTGTTTTTTCAGAAACGTAAGCAGACATTCCTCATCGTATTCATTCATGCTCCGTTACCTCCCTTTTTTCTCTTCCCATGCGGATATCAGTTCCAGAAGCTCCTGTGCCGTATCCACGATATACGCTGCGTTCGCTTCCTTTAAGACCTCTCTGCTTCGAAATCCCCAGGAAACGCCTATCGTGCGCATCCCGGCTGCATGTCCGGTCCTGATATCTACTTCGGAGTCTCCGATATAGATGGTCTCTTCAGGAGTCGCTCCCATCTCCCCTGCAATCTGAAGGACTGCTGTCGGATCCGGCTTTCTCGGCACGCCTTCTTTCTGTCCCTGCACTTTAAAAAAGAGATCTTTTCCAAATACAGTTTCCACAACATGAACCGCCTGTCTGTCCGGTTTATTGGAAAGAACAGCGCATCTGATTCCCTGCTCTTTTAATGTACCCAGAAGCTGCACGATTCCTTCGTAGGGAGCCACATGATACATACAATTCTCATTGAAGACTCTCCCATATATTTCCATCGCTTCCTCCAGCCTCTCTAAAGCTTCTTCTGACGCGGCACGCAGTGCTTTTTCCAGAAGAACTCTGCTTCCGTTTCCCACAAACATCCGGCACTGATCTCTTGTAATCTCTGGCAGTCCCATCTCTTTCATGGTCAGATTCACAGAAAATGTAAGAGAGTCCAGCGTATCGGTCAGTGTTCCATCCAAGTCAAAAATACAGCTCTTATACATCATCGTCTCCATCTCCTCCATCTATTCTACGTGTTTATCATAGTATGAAGTTCTGGAAATTTCAACCGTAAAATCATTTTTATGCTGTTTTAGTGAGAAATTTTATCCCAGAAGATATTGTTTCATTATTTTCAATGCATTTTTTTCCAGCCGGCTCACCTGCGCCTGCGAAATCTGAATCTGTTCCGCTACCTCCATCTGTGTCTTTCCTTCAAAAAATCGAAGCTGGATGATGAAACGTTCCCGTTCATTGAGACGTTCCATCGCCGCCTCCAGCGACAACTCTTCTACCCAGTTTTCTTCCCGGTTTTTTTTATCACTCACCTGATCCATGATGTACAGCGTATCGCCTCCGTCGCTGTATACCGGTTCATGAAGACTGACCGGCATCTGGATTGCATCCAGTGCAAACACGATATCTTCCTTGGATATTCCAATCTCCTCAGCAATTTCCTGCACCGTAGGCTCTTTGGAATATTTCTTCACAAATCCTTCTTTGGCGTAGATTGCTTTATATGCCGTATCACGCAGAGAACGGCTCACACGGATAGAATTATTGTCCCGCAGATATCGTCTGATCTCACCGATGATCATCGGAACTGCATACGTCGAAAACTTCACCAGTCTTGAGGGGTCAAAATGATCGACTGCTTTCATCAGTCCCACACAGCCGATCTGAAACAGATCATCGGCATTTTCACTGCTGGATGAAAACCGTTTGATCACACTGAGTACCAGTCTTAAATTACCCTTGATATACTGTTCTCTTGCTTCTTCGTCCCCCTCCTTGATCCTTGCAAAAAGCTCTTCCTTTTCCTCTTCTTTCAAAAGCGGGAGCTTCGCTGTGTTTACCCCGCATAATTCCACTTTATTTCCTGCCATTTGTGAATCCTCCTGTCCTGTTTCTAATTAAAAGAATTCACCATCTGCAGGCAGTCTATGCGGTTTTACGGAAAATAAAAAAAGTTTTACTCCTTGACAAGCTCACGTATCCCTCTATGCCCTCTTCTTCATTTTATTTCTTTTCTGACTCTTTTTCCTGCTTTTTGTTTCTGATTGCCCGCCGAATGGCAAAAATGCCAAATACTGCGATTCCTCCTACTGCCACACCGATCAAACTGCAGAAAATCATAAAAAACACATATGCCGTCATGCCTTTGCCTCCTTCTAATTATTTAGTCTCTCATTTGACAAATCAAAGTCTTAAATCTGACAGTCCCATACAAAGAAAAAGCAATGTGCATTTCTAAATTTCAAAAAGAACTTTCTTTTTATAAAATTTGTTCCTGTTCAATTCTTGCCGCCTCTGCTTTCCAATATTCCATAATATTTCTAACCATTTTGATACATTCTTCCTTTGCAGTCTTCTCATCATAAATCTGGAAATCACTAAATGTATGACCACATGGTACTAGACTTCCTTTCATATCTTTTGCCTCCTATCTTCATTGTACCATTTCACGTATTCAGAATCATTAACAAGCCTCATTTTTTCTCACAAAAAACCACGGATGAGATTTCTCCCATCCGTGATTTTCTCTTTCTCACTATTCCCAACGATCCCATTTATCAGCAAGATTATTGATCTGACTTTCAAATTTTGCTTTGTCTTTATTCGGAATTCCCTCTCGTCTGTAAATAACATCCAAAAGTCTTCTTCCTGCTGCGATAAGACGCTCAAATGCAGCGTCTGCTTTCTTCTGGGATGGCTTCTTGCCTTTCACGGCAATCCGCACACCTTCGTTTAAGATCTCATTCGCAGCCAGATCGACTTCCCCGTTCGGGAATGGCGCCCACGTCGGACATCCAAGCGTCTCTTCTACTTTCTGCGCAAATTCTTCTGTCACAGTGTCTTCGCCATGCACCACAAATACATGCTGAAGCGGTGTCTTAAATCCTTTCAGCCATGCTATCAGACCATTCATATCTGCATGACCACTGATTCCGTGAAGACTTTCAATTCTGGCATGAACCTCGATCGGCTCTCCAAACAGCTTGATATTCTTCTCACCTTCCAGAAGCCGCCTTCCTAATGTCCCGTTCGCCTGATATCCCACAAACAGAATTGTACATTCTTTTCTCCACAAATTGTGTTTCAAATGATGACGGATCCGTCCTGCGTCACACATACCCGATGCAGAAATAATTACTTTCGGCTTTTCGATAAAATTAATCAGTTTCGAATCATCACTTGTAACGGATGTCTTCAACCCCGGAAATACCAGAGGATTGATCCCCTCATCCACCAGTTTGATTGCTTCTTCATCGAAGCATTCCCGCATATTTTTTGTAAACACTTTGGTCGCTTCAATTGCCAGCGGACTATCCAGATATACCTCAAAATCAGAATATTCCGGCAAAAGTCCATGTTCTTTGATCTCCCGGATGAAATACAGCATCTCCTGCGTACGTCCCACTGCAAATGACGGGATCACGACATTACCGCCTGCATCAAAGGTTTCTTTCAAAATTCTCGTAAATTCAGAGACATAATCTATCTTCTCCGAAGAATGTACCCGGTTTCCATAGGTGGATTCCACTACCACATAATCTGCGGTATCCGTACACCTTGGATCTTTGATGATCGGCTGATTCACATTCCCCACATCTCCTGAAAATACGATCTTCCTGCTAATCTCACCTTCGGTAATCCAGACCTCAATACTTGCCGAACCAAGCAAATGGCCGACATCTGTAAACCGGATTTCCACCCCATCGCAAATATGAAGCCGTTCTCCATATCCACATGGAACGAAAAGATTGATCGCAGCCTCTGCATCTGCCATCACATAAAGCGGCTCAAACTCCGGCACTCCGGCACGTCTTCCTTTCCGGTTGCGCCATTCAGCTTCAAATTCCTGAATATGAGCGCTGTCACGAAGCATAATGTTACATAAATCCGCTGTGGCAAATGTGGTCAATATCTGCCCTTTAAATCCATTCTTGCACAAAAGGGGCAAAAGACCTGAATGATCGATGTGTGCATGTGTCAAAAATACATAGTCCACTTCTCCCGCTGCAATGGGAAGTCCTGGGTTTTCATACAGGTCCGGTCCCTGCTCCATACCACAGTCAATTAAAATATTTTTTCCCGCTGCCTGCAGCAAATGACAACTTCCGGTCACCTCATGGGCTGCTCCTATAAATGTAAGTTTCATATAGCTTCACCACCCTTTTTTCTCATTATAACACCTTTTTTACGGAGTGAAAGCACTTTTTGAGGATTCTTCTAATTTATTCATAACGCACGATTTCCCGCTTCAATCTCTGCATGATCTTTTTCTCCAGACGGGAAATGTATGACTGTGAAATTCCCAGTAAATCTGCTACTTCTTTCTGAGTTTTTTCGATTCCATCGGGATTATCCAGACCAAAACGCATCTTGACAATCAGCTTTTCTCTGCTGGACAACTGGTTGATGGCACGCACCAGAAGCTTTCTCTCCGCTTCCGTTTCCAGATCCCGATAGATGGTATCCTCCTCTGTTCCGAGGATATCAGACAACAGCAGTTCATTGCCGTCCCAATCCACGTTTAAAGGCTCGTCAATGGAAACTTCCATTTTGGTCTTACTGTTTCTTCGCAGATACATCAGGATTTCATTTTCAATACAACGGGATGCATAGGTGGCAAGCTTGATCTTTTTGGTTGGATTGAATGTGTTGATCGCTTTGATCAGACCGATTGTTCCGATCGAGATCAGATCCTCTACTCCCACTCCGGTATTATCAAATTTTTTTGCTATGTACACGACCAGACGCAGATTGTGCTCAATTAACATTTTTTTCGCTTCCTGATCATATTCTGATCCGAGTCTTCTGATCACCTCTGTTTCCCGTTCTGTCTCCAATGGAGGCGGCAGCACTTCAGAACCTCCAATGTAATGAACCTCTTTCTGATTTGGAAACAGCAGCCCTTTCAGACTGGGTACTACTTTTAATTTAAACTGCTGCGGCATTGCTACTTTTACAACCATTTTCTCTTCCTCCTAATATTTCAGGGTTGATGATCATTTGATACATCCCCTGTTCTGATATCTGTTCTTCACATATTCCGACCAGTGGATGATAAATCCACTGTTTTTTCTGTACAATATACATTTTCTCTAATTCAAATACCGGCATGACACCACTTTTTCCTACTGTCCGATATGGAATCAGACGAAACCCTTTCAAGTTTTCCTTCTCCCCGGTCAGCTTTTCTATTGTGCTTTGTTCTAAAATACATACCGGCTTTTCACTCAGTGGATCTTTCAACACATTTCCGGTATCCCAAAGCCCGCGTATCTCACAGCAGCTTCCTTCCTGATACAAGATGATCCGGCAAATCTTGAGTTCCTCCTTCTGAAGCCGGCACAAAAACTCCCAGATCGCGCGGATTGTGTAATAGCAGCCAATCACAACAGCAAAATAGAGACTTGTGTATTTCACATAGGGTTTTAACATTCCCAGAATCCCGCCAATCAAAACGGAAACAAAATACAATAAAATATAACACTTTAAAAATTCCGAAAAGCTGCGAATTTTAAGACCGCATACCACCATCCCGCTGCTGACAAGCATATGAAGCACTGCCATTGTGATTCCCACGGGCAGCCGCAAAATTACCACCAGACAGGAAAGTCCTGATCCGACCAGACCGCCTGCAATCACTCTTTTCGTACTGCCCGGCATCTTCATCAAGGCTTTTACAGAAAACAGGATAAGGACGTCCATCATAAAATTCACCAAAAACATGACATCTATGTATACTTCATAGTACATGTTCCACCCTCTTTCTCGTTGGTACTAAATCGATTTGGCACTCAAACAAGATTTATTATAATCAGAATCATTTTGAAAATTTGTCAGAAACTGACAGAGAAACAGACTTTATTTCGACAACAATCGTGTGAAAAGGAAAAAAGGACAGGTCTCTTGTCGAAACCTGTCCCAAACTGACTTTATTATTTTTTAAAGAAATCCGGAATCTTAATAGACTGCTCTTTTACTGTGCTTGAAGGCACTCTTCCCTGTCCCTGAAGGGTCGGGATTGTGGAATTTCCTGTTGTTGTTCTTCCTGCACCGTACTCTGCTGCCGGTGTTCTTGCAAACTTGTCCGCATTTGGAAGAATAGATCCCATCTTCTGCTGTCCTTCCAGTCTTGCTTTTAACTTGGATGCACTTCCACCCACATTATGAAGTCCTGTTGCAATAACTGTAATTGTAGCTTCATCAGATCTTGTATCATCATACATCGCACCGAAGATAATATTTGCATTCTCTCCTGCAAGTTCCTGTACATAATCAGCAGCATCAGATGCATCCATCAGAGTGATATCACCGGAAATATTAATGATAACGTGTGATGCTCCCTGAATCGTTGTCTCAAGCAGCGGACTGGCAACAGCCTGTTTTACTGCCTCCAGAGCCTTGTCATCACCGCGTCCCTCACCGATACCGATGTGTGCGATTCCCTTATCCTTCATAACTGTCTGAATATCTGCAAAGTCAAGGTTAATCAGAGAAGGTACGTTGATCAGGTCTGTGATACCCTGAATACCCTGCTGGAGAACCTCATCCGCTTTCTTCAATGCTTCCGGCATTGTCGTTCTGCGATCTACTACTTCCAGAAGTTTATCATTCGGAATCACGATCATCGTGTCTACATTCTCTTTTAATTTATCAATACCAGCCAGTGCATTCGCCATTCTTGTACGTGATTCAAAACGGAACGGCTTTGTCACAACTGCAACTGTCAGTGCGCCCTGCTCTTTTGCGATACGTGCGACTACAGGAGCTGCTCCTGTTCCGGTTCCACCACCCATACCACAGGTGACAAATACCATGTCAGCGCCTTTGAGTGCTGCGGAAATCTCTTCTGCACTCTCCTCTGCTGCTTTCTCACCTACTTCAGGCTGTGCTCCCGCACCAAGTCCTTTTGTAAGCTTCTCGCCAATCTGCATCAATGTTGGTGCTTTGCATAACTGCAGTGCCTGTTTATCTGTATTCACTGCTATAAATTCTACACCTGCAATCTGCTCATCGATCATACGGTTTACCGCGTTGTTACCGCCTCCGCCGACTCCGACAACAATAATTCTTGCAGCTGCTTCTGATTCGTTTGTCTTAATCTCTAACAAGGGTAGTTCCTCCTTCGTCGTCCTATCAACTTATTTTATACATCCCATCATAAATATGTATGAACAATAGAATTCAATAAGTATATAATATAGTCTTTCACGCAAATAATCAATAGATTTTTGTGTATTTTATGTTTTTTTTATTCAGTTGTTTCTCCTTCACCGGTTCCTGCTGCAGATGTCTGATCCGTCTGTGCAGCTTCAGATTCTCCTGACTGATTTTCGTCCGTCTGTCCGGCGTCCTGGCCCTCATCTGCTTCTGTTTCCGCTGCTTTCTCCGGTACAAAACGCACGGAAGTACCGGACGTTTCATAATTCTCCAGGTGCAGTACACCTGCCTGCCCCGCAAACTTTTCATTAAGCTTCTCAAGGATCGGCGAAATCTGTGCGATCTTCATCTCATAGTTTCCTTTTCCCAGCTGCACTGTGACCACTCCGAAAATCAGATTGACTCCTCCGTCACTGCAGGTAAGCCGGTCGGAAGAAAGTTCATATTTGTTGGAAAGTCTTGTCACCTCCACGATACGTTCAAAAATATCCTGATCTGTGACCGGGAGTTTTTTGTTCATTTTCACTTTTTTGGTATTAAGCTCCAATCCCTCGATAAACGGCGCCCCGGGAATCACTTCCGTTGTCTTTAACGCAGCTGTTCCGTCCTCATCAAAATACAAAAACTCTCCCTGGTAATCAAAATAACCAAGAAACTCCTTCTCTTTTACCTTCATCACGACCGTCCATGGGTTTTTAATTGAAACTTTCACGGATTCGATCGCTGCCGGCTTTGTCACATCTCCATAATTATACTTCCACCAGATATAGATGGAGTTGAATGCATACTTGTCTTTTTGAACCCATTTTACCAGTTCTTCGTCCTGACAGTACTGGTTTCCGGTCACCTCGATCTTCCTTGTCTGAAACAGAAGAAATACCGCAAAAAATAACACAAGTACCGACAGGACTGTAATCAGTGCCGCCATTCGAATCTTCTTTTTCTTTTGTTTCATAAGGCTTCCTCCTTTTCTTTCTCTGCTTATTCTACCAAATTAGACACACTTAACACAAGCCCCATTTCCAACAGCAGAAATACCACCGAAGTTCCCCCATAGCTGATAAAGGGGAGCGTGATCCCGGTATTGGGAATACTGTTCGTCACAACCGCAATATTCAAGATCACCTGAATCATCATATGCGCCATCGCTCCTGTTGCGATCAAGGCACCGGTCAGATCCTTCGCATGTGTTGCGATCACAAAAAAGCGCCAGATCAGAATCAGAAACAATAAAATGATCAGGCTTGCTCCGACCAGTCCCAGTTCTTCACAGATGATAGAAAAAATCATATCATTCTGGGCTTCCGGCAGAAATCCCAACTTCTGTACGCTTTTTCCAAGCCCTCTTCCAAACAGCCCTCCGGAACCGATGGCATAAAGTCCCTGCAGTGTCTGGTACCCTTTTTCATACTTTTCCGGATTTCTCCAGATTGCAAGTCTCTCCAGACGATAACTTTCCAGTGCCAGAAATATCCCCATAAACCCTGCCGCTGCCGCACCCATTCCAAGAAACTGGGCATACTTCGGACTTGCCACAAAAACAAGTGCTGCCGCAATTCCCAGGATAATAATGGCCGTACTTAGATTACTTGCACCTACCAGGCCTACCACAGGAAGAACTGGCAGCATAACTTTGACAAGTGTTGTAAATTTTTCCATCTTTCTTGCCTGGTTTGAGATTACGCAGGACAAATATAAAATGACTGCCACTTTCGCAAACTCAGACGGCTGAAAAGAAATGGGTCCCAAAGAAAGCCATCTTTTGGACCCATTGTACTCATCTCCTATAAACATGACTGCTACAGACAGAACGATTGCAGTGACATATCCAAGCTTTGCAAAAGGAATCCACCTGTGATAGTCGATCCCTGCCACAATAAACATGCCTGCCAGTCCCAACGCTGTCGCAAATCCCTGCTTTTTCAAATAGTAAAAAGAATCATGGAACTTTACCCGGCCATTATAGGCGCTGGTACTGTATAGCAGTATCAGACCAATCCCGACCAGGAGCAATACCACCACAAGCAGAGTATAATCATACCGCTGCTTTTTTGCCGGATGCTTCAATGCAGATCCACTCCTTATAATTGATTTACAAGTTCTTTGAATTTATCTCCGCGTTCTTCATAATTCTTAAACATTCCCCAGCTTGCACACGCCGGAGACAAAAGAACTGCATCTCCGGGTTCTGCCTGTTCTACACAGATATTGACCGCCTCTTCAAACGTATCTGCAAGAATCGTATCTGTAAATCCCAGCCTTTTTGCCGTCTCATTGATCTTCTCTTTTGTCGCTCCGAGAAGCACCAGTTTTTTTACCTTACCGTCAAAAGACTGAATCCACTCATCATAAGAAGAATCCTTGTCATATCCTCCGCCGATCAAAAATGTAGGCCTGTTCATTGCCTGGATTCCTTTGATCGCGGCATCCGGATTTGTGCCTTTGGAGTCGTTGTAATATGCAACCCCGTTCTTTTCTGCCACAAACTCGATCCGATGTTCCACTGCCGTAAATTCCCGAATGGTCTTACGGATGATCTCCATCGGAACGTGATACGCTGCCGCCATAGCCACAGCTGCCATTACATTTTCATAATTATGCATTCCAAGCAGTTTTAATTCATCCACATGACAGACTTTCTCCGGATTTTCTCTGCAATAGATGATATTGCCATCTTCCAGATAAATTCCTTTTTCCAGTCTGCGGCGGCTGGAAAAATAAATCACCTGCGCTTTGACTCTTTCTCCGAATTTTCTGGTCGCATCATCCTCATAATTCAAAACACAGACATCTTCTTCTGTCTGGTTTTTTGCAATCTGCTCTTTGGCTTCGATATAAGCTTCCATCGTGTGATGACGGTTCAGATGATCCGGTGTGATATTCAAAATCGCACTGACTTTCGGACAGAATGTGTGAATCGTCTCAAGCTGAAAACTGCTCATCTCTGCCACAATAACAGAATCATCCTTTGTCTCCCGCACAACGCTCGTGTAAGGATTGCCGATATTGCCTACAACAAATGTGCTTTCCCGGAAATTTTTCATGATTGCACCAAGCAGTGCTGTCGTGGTCGTCTTTCCGTTTGTTCCGGTGATCGCCAGCACATCCCCTTTACCAAGGACATATGCCAGTTCAATTTCACCCCAGATTGGAATCCCTGCATCCCGCATCTGATTCACCGATGGTAAATCTGTCGGAACACCCGGACTCATCACAACCAGAGAAAGCTCTGAAAGAAGCGCCTCGGGAAATGCTCCGAGAACAACGCTTACGCTCCCCTTTGCCTGTCCTTCGATCTGTTCTTTGATTCCTGCCGCATCCAGCCTGTCATTCCCATCATACAATACGACTTCTGCACCTTCCTGCAGCAGCAGAGCCGCAGCAGAAACACCACTGATACCGGAACCAAACACCAGTACTTTTTTGTCTTTAAACTTCATGTCTATACCCCCATTAATGCGATCAGACAGAGCAGTGCAGTCACAATTGAAAATACTGCCACAACTCTTGTCTCTGACCAGCCGCACAATTCAAAATGATGATGGATCGGTGCCATTTTAAAGAAACGCTTTCCACCGGTCTTCTTAAAATATGTAACCTGGATCATCACCGATGCCACTTCCACCAGATAGATCAGCCCTACAATCATGATAAACAACGGCATCTGCATCATATACGCCGTTCCTGCCACGAAACCGCCCAGTGCAAGAGAACCGGTGTCTCCCATAAACACACTCGCAGGATATACATTAAACAATAAAAATCCAAGGAGCGCACCTACAACCGCACAGGTGATCGGCTCTACTCCGCTCTTTGTTCCAATAGCAACCACCGTAAAGAACGTAGCTACCAGAACCGTCACGCTGGATGCCAGTCCGTCCAGTCCGTCTGTAAAATTCGTTCCGTTTACAGTACCGATCACTGCAATAAATAAAAGCGGAACTGCCAGCCAGCCGATATCCCAGTATTTTCCACCGGAAAACGGAATCAGCATAGACATCGGAATGTCTGCCACTTTAAACACGTAATATGCAAAAATTGCTGTCACCACCAGCTGGAGTGCCATCTTCTGTTTCGGATACAGACCGTCTGAACGTTTCATCACAACCTTCAGATAATCATCCAGAAATCCAATCAGACCAAAACCAAGCGTCAGAAACAGGATTGGAATCACTTTCGGATAATCTTTTACATAAAACAGGGACGTGATAACGACACTGGCCAGAATGATAATTCCTCCCATGGTCGGCGTTCCTGCCTTCTTCAAATGAGACTGTACTCCCTCTTCCCGTTCTGTCTGTCCCATTTTCAGTTTTCTAAGGAATGGTATTACGATCGGTCCGAGCACCAGGCTCAAAGCAAACGATACCAATACCGGTATTACTACATGATAACTCATACTTCCACCTCTTCATCTCTTTTGTTTCAATATCTCAATTAGTATACCGCATTACCTACTGTTTTTCAATCCCGAGATATGGAAGGACATTGTCAAAAATACTGCGAAGGACCGGTGCGGCGATCGTTCCTCCATAATAAATCCCCTGCGGATTATGGATCACCACCATTCCCAGTACCTGCGGATCCTCTGCCGGTGCAAATCCGATAAAGGAAGAAATGTACTTATTCGCACTTCGCGGCAGTGTCTGAGAGGTGGCTGTCTTTCCGCCGATGGAATATCCTTCGATATATGCATTTTTCCCGGACCCATTGGCAACAACTCCCTCCAAAAGTGTCTGCATCGTTTTCGATGTTTTCTCTGATACCACACCTGATCGTTCTTCATAGGACAATGTTTCCAGCACATTTCCTTCCCTGTCAAGAACGGCTTTTCCGAAATGCGGGGTAACTCTTCGCCCTCCATTGATAATGGAACTGACTGTCACTGCCATCTGAACCGGCGTAACTTGAAATGACTGTCCAAAACTGATGGTGGCAAGCTCCACCAGACCGATATTTTCCACCTGATGCATAATGGTTCCCGCCTCTCCCGGCAGATCGATCCCCGTCAGATCCAGAAGTCCGAATTGCTGAAAATAGTCATAAAACCGCTCTGCTCCGAGACGCAGACCAATATCGATAAACACCGGGTTGCAGGAATTCTGAATTCCCTGAACAAAGGTTTCACTGCCATGTCCGCCCACTTTGTGACACCGGATTCTTCTGTCTTCTACCATGCGGTATCCCGGACAGGAAAAGGTATCCTCAGGTGTCACGACTCCCTCTTCCAGGCAGGCTGCAGACGTAATGATCTTAAATGTGGATCCCGGCTCATACGTATCATTGATACATCGATTTCTCCACATTGCATTTAACGCATCCTGCAATTTTTCTCCTTCCGGTTCTTCTCCTGTATTCAATTCAAACGGATCATTGAGATTAAATTCCGGCACATTGACCATAGACAGAATTTCTCCGTTTTGCGGATTCATCAGTAAAATCGACACTCCGTCCGCCTGTTTTTCCCGCATGACTTTTTCAGCCGCCTGCTCACAATATTTTTGAATATTATAATCCATACTGATCTCCAGCGTTTTGCCGGCCACAGGCTCGATCCGGCCTTCCGCGACCGCATCCAGTTCGATTCCTCTTGCATCCGTTGTCGTGAGAATGGTTCCGTTGCTGCCTTTTAATGTCTCTTCATATTTCACTTCCAGACCAATGATCCCCTGATTGTCTCCTCCTGTGAATCCAAGCACCTTGGATGCCAGGCTGTCATACGGATAATATCGCTTATAGTCTTCATCCACCTTGACTCCATCCAGATTATACTCCCGGATCTTATCTCCCACTTCTTTTTCCACGTTGGTTTTTACTTTTTCCATGGAAGAGACCTTCTCCACTCGCTTTCTCACCTCTGCCTGATCCATTTCAAGCTCTTTTGCGAGAATTTCCGTCACCCGTTCCGGTTCCTTGATCTGACTGTGGATCACAGAAATCGTACACACTGTTTTGTTTGTAGCAAGCACAACGCCATTTCGATCCACGATTTCTCCTCTGGCTGCCTTGATCTTACGTTCCCGTTTATGCAGATCCTCGGCTCGTTTCTGATAATACTCGGCATCAAACACCATCAGATAGACCAGTCGCCCGATCAAACCTGTCAAAATCAGAAACGCGCAGGTAAACACTACCAGAATTTTCTTTTTATGATACGTTTTATTTTTCATAAAAAAACCTTACAGAAGACTTTATACAACATATTTTCTCTTCTGTAAGGTTATTCCTGTTTTATTCTGTTGTTTCCGATGATTCCGGAGATGTTGCCCAGCTATCATAATCCGGCTGGTAGTTCGGATCGATATAGGCGCCATCCTGATTACTGTAGGTATCTTCGAAGTTCTCATCGAAATCCTGCTGTACGTCTTCTCTTACACCGCTGTCCTCTGGCAGTGCATCCCCGTTTCTTGTAATGTTCAGATATGGAAATGCTTCCGCCATGATCTTCTGTGACAGCTCCAGAACATACGAACTTAATTCCTGATTTTCCACATTTGGCTCATCGATGACCACATAGATCACAACTTCCGGATTTTCCTGTGGTGCATATCCAATAAAAGAAAGCAGATAGTCTCCATTCCCTCGCGGAAGCTTCTCCGCTGTTCCGGTTTTTCCGCCAATGTCGTATCCCTCTACATTTGCCGGAACTCCGGTTCCGTCTGTCATTACCGCGCGAAGCGCTTCTTTGACACGGTCAGAAGTCTGTTTTGATACCGTTTTTCGAAGCAAAGTCGGATCGTTTGTTTCAATCACGTTTCCGTTTTCATCCTGAATCTGCTTCACCACATGAGGCTGATAATAATACCCGCCATTAATCAGAGAAGAAAATGCCGACACCATCTGTGTCATCGTTACATTGAAACTCTGCCCAAAGGAAGACGTTGCAAGATCTGTCTCTCCCATATTCTCTGCAGTAAAGATCAGATTTTCTGTGGACGCCTCTCCCGGCAGGTCAATTCCTGTGTACTCTCCAAATCCAAAGATATGCTGATACCGGATAAAATCTTCCACTCCGATCTTATCGGCCATAGCCATCAGAGCCACATTGCAGGAATTGGCGATTGCCTGATCTACATTCTCTGTCCCATGCCCTGACGTATTGTGACATTGAATATACCAGTCACCTTTCCATGTACCACCCTGGCATACATAGGTTTCCTGACCGGTCAAAGCTCCGGTCTCCAGACCTGTGGCCAGAGTAAACGGCTTGGCTGTCGATCCCGGTTCAAAGGCATCACTGACGCAGAAATTTCTCCAGAGATTGTTCATTGCATTCAGCTTATCATCATTTGACATTTTTGCCAACGCTTCCGTCGTATACCACGGCGTCAGATCTCTTGGATTATTCAGATCAAAGTTCGGGTACGAAGCCTCTGCAAGAATCTCTCCGCTGTTCGGATCCATTATGATCACAGCCGTATTCTTACTTCCCAGCTCATCCTCCCGTTCTTCTCCTTTGTGTGCCTCATTAAATTCCAGAATATATTTTTCTACAATGCTCTGCAGTGTAACGTCGATCGTGGACACTACCGTATTTCCATTCTTTGCCGCTTTCACAGTACGTTCTACTGAAGAAGCACTGTCAAAATATCCATATTCTCTTCCGTCTGTACCGTTAAGAATATCATTGTATGCACTTTCAATGCCGATTGCTCCCTGATTTCCGGATACGGAAAATCCGATCACATCACTTGCAAGACTGTTGTAAGGGTATGTACGCTGGTAATCATCCTCCAGCCAGACCCCCTGAACATTCGGATATTTTTTATCATCCTCGTCAATTTCCTGGAATTTCTTGGCATCTTCATAAGAAACGCCTTTTTTTAAAACCTCGTAACGGCTGTCCGGATTTGCCTTGATCGTATCCCTTACTTCTTCACTGTCAATACCAAAGCATTCTTCTAAAACGTCCAGTGTGGAATCGATATACTTATCGCTCTCTCCCTCGTCTGTCACAACCACCACATCCAGGATCACATTATACACACGCTCACTGGTCGCTACTTTTGTTCCGTTCCGGTCTACGATATCTCCTCTTTTATACGGAATGGTCCTGCTTCCATACTGCTGTTGGTTCAGAACGATCCTGGTATACTTTCCACCTTTGAATACATTGATATACGTAATTCTTCCGATAAGAACAACAAAAGCCAGTATAATTGCCACAAACAGCATTACCAGCTTCTTTTGCATCCTTTTCGGAAATTTTTTTGTTAAAAATTGAAATGGATTTTTTCTTCGTCTTCTTGTCATTACATCTTCCTATTTTGACACGTCCTTTGACTTTGCAAGAATCCCGTCAGATGGTATCTCATTATACTGCTTCACGTAATCACTGGTCGGGCTGTCATACTCCACCACATTCCCATTCGCCGCATATACCATGCCAAGTTCATTCATTGCTTTGTCCCGGATTTCCTGCAGATTCACAGAATCTGCTGCCGCATTGTATGCCGTATCATTCGCCTCTGTCAGATCTGACAACTCTTCCTGAAGAGCCGTGATATTTTCTGACCTCTGCACGAGTTCTGACTGGAGCTGCAGATATACGACACAGATGAAAACCGCACAAACAGCCGCCACTGTCAAAAACCCTGTATAGATCGGGCTCATATCCAATGCACGCCTGCGGTTCTTTTTCACCTGACTGCTTGTCCGTTTTTTAGGACGTACTTCCACTGCTTGTTTCTCCTGATTTGGCAATACCTTCGGCTGATGCGCTACATTTCCATAGACGTAGAACTGTCCAGATCTGTTTCCTGTATTAGATTGTCTTCTGTATGTAGTTCTCTTTCCTGCAGCCATTTGGTCTGTCCCTTTCCACGTACAATCTGCCGGGCTCTCCCCTTCCCGGCAGATTTTATTTTTTCAGATACTCACCCTCATTTTTTTCAGCTTCGTTCGAAAATGCGAAGTTTGGCACTTTTTGAACGGCTGTTATACATCAACTCTTCCTCAGAAGGAAGAATTGGTTTCCTTGTGATCACTTTTCCTTTCGATATGTTTCCACATACACAAACCGGAAAGTGACTTGGACAGGTACACGGATTTTCATTCTTTCGGAATGCACTCTTTACAATCCGATCTTCCAGAGAATGAAACGTGATAATACAGATCCGACCTCCCGGATTCAGCATATCGATCATATCATCCAGAGTCTCCCGAAGTACATCCAACTCTCTGTTCAGCTCGATCCGGATTGCCTGAAATGTCCTTTTGGACGGATGTCCGGATGTTTTCTGAAACTTCATCGGAATGGCTCTTCTGATAACTTCATTTAACTGTCCTGTTGTCTCAATTGGATGCTTTCCGCGCTCCATCACAATGTGTTTTGCAATATTCTTTGCAAATTTATCTTCTCCATAATCACGGATGACACGGTAAAGTTCCGCTTCGCTATAGTCATTGACAATGTCTTTTGCTGTCGTAGTCTGTCTCTGATCCATCCGCATGTCAAGCGGCGCATCTGTGCGGTAAGAGAAACCGCGCTCCGCCGTATCTAACTGATATGAAGACACTCCCAGATCGATTACAATCCCGTCTACCTTGTCAATTCCTATTTCATGGAGCCTCGGTTTCATATCACAATAATTGCTCCGGATTATTGTTACTTTCTCCCCGAAACCGGATAATCTGGCGCCCGCCGCTTCAATCGCGTCGGCGTCCTGGTCTATTCCTATAAATCTCCCCTTGTCACTTAAGCGGCTTGCGACTTCATATGCATGTCCTCCCCCGCCAAGTGTCGCGTCTACATAGATGCCATCCGGCTTCACCTTCAGACCATCTACTGTCTCTTCAAGTAAAACTGATGTGTGTTTAAATGCCATAGAATCCTCCATTCACTCTCTGTCCAGAATCAAATTCGGATACCGATCGCCTCCATACGTTCTGCAATCGCATCCAGATCTTCTTCACTGACCATACTGCGCTCTTCCCAAAGTGCTTTATCCCAGATCTCCACGCGGTCCTGAACTCCCACCAGGACAACGTCCTTCTCCAGATGTGCAGCTTTTCGAAGTGATGCAGGTACAGAAACTCTCCCCTGCTTGTCAAAGCTGCCCTCAGAAGCACTTCCAAAAAAATAACGCTTGAAAATTCTGGCATCCTTGTTCATCCGTGGTAAGGTATTTAATTCAGCAACAAACTGATTCCATTCGTCTTGAGAATACACAAAAAGACACCCTTCCAAGCCATTACAGATCACAAAGCTTTCTCCCAAGTCATCTCGTAATTTGGCTGGAATGATGAGTCGGCCTTTTTCATCAATACTATGATTAAACTCTCCTAATAACATCTGGAATCCCTTCTAAAAGCAGAACTCCACTTTCGCCCCACTTTATGCCACTATTCACCACTTCCTACCACTTGAAACCATTGTAAACCACCACGCCCCCTTTTTCAACCCTTTTTTCACATTTTTCACATCTATGTCACAATTCTGTAAAAATTTGGTTAAAAAAAGAACAGGCTTCCAAAACCTGTTCTCATATTATTCTTTATTCTTTTATTCGCCAAGTCCGCTCAGATAATTATTCACCGCATCATAATTCACTTCTGCCACTTCCCGCTCCTGCTTTGACTCATGAGACACATATGCGGAATATCCGAGCCATCCCACCAATGCCAATGCAGCCAGTGACAGTACACACTTTCTGACAATGTTCATAATGCGCTGCTTTTTCATGTTCTTCTTCCGATTCGCCTTTTCCTGTTTATAGCGGTCTACTTTTTCCTGACTCATATCTAAAAGCTCCTTTGTCCCCTATGTATTTGACAGCTTCTGTCCTACACTCTTTCTACATAGTGTACCACATCCGACTCTAAACTACAACAATAATTCCTCCGTCATTGGCATAAACCGTACTGATCCCGGATGTATCTACGATAAAACTGGACTTCACTGCAAACCGTTCTTTTAAAAGGCGCTGCACTTCTTTTGCTCTCTCCTCACAGTTACAGTGTGCAATAGCCAGAATCTTATCTCCTGCATTGACCACATCTGCTGCCACGCAGTCCGCCATCTTCACAAGTGCTTTTTTCATGCCTCTCGCTTTTTCCTTCTGACAGATCGTTCCCTGCGGAGTAGATCCCATGATCGGTTTGATATTCAAGGCTCCCGCTACCAGTGATTTGATTCCCGTAAGTCTTCCGTTCTTTCTTAAAGTATCCAGATTCTCCAGTACAAAATAAGTGTGCTGCTCCTCAATATAACACTCTACACTTTCCACAACTTCTTCGAACGTCATCCCGGCCTTTTCACACTGCTGAACCTTCAATGCGATCAAAGTCTCTCCTACTGAAGCGGAGCGCGAATTAAATACATGAATCTGTTTTTCCCCATATTCTTCTTCATACAGATTTTTTCCAAGAACCGCACTGTTATATGATCCGCTCAATTCTGCCGATAGTGTCACCACATAAATACGTTCGGCATCGCAGTGATAACTTTCCATATATCTTTCCGGAGACGGACAGGATGTCTTCGCACAGGATGTATTTTCTGCAATCTTTAAAAGCAGCTCTTCCTGCTTCAAGCTGTCATCATCTGTCCACTGAGTGTCTTCTATCTGAATTCCGAGAGCAACGTGTTCAAATCCTCCGTCTGCTTTCATCTCCGGCGTAAATTCTCCGCAACTGTCAACAATTACTTTATAGCTCATGTCTTTCCTCCCAAACCACACTTTCTTTTTCCACCATCTATTATATGTGGTTTTCAATACTACGTTACTTAATATACCACACTTTGTGTCGGATGAAAAGACATTTTTATATCTTTTGCTTTTCCTATTCTGTCTGAAGCTTAATTCTCCGGGATACACTCAGGGCAAGTCCCATCTCCATCATCAGGAACAGAACCGAAGTTCCTCCATAACTGACAAACGGAAGCGTAACACCCGTTGTCGGGATCATGTTCGTTACAACCATGATATTTAAGATCACCTGCAGCGCGATATGTGCAAAAATTCCGGTCACGATCAGTGAGCCGTACAGATCCGGTGCATTTCTTGCAATAAACATCAATCTATATAGAAGAAGTCCGAACAGGATCAATACTACGATTGCTCCGAAAACGCCAAGTTCTTCGCAGATAACGCTCAGAATCATATCATTCTGCGCTTCGGGGATCATACCAAGCTTCTGCGTGCTGTTTCCAAGACCTTTTCCGAAGAATCCCCCGGATCCGATCGCATACAGTCCCTGAAGCACCTGGAAGCCGGTGCCATCCGAGTGCCCTTCCGGATCCAGCCATGTTGTGATTCTTCCGATTCGGAAATTATCACTGTTCGTCGCATAAACCGCAAGTATGGCCACTATCACGATCAAAATTCCTGCTCCGATGGCAGCGATCATCAAAAACGGCTTTGTCTTCGGATGTGCCACAAAAATCAAGACACAGGTAATCGCCATTACGATCACGGCAGTACTTAAGTTGTCTGTAAGAATAAACACTCCACCTGCTGCCACCCCGCCATAGATCAGAAGTCTCCGGATTCCAAGCCAGTCATTGACTTTTCTTCCCATCTTACAGATCTCACAGGAAATAAACAAAATAATCGCGATCTTTGTAATCTCAGATGGCTGCAATGTCATATTTCCCGGAAGCTGGATCCATCGTCTGGCTCCATTGATCGTTGTTCCAAGAGGCGTCTGCACCAGCGCCATCATAATCATGGCAAACACATAGATTTCAAAAGAAAAAGCTCCATAAACATGATAATCAATCCTGGAAACGATCAACATAACTCCAAAACTGCCCGCACTGATCATTGCCTGTTTGATAAAATAGGACATGTCATCCTGAAAATCCGCCTGAGCGCTGTACGCACTGGCACTATAGAGCATAATCAGTCCAAAGCAAGTCAAAAATATAATGACCAGCATCAGATTATAATCAAAATACGTGGTCGGCACACTGCTTTGCGCAATCTCTCTTTTCTCCCGTTTCTGTCTGGCAGAACGTCTGCTTTTCGTTTCCCCCTGCTCTCTTCTGCGAATCGGCTGTACCGTTTTGCTGCTCATAACATCTCCCCTGTTTTTATTTTACTCGGTTATCTTGCGCTCATTGCCGGATGCACCGGTTTTCCATGTTCAAAAAACCGGTCATACCATACAAGGAAAATGTAGACAGTCCAGATCTTCCGACTGTTATCTGTCTTTTCATTTGCATGTTTTGCATGCTTGTGTTCATCCAGCATTTTCACAAGAAGCTCTGTATCAAAGAATTTTTTTGCCGCATCAGAAAGAAACATTTCTTTTACCCGATTGTAATACGCATCTTCTTTGAGCCATACCCGGATCGGAATCGGGAATCCCAGTTTCTTCTTCTCTGCAGTCTTACTGCGGATCACCTTTTCTGCCGCCCCGCGAAGTGCCACTTTTGTCTTCGGTGCTCTCACTTTATAATGCAACGGCAGTGTCTGGGCAAGCTCCAGTACTTTTTTATCCAAAAACGGGACACGCACTTCCAGAGAATTGGCCATTCCCATCTTATCCCCCTTCATCAGAATATCATGTACCAGCCAGAGATGCATATCCACATACTGCATCTTGGTCACAGAATCCTTGTCTTTCACGCGCTCATACAGTGGTGCAGTCACCTTCTGAATTCCCGGCTTGCAGCCTTTTTTCAAAATACGGTTCGCTTCTCTCTCTGTAAAAATATTCGTCGCATTGGCAAAATAACGTTCTTCCAGAGTTTTTCCGTGACGCATCAGGAAGCCTCTTCCTTTCATGCCTCTTGGAAGGCATCTCTCTGCAAAATTTCCAAGCATTCGTCTGATCGGCATTGGAATTTTATTAAACGAAGTATGCTCCAGAGGCTCACAGTAAATATTATATCCTCCGAACAATTCATCCGAACCTTCTCCGGAAAGTACAACCTTTACCTTTTTTGCCGCTTCCTGACTCAGAAAATAAAGTGCGATCGCCGCAGGATCTGCCACCGGTTCATCCATATAATACTGGATATCGGACAGATTGTCCCAGTATTCCTGTGGAGTGATGACTTTTGCATCATTTTTCATGTTGATGCTTGCTGCAAACTCTTTCGCATCCTGAATCTCGCTGTATTTTCCTTCGTCGAATCCAACGGTAAAGGTACGATCCACCTGACCTAAATATGTCAGATAACTGGAATCCACTCCACTGGACAAATAGGAAGCAACTTCTACATCACTGATCTTGTGCATCTCCACAGACTCTTTCATGACTTTTTCAATGTCATCTACAACTTCTTCAAAGGATTTTGTCGTATCTCCTGTGAAATTCGGTTCAAAATACCGTTTGATCGTCATTTTCCCGTTCTCATAAACGAAATAATGGCCCGGCTGTACACAGAACACGCCTTTAAAGAACGTCTCATTGGTCGGAACAAACTGAAAAGACAGGTAATTTCCCAATGCATCTTCATTAAACACTTTATCAAACTTCGGATGCTCCAAAAAAGATTTGATTTCTGATCCAAACATCAATGTTCCATTCATCTGCGCATAATAAAGCGGCTTAATACCAAAAATATCCCGCGCTGAAAACAGTCTTTTTGCCTTTTGATCCCAGATTGCAAATGCATACATTCCGCGAAGACGGTAAACCAGTTCTTCTCCCCACTGCTCGTATCCGTGGATCAAAGTTTCCGAATCCGTATTGGAAACAAATGTATGTCCAGCCTGAATCAGTTCTTCTCTCAGTTCCTGATAGTTATAGATCTCACCGTTAAATACAAGCACCTTGCTTCTGTCCTCGTTATATAATGGCTGATCTCCGCTTTCTGAAAGATCAATGATTGAAAGACGCCGGAATCCAAGTGCCGCATCTTCATCCACAAATTTGCCGGAACTGTCCGGTCCGCGATGGATGATCGTATCTATCATATTCTCCAGCACCTGTTCTCTGTTCTCAACTTCTCCTACAAATCCTGCAAATCCACACATATACTGTATATCTCCTCTTAAAACTTATGTAACCTGTCCTTAACATTCCCAGTTTTCAGACAGGTTATGTAGACTCTTTTTTCAGATCCGGACAGTATCCTGCCCGCAACAACGCCTTTTAATATATCACATGCTATACTTAAATCCAAGAAAAACCTTACTTTCTCGTTTTCTTCATTCCGAATGAAGTGGCCTTGCGCCGTTCTTCCCACAACTGATGCCGGGCTTTTGTCAGCTGCTCCTCCAGATCTTTTATCTTTTCGCAATAGTAGTTTTTTTCCTCTTGTTCGGAAAGAATATCAAACCGGTATTCTACTTCCAGCCATGCAGGTCCGCCGTCCAACTCCGGAATATCCATCAGGTACTGCGGATCATCCGTCAGAAAGAGACTCTTTCCACGATCTGTAGAAACTGCATTGACTGGTTTCATCTCGTGTTCCACAGATCTTCCATTGATCTTCACACTGCAGATCTCACAACGGCACGCTGCATTGCATGGATCAAAGCGCATCATCTTTGCATTTTCCAGAAGCCAGGATTTTTGAATCTTATATCCTGACATACTCGGCCATGTCTCGCTGTCCTCCTCGCAGAAACCGTTTCCGATATCATAGTAACACTTAGATTCCTGACATTCTTTTCCACTGATATATCCGGACACAATATCGCTGTAGAATTTCATTCTCTCTGCTTCAATTCCCGAATAGTATGTCCTGCATTCTGTAAGCTCCGGAGATGCCATCAGTTCTTCATACATCTCATCAAACCGGCTGGCATACTGATAATCCACCACAGCGATCTTCTGCCAGAGCGGCAGCCTGGCTTCTTACCCCCCCCCGGCGTCTTTCCGCCGGCGCGGCAGCCACTCTCCTGCCGGGCCATATCCTTCCTTGATCTCTTTTAACAGTTCATCTGATGTCTTTTTCTCAAATCCTCTTCCCGAAAAATTGTTCCGCTCAGCAAGACTGAAATTGGCTTCTGTCAGATATCCGGGACCGCCCAGATAATCATAAACATAAACCGGAACGCCCATTGCAAGACACCTCGGTACGGTTCTTCCAATCGTAATGACCAGATCATACTGCTGCAAAAACTCTGCATTCACCTGTTCCGTGCGATACCCAAGTCCGATCAGATCCACCTGATAATACCCGCCCATCTTTTCCTTGAGCTCCAAAAGCTCCTGCGGGATATGATTGGAAATGATCGCGATCTTATCCAACGCTCTTTTGTATCCTGCATACTCGCTGCTTCCTTCAAAATACTCTGCTTCCACACAGTTTTGAAAAACCCGTATCTTCGTTCCTTCCGGAACCTGCATGGCTACCATATCTGCACATTCAGAACTGACACACAGAATGAAGGCCGCTTCCTGCGTACAGACCGGAAGATTCTCCATGGCATTGATCACACTCAGCTTCGAGACAACCATTCGTTTATATTTTAATCCGTACCGGCTCACAAGATAATCAAACACCGGGAAATGCTGGATAAAGACAATCTCAAATTCCATCTCTTTGAGTGCCTCTTTCTGACATTCAATCACTGTGATCCCCTCTTCCAACTCCTGCAGAAGTGGATAAGACTTCTTATATACAGCAATCACCACATCATATCCCTTTTCTTTGAACAGATGTGCAAACTCCAGCACATGCAGCTCAGATCCTGTAAACTTCTGAAAATAAAGGTTGGTAATAAGTACTTTTTTCCTTTGTTCCATCTTACTTCTCCCTGTCTCCCCTGTTTTCCTCTTCTACCGATTATAGCAGACGCGGGAATATTTCTCCACCCGATAATTGCCTTTTTCAAAATCGAACAAAAAAAGACACTCGCCAAAGTGTCCAACTTGTGATCAATCGGGGTGACAGGATTCGAACCTGCGACCTCACGGCCCCCAGCCGTGCACTCTAACCAAACTGAGCCACACCCCGTCGTGCAACTACCGTTTTTCATTATACAAAACTTCCCGAAAAAAGTAAATGCCCTTTCGAATAAAAAGTCAGGCAGAGTTATCCTCATAACTCCGCCTGCTTTTTTATGAGCGCTTACATCCGCAATTCGGATTTTTATCAAACTCAGGATTGAATGCATAGAAGTTTTTGCTGTCCAGGTGTTCCTGCACGATCCGAAGATTTTCACCGAATCTCTGGTAATGCACGATTTCACGCTGACGCAGGAAACGAATCGGATCACAGACTTCCGGATCTTTTACAAGCCTGAGAATGTTATCGTAAGTCGTACGGGCTTTTTGTTCTGCAGCGAGGTCTTCATGAAGATCTGTAATCGGATCACCTTTTGACTGAAAATAGGTTGCAGTCCACGGTGCTCCGCTTGCAGCCTGTGGCCACAATGCCAGAGTATGATCTACATAGTATGGAGCAAACCCGGATCTCTCAATTTCTTCCGGAGAAAGATTTTTCGTCAGCTGATGCACAATGGCACAAATCATTTCCATATGGGCCAGTTCTTTCGCACATCTAAGATGCAACTAATACACATTAAATAAGTAGTAACTTTTTGATAAAAATAAGATTGATACAATATTCTCAGGACGGCAACTCCATCCGCCCAACACTCATATACGCAGCCCGTAAAAAGGTGTGCATCATTTCGGTTGTCAGGATCATCCCTTCTGGCAGCCGGAACTTGAATGTATTACCTGGTATCTCCAAAAACTCTTGGTAAAGCAAAAATGTATCGTAAGATTCGTATATTTGATATTCCATATCTATCCCCTCCATTTATTCCATTATATCATAAAAATATTTTAAAAACTTTTCATTTTCCTATTGACTTTACGCCTTATAAGACGTATAATAAGGCCATAAGATAAAGCAAAGGAGATACGAAAAATGAAAAAATACAACTTATCAAAAATTATGAAAAGAGCATGGGAACTGGTAAAGAAAACATCCTTCGGAATCTCCGAAGCTTTAAAGAAAGCATGGAAAGAAGCGAAAATGGGAGGAACAAAAATGACAGGAACAGAGAAACAGATCAGTTTTGCAAACGATCTGATCAAAAAAATGAACGAGCAGTTTGATGCTCTGATCGCAGAGTGCAAGGCAAAATATCCGGAAAGCGTGAGCATGTGGGAATCTCGCAAGGAAGAATACAACAGAATCCTTTCCGAATCTGATGCCGGACTCGTAATTGATCTGCTGAAGTGGAACAATGAAACAGCTTACATGAAATACTACCAGAGACTTATGTTTGATCTTAAACACGAACGCAATACAATGTGCAGAAGAATTTTAAGTGAAGTTTACGGAAAATAATTACAAGAAAGACATTGTAGCAAGACGCAAGTGATGTATATGCTGACCTATCGGCTACGGGGAGAAAGAGGTAGAAAAATGAAAATCAATGGAATCGGAACAATTAAAAAAGAAGAAGCAATGAAGATTTTAACGAGAGAAGGAAGGGAGGCAGTTAAATCTGGGGAAATTACAACTGAAGAGCTTGGACGCATGTATAAGCTGGAAATGGTTAAGAAATTATCTAAAATCGGAAAATACGGTTGTACGTTTGCCGAAAATTATAATAGAGTGCCGCAAGAAATCGCCGATAAGTTATCACCGGAAGAGATTGCCGAATTAGTAGATAGTTTTTATGATTGCTATAGTGATGGGAGAAAGAGGGGTGAATAGAATGAGGGAACATTTAAGCAGCGTGCAAAGATTAAGAAAGGCTACAGGGCTAACGCAACAAGAACTTGCCAATAAGACTGGTATTAACATTCGGCAGATACAGAAATACGAGTACGGAGAGTACGATACCGGAAAAATGATGCTCAGGAACGCAATTGCTCTGGCAGATGCGCTGGAATGCGATGTACGGGAATTGATCAGATAAAAAGAAAAGGATAAGCATTAAGCCTATCCCTATCTTTTAGCTATTTAAAGCTACTTCTAATATTTCAATCCGCGAAACTGTGATTTGCTCAGTCTCCGCAATACAGAGCATCATCTGTATTGGACAGTTTTATAATACCACATTTGTACGGGTGTGTAAATACATTAGTAGTAATTGCGTGGAAATTTCACCCCTCAGAGAACGATCTCCGAGGGGATTTTTATTAAATAGATGTGGTCTCTTTACTGTAAATTACCGACATGAGCCTTGCATACCATGGCGCTTTAGGACTCCACTTGTAACACGGAATGTCCTTACCATTGTTGTCCTTGTAAATCTTCTGGATGATTTTTAATTCGTCTGGATGACCCAATGTTATTACTTTTTGACCGTCAAAATAATACACTGCACCTTTTCCCTCTACTGTAAATAAACATTTCATCTCTTCTTCTCCTTCCTGTTCGATTCCTGTATTCTGGTTATTTTTTTGTTCGCTGCATGCAGACGCTCTACTGTCGATCGCCTTTGCAATCAGCTCAGCAATTCCTTTTGTGCCTAAATTCCGATACCGTGCTACATCATCTGTGCCGGTGCAAAATAATGTCTCTACGATCATGCCAGGCATATTAGATGCATTCAGATCATGGTATCCCGAACTGTACTTTACACCACGGTTAGTAAATCCTTTTCCTGCAAAATTATTACAGATGTTGCTTGCGATTGTGTTCATTGTCTGGTTAGATGCATCGTATAACCACACCTCTGTACCGCCAGCTGACGCCGCTCCTGCCGCATTCATGTGCAAGGTGACATAGATATCACATCCCGCACTATTCGCCTTATTTGTTCCGTCAGATAACTCGCTGGACACATTGGATGCATTGGAATTACAATCAACCACAGTATGACCGACAGCCTGCAACATTGGTGCAAGCTCATTGTAGATCTTCCGCACTTCTGCCTGCTCATCGATCAGACCTATTGCACCTTTACAATTCGGGGAATGCCCTCCCCTTAAGCCAATTTTCATTCTTTCTCTTCCTCCTGCTCTTCTGTTTCAAATGCTTTTTCCAGTTCCTCTGCGGATACTCTGCCAAATTCGTTCTGTTCGCTCATGTTCTCACCTCCTTGTGCGATGTCGCACAATAAAAGAGGACGATTACTCGCCCTCCTGCTCCTGTGATTTATTTGTTAAAACATCCAGTGCTTTTTTTAACGCTTCCGGATATTTCACGCCCATAATTCCAACATTTTCCAAAATCGAGATACCCTCATTTGCTATAAATGCCAGTACCACGGCTGTACGGATGTAGTCTACGCCGAGAGTAACATCCAGCCGATATGCAATAAGTACGATCAGTAGGGATACCCCTTTTCTGCACAAACCTTTCCACGCTGAGTAGCTGCTTAGCGCACCGTTCTCTGATTTGTTGCTCTTTTTCCAAAAGGCAGCGATCAGCAATCCAAGAACAAAGTCTACTCCCATAAAAATAAGTAATGTAGTCAAATCCTCGGACCATCCTCCAATCAGGTTTACGAATCCTCCAGCAATAGCTCCAAACACCATGCATAAAAACGCTTTTACATTTGCCAACTGCTCCATTTTCTTCATATCCTCACTTTCCTTTCTGTTTTTAAAGTATAAAAATAAGACCATCACGGTCTTGCTCTAATCTCCATATTCGCTCCTTTAATCAATCATCTGTAATCCACGTGAACGTTGCGTGACGTTCTGTCCATGCGGCATTCTCCACATAAATCTTGATCCCCCCATCTTTTCTTATGCCGTATCTTCCCGTTCCAAATATGTTAGATCCTGAAACTTCACTATAGGGAGCAAAGAAATCCACAACCGGTCGATATCCTACTGGAATTTTCACTTCGTTGAATGGCCCGTATTCGCCACTTCCCGGAAATTGTGCAATCATTGTGATCTTGCATGTTACCATACATCCTCTTCTTTTTAGTTCCACACGGATGTTATTAGCGGAGTTTGTACTTGTATATGGACCTTTCACGGTACCGGAATCGTAAGAGATAGATTTTGTAAGCTGCTTAATTGTCCTAATAAGCCATATGCTATCTCCATTTATGTTTGTCACCGAAAAGTCTCGCATCTCCTCATCTCCGCGAATAGAGCATACCATAGATCCATTCGCGATATCATCCGCCATGCTACTGCCGCCGGAATAAAATTCTAATCCAGAGTAGTTTAATCGACTCCCCCAGTACCTAGACGGTGTAAACGATCTTACCATGTCAATATTCTCTTTTTTTACAAAAACGGAAATTGTACCGTCACTGCTTTTAGACACGATCTCTCCGGTGTCTACATTTATGTAAAAGTGTCCACCCTTACTCTTAATAAGTCCGGCTGTTACAGTTCCAAGGTTGGCAACGATCGCACTGAGCGTTTGCACGTCCAGATTCTCGACTGCGATATAATGGATCACCCACCTACTTCCATCCCACCGCTTGATCGGCTGACCGGATGCTGTCTGCCATAACTGGCCAACTTTAGGATTTGACGGAGCCGTAGAAGATACAATTATGCCACTTGGTCCTGTTGCTCCTTGTGGTCCTGTCGCACCTTGTTCTCCTTTAATCTTCGCCCACTTATAAGATCCAACACTTGTAGGATCGGACTGATTGTAATCCACACAAGTACCGATATACGTTCCCACATCTTCTCCGCTGTTTCCGGTAAACGTTTTTCCTCCATCATTAGAATATTTAATGTGAAGATAGCTTGTCTTGCCGTTTGCGCCATTTGTCCCCGGAATCCCCTGCGTTCCCTGTGGTCCTTGCACTCCCTGGAAGCGTGACCAGGTATATTTCTTTGGATCCGTGCTATCTTCCTGTGTGAAGTCTACGTAAGTACCAATATATGTGTTAGGTATCTCTGTCATCTGGTTAGAGGTGGTTGGATTCGATACTGCGGAATACTTGATGTGAAAATAGGTGCTCTTCCCTTTAATATTGGTTCCGCTTGGTACAGGTCTGCTATCTAAGACAGGTGCTGTCTGCTTATAATTTCCATTCTGCCATGTATATCCTGTTGGCTTAGGTGTCCAGTTGACCACAAAATCAGTCTTTACAAAGTATTTACCGCCACCTCTTAAATATAATACAGGGATTGATCCATAAGTCAGTTGTTTATAGCTGGCAGGCGACACTGAACAAAATGAATACGTGTCTGCATAAATAATACATTCGCCAGAAGTAGTTCCCCACCCAGATCCAATGGAAGCCAGATCTAAATTCACCGAGAATCCGCTAACATGTGTACTCCAGGATGGTTTTGTTCCACTATTTAAAGACACATTAACCAAAATACGATTATAAACACTCGTTGGAAGCTGACTCCCCACAACGGGATACCATTTATTTACATCGTAAGTTTTGGTATCAGATAAGTCTATCGTTGCTGATGATCTCCAGTAGTTTACACCTGCAGCTCCAGTATCTCCTTTGGGACCCTGTATCCCCTGTTCACCTTTAGGACCTTGTATTCCCTGCAAACCCGGGACTCCCTGAGGACCACGTTCCCCCTGTTCGCCTTTTATTTTTGTCCATGTATACTTCGTAGCATCTGTACTATCTGCCTGTGTATAATCCGTGTACTGCCCGATATAGAGCTTATTTGTACCATCCGTGGTGGAAAATCCCGTCTTGCCATCTGCACTGTTTGCGTAGGCGATATGTAGATACGGGGTCTTTCCATCAGCTCCCGGCTTTCCGGGTGTTCCGATCGCCCCGTCTGTGCCTTTGATCTTACTCCATGCGTATTTTGTCGGGTCTGCGCTGTCATTTTGCGTAAAATCAACATACATTCCGATATATTCCCGATTACTGTCGGATACAGAAAAATCTTTAGACCCATCTGCGCTGTTTGCATAAGCAATGTGGGTGTACTGTGTTTTTCCGTCCTTCCCATCTTTTCCCGGGATTCCCTGATCCCCTTTTGGACCCTGTATACCATCCAATCCCGGAGCGCCTTGTGGACCCGGAGGTCCCTGTTCGCCTTGCTCTCCTTTCTCACCTTGCGGACCCTGTTCTCCGTCTTTTCCATCCTCTCCATCCATTACATCCGTGATCGTAACCTCGTAATACCCTCTACGCACGCCGTTTTCAAACGCCGTAAAAGAGTACACTACTTTTACATCCACATCCTCTGCATTAACCGTAACGCTCTTACCAACGTAAAACTCTGTCCCATCTTTACTCCACCGGATTTCCAGATTTCCTGTGACGTCCACGCCGTTATCGTAAGCGTAAGCGGTCAGAGTAGTGCTACCGATGCCATTTTTAAAAATAATGCCGTTGTTTGTTGAGATAGAGCAAGTATAAACCTTATTTTTATTAATAAGGTCTTGCATCCTCTGTAATAAGCTGTCCGAAATTTCGGATGTAAGCTCTTTGTAGTTTGTAAATACCGTCTTTGCTGTCTTTGGATTTGTAAGACTGCGCACCTGTTCGGACACTCTCGCCTGTAGATAAAGCACTGGTGTCCACTCCTGATCCTGCATCCTCACGGTGTCCCCGATGTTGGTGTCAAAATATCCGTCCACCTCGTAAGTCACCACCGGTTCAGATGCTGTTTTAAGATCAGACAGAGCCATGCTATAGAGCTTGTCCTTGCTGTCTGTATCGTACTCTTTACGCATCAGGATATAAGCATCAGCCTTATTTACGATGTTGGATGGGAACCGGTCCCTTGCCTGTGGTGCGCGGATGATCGCACCGTCTGTAAAGTACTCGATATTGCCGTTCTCATCGTATTCTTTTTTGTCCAGTCCATTGATCGTCAGCCCGTCTTTCCCGGTCGGCTGGATACAGGTGTAAAGCTTCTCGGCATCTGTGGTTTTTCGAATTCCGGTAATTCCTTTCCCGTACCGCAGTACAATGTCATTCCGGTATTCTCCGACTCCGCTGTCTGTATCGGAGTGTTTCCGATATACATTTAGGACAATCTCTTTTAAAGAGTAGTCTCTGTTCAGTACTGTCTCAAATTCGATCTCCGCAGAAAAGACATTAGCCAGGGAGAATAATCTCTTTAATACGGACGTTGTACCTGTCCATTCGTTGGTGATCCGCTTATCTGATACCTCGTTAAGTCCTAATTTTAGTGTTCTCTCGGCGTCAAATACGGTAAGGTACTCTTCAAAGCTCATGGCTTTTCCAGCTTTGTATTCTCCAGCATCCTCGTTAATAAGCTCAAACGGCAGTGACCATGCCGTAGCAGTAATCGTCTGTTCCGTTTTATCGGTATTTACAATGTTTAAGTAGTATGATTTCCCCTTGTAAGTAAATGCCACCTTATTCCCAGCTTTGATATGCTGTGCGTCTGGATGCTTTGCATTTACCGTAAAAGTGTAAGTATTCGCCGTACCCTGTAAGTATTCGTGTAGATCATCATTCCAGTAGTGCATGGACTTTTTATGTGCATTATCCATAAACGCTACTGGCGTGTTATTTGCGCTTAAAATCGCAATTCTGATGTTATCCATTACAAATATACCTCCCGTATTTTTGCTTTAATATGCGGCGGTGGAGATGAAAAGGAAGAATAGCAGAACTGGACTTCCGTTGTCCCCGGTGGAACTTTTGGATAATTGGATCCATTAATCTCATCTCCTTTTGCCGGCATCCCGTTTACATAGACCTTTGTACTCTCTCCGTCTATAGACACCACATCTCCGGCACGATACCGGTTCGGCACATCCTTATACTTATCGACATTGTCTTTCCGGAATCGGATGCTTTTTAAATAGTTGTGTGTGACGTACTGGTTTGATAGATTTCGGTCTCCCCACTGCCCGATCCAGATCTGGATTTTTTCGCATTCCATATCCTTAATCTCTGGTATGTTTCGCTCCATATAACTTCCATACCAGAAAATCCGCAGCTTTTCTCCCTCTTTTAAAAAGTCATTATGGCATCCCATTTTTAGGTTAAACGGATTGCCCTCGTAGGCTGTCGGCTGGAATTCTTCTCGTCTGATTAAGGTGTTCCCGGGGGCAAACCACTCGATACGTGCCGTATTTCCCGTGGAATCACTCTTGTTAATAGACATGGCACAGATCACTTTGTTATCTCCGGTCAAAAAAGCGATTGTCTGTGCTCCTGTCTGCCCCATCAAGCCGGTTTCGAACCAGTGCTGGGTGTAACAGTAAAAGTTCTTCGCTCCACGTCTGCCCTCGCTGTCCACCGGGATAGTAAGGGTTTTCATTCCACCGTTCCAGTATCCGGATGTTGCTTGTCCACCTTTTAATGCCATCACATTGTATCCAGCAACATTCTTGACTTCAAGTGTTCCCTGTGTGGTGTTTTCCGGATTCTGATAAGAGGTCCCATGATCGTCTTGAAACAGACTGTAACCGTTAAACAGTTCTTCAGATGCTTCGTAATTCTCTCCGTCCGCCTCTTCTTGCTTGCCTAGCTGGATCACTCCATACTGGCTTACCAGTCCGATAAAGCCGTTTTCGTGCTGATGTGCGATCTCGTAGTCCACGTCTGCCCATTCGGTTCCGTTGTTTTGGATGGTGATTGTCTGGTAGCCGTCTTTTTGTACTCCGTCAAAGGAGAATTCTGCGGTAGAGTATGCTACTCCGTCCGGGATGAGCCATGTGATTGTTCCCTCTCCCAGAAATTCCGTTTCTTCACTGAATTCTAAAGTACCACTTGGAATCGCATAAAAACATTTGTTCGGAACATTTCCAAACACTAACTTTTTTGGTTCATCTACTTTTAATGCTTTCTGTAAAGCATCGTACTTCTCTTCCAGATTACCCTCAATCGTAAACGGCATCACAATTTGTTTGTTCTCGTATGACGTGTAAGCAAAATCACTTCCATTCTGTTTTTCTGCCTTCACAAACGATGGATTCCAGTCAGCACCGACAAACGGTGTAAATCCCTGTAGTACTTCGATGTACTTTCCTAATTCGATGTCATTGAACTTCACAGAAAGTGTCATGTACGTTCTCCTTTCAGTAATTTCTTAAAATCTGTAATTCTTTGCTGTTCTGTCAGCATTGGAGCTGCTGTTTCTTTAATCAATTCTCTTCCATTCAGTGTTGTGCTTACTTCGATCGGACGTTTTGCCAGATCAGAAAGTCCTGCCACTGCACTCATAATCGCCTGATTCTGCTGCTGAAGCTTTCTGATTTCTGCGTTATCCATCTTGTACTGCATAACAGATGTTACTGGACGATTCGCTACTCTGGATGCATTAAAAGCCATGACCTCTCGCATCCGTGCTGAAACAGTAGATAGGTCAATAGATTCCAGTGCTGCGTTTGAAATATTTCGGGAAGATTTTACAACTGACTTTTCTTCATCCTTAATACCCAACGCCAGACCTTTACTGAAGAATTGACCAAATTCCCTTGTCTTTTTGGATGGGGAACGCTCATCAAGTTCCCTTTTCGCTGCTGCCAGTGCAGAAGAAGCAACTGCGATAGCTGCGGAAATAGCCGCGGAGCTTCCAGCCGAAATACCATTGGCAAGACCATAGGAAAAATTCAATCCCTGATCGTATGCCTCGCTTTTCATTCCAACGCCCTTTAAACCAGATACCGCTCCGTCTCCCAGGCTTTTACTGGATGACTCCACGTTTTTCTTTCCGGAATCAATCCCACTCTTTAAACCATCACCAAGTTTCTTTCCTTCCTGTTTTCCTTTTTCGGAAAGCTTGACATTTGACAATGCCACCGCTGCATTGCCGCCTAATGTAGATGCCGCCGCATTTACTGATCCAGAACCACCAACAATTCCATTTGCAAGCGCGTTTGCAATCTGACTTCCCATTGCCTGCGCTTGTCCCGAAACATTTGCAGATGAAAGTCCTGATAAAGCCGCATTTTCCAATCCTGATGCAGCCGCCTGCACAACTGGGGCTTGACCGCTCAAAGAGGATGACAGTCCAAAACCTACGTTGTTTCCAAATCCTGCCGTAGCTGACAACATATCCATGCCATTCAGTCCTTGTGGAATCTGACCGCCTAAGGAAGCCGCTGCCGTCAATACGGCATTGGAATTCGCATGCAACGCATCAATTAGAGACTGTGTTGCCTCACTTCCTTTGCTGGAAGGAACCGTTGTCGTATCTGTAGTACTTGCACCTGTATTGATCTCATTCACAGCGCTTTTTGCTGCTTCATTGATCGCAGTTTTTCCACTGTTTACAGAATTCGCAGTACTATCCGCCGCCTCTTTTCCTTTTTGAGCAGGAACCGTAGAAGTATCTGCCTCTGCCGCTCCCTCACTGACGCCACCCTCGATAGTGTCTTTTGCTGCTTGCTTCACTGGTTCTTTTCCCTCTTGTAAAGCGTTCGTTGCAGCTTCTGTGGTTTCTTTCGCTTCTTGGGCTGCTGCTTCTGGATTGCCTGAATTTCCGAGTAATTGATTGATTTCATTTTGATAAGCTTCAATCGAAGCGATATTATTAGTAGATCCCTTTTCGTATTCAATTTGAGCCATGAGCCACATGATACGAGCTTGAGTCACCATTTCATTCGTTACTCCAGAACCTTTTTCCGCCGCTGCTGCACGCATATCGTCATAACTTTGCAGAAAACTTTCAGCTTGTTCTTTCAAAGCTTCTTCGCTCGCTTCCCCAGCGCGTTTCATATCATTTGCCAATGCCAAAACAGAAAGAGCGGCATTTTCACTTCCGGATTCAACTGCCCCCATTGCGGCTTCGTAATTTGATATCGTAGTCAAATACTCATTGGAAGCAGTTTTCGCATTATCAAATGCCTTTTCCGCTTCAAGTAATTCTGCATCAGCTTCCATCTGTGCTTGTTGAAGACGCATGATTTCAAAAGAACCTGCTGCCTGTTCTGTAGTCATTGACGCAGTGGCATCTTCCAACTTTCTTGTTGCTTCTTCGGATGCTCTTAGTGCCTCAGAATAATCGTCAAATGTGCGAGAAACTTCTTTTGCTGCTTGTGTCTGATTCTTTATCGCTGTAGTATAATCATCCTCATAAGCGGACAATATTGCCTCTGCTTTTTTCTTTTGAATAACTTGATCTATGGATTGCGTTAACTCACCATACTTCTGTATTACTCCATCTGTCGTTTCAATCTCTACGCCAAGTGCTTCGGATAATGTGGATGTAATAAAGGCTGCACGTTCCTCATATCCTTCCTTTATCTTCCCATTTTGGTCAACAATTCCCTGTAACTCATCCCATAGTTGCTGATAATAACCAAACTGCGTCTGAATTCCGGCAACTTCATCTTGTCTTGCAGCCTGAGTTTCTCGGATTGCTTCTGCCTGCTCTGCCAGTTTTTTATTGGCTTTATCTGTAGCAGACTCCGCTTCTTTCTGCGTCAAAGCATAAACACCAAGACCTGCTGCCAGAGCTGCTACCGCAGAAATCACAAGACCAATCGGATTCGCTTTCATAGCAACGTTCCAAAGAGTTTGTGCTTTTGTGGCTAAATTCACCTTTCCTGTAAACATGCCAACAACTGCTTGCCCGGCTGTAAGTGTAGCGTTTGTTGCAACACCACTTTCCATAGCCAGAAGCTGTGCAGCATAGTAAGCATCCACTGCTGCAGAAGCGGTCTTCCATGTTTTCACACCTTTTTTCAATATAGATGTTGTTTCATTGACAACTTTGTACCCCTTAAAAGCGGTAAAAGCTGCCGTTGCTGATGCTGCGATCAAGTCCAGATTCTCTCCTGCAAAGTCCAGCGCCTTTGTCAGCGGCGGGAGCGCTTTATCAGCCAGATTTCCAACAGCATCTACTACATTACTTAAAGTATCAACCGCTGTTTCTCCAGCTTCCCTCAAGCCACCGTCACTCAATGACTCTGCCACTGCATCAATCGCATCCTCAACCGGCTCTTGCAGTTTGGATGGTAACAACTCTGCCAAACCGGATGCCATAGACTCCGCCATCTCTCCGGCCGCACCGAGAATTCTTCCTTTGTTCGAAGCAATTCCAGAAGCAAATGCTTCTATAAAATCAACTGCTGTGTCTACCATTTCTGGGGCATGGGATGCTGCTTCTACTGCAAGATTTGCAAATTCATCACCTGCTGTCTGGATTGCTTCATTCAGACCACCGTTGTTGAAAGAATCTGTAATATTGTTGATGCTTTCTGTTGCCGTATTTGCTGCATTTTTCAGATTGTTTGCTACGCTGTTGTAAAACGCCAGCCCCAATGTTTCTGCTGATCCACTAAGCTGCTCCAACGCACCAGATAGATTGTCCTGCATCGTTTCTGCAGCCTTTTGTGCTTCACCATCACAACTCCTGTATGCCTCTGTCAATTCTCCTAGAGAACCTTCTCCCTCATTGATCAATGCCAGCATACCGGACAATGCTTCTTGTCCATACAGGGTGACCAGATAATTATTTTTCTGCTCATCCGTCATTCCCTCTGTTGCCTGTCTGAGCATTCCAACCTGTTCCGTCAGGGATTTCATTTTCCCGTTGGAATCGTAGAAGGAAATTCCAAGTTCATCCATAGCCTCAGACATGTCTTTCGTTGGCTTTGAAAGCCGTGATAACGCTCCTCTTAAAGAAGTACCAGCCTGACTGCCATTCACTCCGGCATTCGCCATGATTCCGATTGCCGCTGCTGTCTCTTCCAAACTAAGTCCTGCTGCCCTTGCAAGAGGAGCTATATACTTCATTGCCTCTCCGGTATCTGCTACAGAGGAATTCGTACGGTTTGCATTCGCCGCCAGAACATCCGCAACGTGTGCTGCATCGGATGCCGCCAGTCCAAATCCTCTTAACGTTGATGCTGCAATATCCGAACTGCTCGCCAGATCTTCACCGGATGCCGCTGCCAGATTTAAAAGTCCCGGCATTGCATTCATGATCTCGGATGTGGTAAAACCAGCTGCTGCCAGATTCTCCATTCCCTCTGCTGCCTGACTAGCAGAAAATGAGGTATCAGCACCTAACTGCATTGCCTGTGCCTTTAATTGCTCGAATTCTTCTCCTGTTGCTCCGGAGATAGCCTTAACTCTAGACATCTGAGATTCAAAATCAGAACCCACCTTGATTGCCGCTGCTGCAACTCCACCAAGTGCTGCTGCAGTTCCCGTGATCGCTACCGTTGCCGCTTTCATCCCTTTTGCTGTTATACTCCCAAGCTTGGAAAGTCCTTTTTCTATCCCGGAAGAATCCAGATCGGTTTCAATTACAACTTTTCCATCTGCCATTTACTCACCACCTCGTGTTAAAAATTTGTATAAAAAGAGCACCTACCATTTCTGATAGATGCCCTGATTACTGTATTTAGTTATTTGACCGGATTTCCAGTACAGCCTTGCATAAAGGCATATACGCGATTTATATGACATTCGTCCATTTCTTTCAGCTTGCTGATAATGAAGTTCTTCTTATATTTAGCCGCTGTGCTTAATTTCTCTCTATTCTCTTTCATTACGCCACCTCACTACTTGCCAGATTTTTAGCGAACCGTTCTACAAGTTCCAAACACTCTTCATTTTCCATATTCTCCACAATCTTCACAATGGATTTCTTACGATCACACTGCTCTGTATCTGGAAGTCTGTCACGTTTATCCAAATACCTGTATAAGATTGCTTCTATCTGGCGTTTAATTTTATAATCTTCTAATCTTAACTGCGACAAAAGGCTCTGCAACTGATTATTCTCCGCTTTAGTCTTATTCACTTTTTCTGCTCTCTGCGCTTGCATATATCCGAATCTGAATGACGATAAAGCAAGATCAAATTCACTTGGAGCATGGTTCAACAAATCTTCTGCCTGTTCAAATTTCATTCTAAATGCAACAGGGATCATCAAGTTTTCTCTCTTAATTTTTTCATATAAATTCATCTTACGCCACCTCCTGATATACAACTTTGCATTTATTTGTATTACCATTTGATAACCGATGCTCAATGAGTGTGGGATACCCATTTTCCTCCAGCCATTCTTTTACTTTCTGGAAAACAGAATCTTTATATTGAACAGTAACGCCGTCATGTCCATTCCTGCTATAAGCTGTCTTTACAATTTCGTCCTCTGAAACATCCAACTTCTGAATGATAGCACTTACTGCCTTATCGTGTGGTCTGCCACTTTCCGATAAAATACCAAACTCTTTCGCCATCGTAGTACAATCCCACAAGACCGGAACTTCTGAAACCAGCGGCACTTTCACTGGATACCCGTTGTCTGAATAAATACGGATAATTTCAGCAGCTATGTACTTAGAGTCTACTCCTGCATCATTGAGAGCACCTTTGATGTTCTTTACCATTTGATTGACTGATGGGAGTTTTTCTTTGTGGGCAGGTTTCTTCTTTGGCATTTCATAGGAGCCCGTCTTTCTGATAGACGGAATAACATCCAGCGCAAGCCAGTTTTGAAATTTTTCAGCTGCTGGGTTGCTTGCCTTCATTCCAAGACGATAAAACAGTGATTCTGGAATGTAATCATCTTTCGCCCACTTGTGGGCGAAGCCACATTCTTCGCTAAAACCATTCATTCTTTCCCATCTGATAGATGTATACTCTTTCCCATTTCTCTTTTCAGTTCTACACCATCCGAATCCAATTGCAGTATCTTCTGCACTAATAGAAATACTTCCATCTGGATTTGGCAACGTTCTTACTTGTAATCCCAATTCCTTATTATTAAATACTTGTACGTTATTTCCCATGATCGATTCCTCCTACTTATTTGAAACTACACTAAACAATTTTCTCAATCTTCTTTTTGGCTTCTGAACTTTATATCTCTCACCTGTTTCGTTATTCACCAGATAATTTCCTTCCTTATGATAGGTAGGAATAGAAATACCTTGTTCTTCCATGAATTCTACGAAAATATCACGTCCACCATTTAGACGGTGCATCTGATTGATGATTCCCATCCAATGAATTGCGTATTCCATAATGTGAGGATTCCAGTACTCCAGTAAAAACTCGCTGGCTTTTTCCTCTCCGATAGGTGCATCATATCCCAAACGTGCCATATAATCTTTGGTATAGAAATAATCTTTACACCCATATTTTTCACCATCATAGTCCTTGGCAATAGGAAATATCTCCATGAACTGTCTCGGTGTGATTTTTGCAACCATCTGATTGATAAATTCTACAATGAAGAACCACGATTGTGTTTCCTGTTGAGAGCAGTCAGAATTATTGTCAAAAACATGTTCAATAAATTTAATGGACAGGTATAATATTTGTTTGAATTGATCCGGTCTTTCCTGCCAGAGTCTTTCTAAATCATAACCGCCATTTGCATCTGTAATTCGCTCCAACGCTCTTGCGTAGTGTTCTCTTTTCGGCTTGTAATCGATCAGTTTCTTTCCATCTAATACATAGAAATTGTACATAAAATTTCTCCTTTTCATTGATTTCACGAAAAGGATGTGTTATATTATAAATAGCACAACCTTTTCGTTGTGTTTTTTCATTAGAGATTCGTTAAACTTGGTAGGTGGGCGAATCTCTTTTTTCTATTGTTTGAATTTGTCAAGTACGATTTCATCATAAATTTTCTTAATACCTCTTCTTATGATGTCCGCCTTTGTTAATCCGGTTTTACTACTACAAAACTCCAGCATATTCGCTTCTTGCTCTGATAGTCTTATCCTCGTGTCAATATTTTTCGGATTCTTTGACGGCGGCCTCCCTTTTGCTGGTGACATCTCGCTTCTCCTTTCTGGTTACACAATTATTTATTTAACGGTTACACATTTAATATAACAATCGTATAGCAAGATGTCAAGAGGTTTTTCAAAATTTTCCCATCCTACCTTATGGAATTAAAATAAGACACAGCATTTCGCCATGTCTTTCTGTTCTTTCCGGGGAGATCAGGAACATGCCCTGAAAGGACTCCTCCCCAATATTCAATTAACTTCATTTATGTTCTCCTTAAAATTGGGTATAAGAAAACCACCTACTTATGCAGGTGGCACCGTTCGTATTTTGTATTTCATAAACTACTATGATGTTTTTGGAGTTATACTAAATAACGGACTCGGAAAAGATACTTGCTTAATTTTGTAATCACCTATTTCTAACTCCGTAATTTCATTTGACACCATACTGGCTATCTGCTCTATTTCATCATCAGAAAACTTAAATTCTGACAGATATACAATTCCTGTAAGCAATTCTGCATATTCATCAAGTTCCCCTTCTCCTATCGATAAGTATAACCTCTTCAATTTTTCTTTGTCCAGATCATATGTAAAGGCTAATTCCACTCCAGTAGCACTGTTGTACGATACAGTGAAAATATTTTCATCCACTTTCGCATCCTTAAGTTGAAGTTCCGGACTCTCGACAACACCTGCTCTCAGCATATTTTCTGGCAACTGCGTAGTTACAATCTCCGCAATATTGCTTGTAATCTCTGCTTGATTATCGAGTCTTTCTTTTTCCAATCCATTTGTTTGCTTAATATTTTCAGTGCCTTCTTTCTTATTGCTACATCCAACTGCTAAACTGCAAGACATACAAATAAGCAATAGAGCACAAAGTATTCTATTCATAATTTTTCTCCTGTATTTTATATTGCATCATTATGTGTAAAGGCGGATAATTCGTATCTTACTTCTGCGAAAAAATCTGACTGGGGAATTTTCCCCAGTGAAAGTTGTTTGCAATATCTACGAATATCTTTTATCAAGTCATTGTGTGCTTTTTCTATACTTACTGTGCAACGATCTGCGCTCTGCTTAATTTTAAATACTGTCCATCCTGTACTGTCAAATACACTTCTCCTTCGAAGTTGTCATTTGCAATTATCGTTCCTAAATCTCCTGTTGAGTTAGCGGTAACTTCATAATAGCCGCCATTCGCAGCTGATACTTTATACTCTCCTGCCGGAATATCTTTTCCTACAAGATACATTCCATCTGGATATGTACCATTAACCGGAGTGAATGCAGCCGCCTCACTGACGGGAACTGCCGTTCCGTCAAACTGGAAATACTGTCCGTCTTGTACTGTAACATAGGCTCTATTCCTATAATTGTCATTGCTGATGATTGATTCCAAACTTCCGCTGGAATCGGCTGTCACTGCATAATAGCCGCCAGAAGATGTGATAAGATATTCTCCCGCCGGCATGTCTGTACCTATTTTGTACATTCCGGTTTGATATCCAACCGGCTCCTCTACTTCGCTCTCTGGAGTTGCTTTAAACTGATCTGCTATCGCTTTTTCCTTCAAGTATTGCTCGTAATCTTCTTTTGTTTCATCGTCTCTTTCTACTTGCAGTCTATACTCATAATCTGGATCTGTTCCAGATTTAGTCAGAAAGTAAGTAACACCTTCTATCACTTCATGCTTTGAGTCTCCGATATCTGTTCCCATATTCTTTAAATTTTCTGCTGATAAGTATGTCAAAAAATCTCCCAAATCAGCAGATAATACATCTGTTATCATTAACGCCATAATCCCTACGCCAACAAAAGTCGTTTCATCCTTTGCTGTGGTAGATACTATTGTTATGTTGCTGTTTTCATTCCCAATTAACGTCATAAAACTTCCATTAGAGCTATCAACCAATGTTTCTAATTTTCCACCATCATCCAAAGTACTTACACCAGAGGATGTAAAGTTGCATTTTCCTCCTGCTTGTAGTGTGGCCAATACTTCGTGCGCATCATCAAAAGTTCTGTCAAAAGGTAACTCAATTTCGCTTTCTTCTTCCTTTTTGCTCTCCACCTCACCAGCATCTTTCTTCTCCCCACATCCTGTCAGCATCCCCACACAAAGAACTGCTGCCAGCAAGACACTTAGTACTCTCTTCATAACCTTCCTCCTACCCTATACCATTCACCACATACATATTATACCGTGAGGACTGTGGAATCGCAAGGATGGAATATGGTGGAGAGATCGCCACCTCATGCTTTATTTCATGATAACGTGGTAATCTCATCACTACGTTTAAAATAAAATACCGCCGGACATCCAGCGGTTAAATCATTCATATTCAAGGATAAGAAGATATTCGGTGGGTGTGCCCCTTCCCACATTTCTTTTGACCACTCGGGTGCGTAGCAGCACAATCTCTACTTCAAATATCTTAATAAAGTAGGAAGTTATCCGGCAGGCGTCGCCTCTCCTGCATCTCTTTTGACCACTTGGGTGCGTGGTTGCAACGAATTTTACCACCTCGAATAACTTCCTACTTATTGTATTCAAATTATATAACATCTATTCCTTTTTGTAAAGAATTGTTTTGTTCCTCAAATAGTTTTGCAGTCTTTTTTCACTAATCTCCCAACATGAAATTACTGAATTTTTATAATTCGGATCATCATTTGAAGTGCATATTCTCAATACCATTTGAGCATATTCATTTCCTGTTTTGATCTTCTTTACAACTAACCCCGTATTTTTATGCTTATCCTTTATAATAAGATCCGGTTCCCGTATAATATCTGACAAATAATCAATCACTTCTTTATAGGCCTCAGGGTGCCTATCCAATATATGTTGCATTTGATTCTCTGTAATAATGACATCATCTGTAACAATATCTTCTGTGATACACCTATAAATATTACGATTTATTTTTCCTACTAAATGCACTTCAACAGCCTCTTTCGTCTTGAATACATTCATTATATCAGAATTTAGGGTTTCCGCAATATCCTTTTCTACGACTCGCCCACTTATTGGCGAAACAGGAGCGTCCAATAATGGACACACCCACTGCAATTACAGGTAGTCTCAGTCTGTGACCACCATTTTAACGGATGCTCAGTTTGAACCCCCGCTCAATTTGAGAGGGGGAGTTACGCTGCAATCTGCATTGTATTATTTTTCTGTATAAACTCCTTGATTTGATCGTATCCCCATCCACAATCTACAAGTCCACTTACCAAACATTCCATTGACTGAATTGCTTTTAAATCTTCTACCGAAAGATAGTCTCTCAAATTGTCCTTCTTTCCAATTCCAAGATTCTCACGAAGTTGCTTTGCATTTACACCGAACAATACTTTATAAATACAGTTGGTGTAAGTAGAGTAAGCATGTCCGTGCATCCGCTCATTCTCTGTGGACTGTTGCAGTGCTTTTGTAAGTGATTGCCTGACAGCAATTCCTTTTTCTCGTTCAACAAGTTTGCCTTGTAGGATTTTTTCCATAGCATTGAATTGCTTGATGTAGGCAAGTTTGAACTTCATAGCTTTCGCCCCCGTGTAACCCATTGCTAAAAGAGTAAAGCCGTCTCTTGTCATAAGATACATTGGATTCATTTTTCCATTGGATGCCTTGTAAGAATCCAAATAAAATAGAGCGGAAAATTCCGCTGTACTTATAGTAGACTCTATATTCCTTATAGACTCCATTACATCTCGATGATTCTTGTCAAATGTATCTGATACATCCAAACTTGATACAACTGTCATTTCCATTTTATTCACTCTTTTTACTTCTACTAACATATTTTCAATCCTTTCGCTGAATCTCGTCAGTGTCAATTTGACACTATCTGTTTTTTAAGTATTAAAATAAGGTGCGGCACTTCGCCACACCTTTACACACACTCTCTACGTTCGTACGTTTTTCGTACGAAGCAATTCACTCACATCGCCGCCATTGAGAAGCGCATCTTCAATCTGTCTTGTCCGATCATCCATAGCGGGTGCCTGTTCCAGACCGTAATACTTCTGCATTGCCCGGTAGAACTCCCTCTCCTCTTTTGAGAGGTTCTTATTAGACACGTCCATTGTACGGTACTCAATGACCTTTGACAGCCTTGTATCTTCTCCCAGATTCTCTAGAAGCAGCATAAACTTCCACCAGTGCATCTCTTCTGCCTGCAAGTCAATTCCGTACTGCTGGATGAAACCGGCATAGATCAGTCCCGCATCCTCTTGAAAGTCAAACGGTTGCTTATCATTGACCCCTGCGATCTTCCGCGGGAATTTCTTCTTTGACTGCTCCTTGCCACAGGAAAAGAACCAAAACATCTGATCCACATGTTCTTCCGTGAAATAATCACAATCTCTGTAAAACAACAGCAGCACTTTCAGTAAAGAATCTCCCGTCAATTCTTCTACGCTTTCTATGATTTCATTGCATTTTAAAACGGTGCGGAAGTCCCAATTTACAGACCACTCCGCACCATTCACGATCAAAAACTCTGGAAATTTTTCTATTAAGAGATTCATCATTTTTCTACAGGAGCATTTTCCATTGATAACATTTTCAATCTTCCCATGATCTCGTTGTACTGATTATCCTGTCTGATCTGCTCTGTGACCAACTGCTCATAAACTGCCATGCAAGTAAGCAGGTCATTTCCTTTTCCGCATACACAATCACCCGTACCCTCTCCAAATACAACATCAAACATCTGCTTCACTCTGCCACACAGAAATCTATTCTGCTCCAGTTCTGTTCCTTCTGGCAGCTCTTCTGCAACATGCTTCATCTTCTCTAACTCAGCTCTATATCGTTCTTTCAACTCTGGATTCTCCAGATCATACAGGTTGAATTCCAATTCTACTCCATTGATAATCATGTTCTTGCGCTCCTTCCTTTTCCAATTCTTGCCTTACCTACTACTCCCACGCCAACCAAGGCATTATCGGCGGGGATTATACTTCCCCCACCGTAAAGTTCTTTGTAGATGTATCAAACTGTCCATCTTCCCAGTCAGATACACCAAGTAAATTTCCAGAGCCCTGAATCTCACCATCGTTGTCCGAGAAATCTGACACCTCGATGGCTACTTTTCTTCTCTTTGCATAAAACTTATTCTGCTGTTCTGCCACAGGCTTTTCCATGAACACCTTCACATAATAAGTTTCTGCATCCGTCCCTGTCTTTTCATTTTCTCCGATATCTGCAATAAATTCGATTGCTTTTTCGGAGCGGATCAGGTCAAACTCCAATGGTGCGGTCCATTCATAAGAACCGATTCTCTGTGTTGCTGACTTCTGATTGACATATCTTTTGGAAGTTGGCTGCGCAGATGGAGAATCATCCAACTGAGTCACTCCAAATCCCAGAAGCTCATAAGTCCCGCTCAGATCTTTAGAAACATCCAGATATCCCGGATGCTGCCACCTTCCTACGACACCAGTTTCACCTGTTTCCGCAAAAAACTGAATATTCATTTTCATACTTTCACTACCTCCGTTTATAATAAATAAATTGACATTGTATCCTGTACTGGCACTTCGTCTCCTGTGCGTCATACAGATATCCGTCTGTTGTTGCCCGAATAGATTTGCTTTGCAGTTTTCCCGTCAATTCCGGCAGAGCACCTGATTTCGTGCACTCATCCAACCAATCCGCAAATTTCTCATAGAATTCCGATGTGTCCCTGTTTTCTTCGTCTCCGTAAAGCACTCTGGAACATAACGAAAATACATACTGTCTGACAGTATCACCGTTTGCGTACCGCTTTAAGATTGGTGCTGCTGGCGTACTTTCAATACTGTATGCAGTCACATCTTCCTCCAACATATCTACATTCACAACAGGGAACATCTCCTGAAACTCCTGCAGAAATGGACATCCGGCAATAAACTCCGCCACTTGGTTTGTTATGCTCATTTCGCCTTACCTCCACAATATTTCGCAACAGACTGCACAATTTCTTTCCCGCGATCCACCCACATCCGTTCTGTCCAGTGGCTACCGGCACGAGCATGTTTAGACCTATTTTTTCCCTTATTCTCATAGTACTGTCTCCTTGCATAAGGAGTGTCATAAATGATAGAAGACGCTGTTTCCGTCACACTGTCCATTGACAGATTACCACTTAATCTCGGCACATACGGTGTAGACAGACGTCTTACCTCATGGGTAAAGAACTTCTGCCCTGCTCCATTCTTATTTAGATTTCTCTTCAGTAGAATTTTATCCACAGGATCTATATCCAGCCTAATCTTCGCCATTAAGAACCACCACCTATCCTGATATGCTTAGAAGAACCAAAAAAGTTCTCGGAGTGACTGAGTACTTTCCCAATCGTTCCAGAGAACCTTTTCCTGATATCTTCTATTCCGGTGACATTTCCTCCATCCCATTCTCCCAGAATAAAGAAATCACCATTTCGCACAGTCCATTTTCCATACACTGCTGTTAACCGGTTGAACTCATCCGGTGAAATCCAGTCAGCACATTCTGAATATGGAATCCGGATCTGGTATTCATCTGCGCTTCTTAATCCATTTTCTCCTACGGTGCTTTTCTGGTTCGTGTGAAACCAGACCTTATGGATGACATGAGGAATAAACACCATCTTCCTGTTCTCCCGATCTGGCCACTGATTAAAAATCGTAATCTTAGCATTCGTAAGCATTGACATTCACCCCCAGATAAAGCAGTCCTGTATGCGCTAGATAACGGCGGATGACCGCGTAGATTTTCGTTTGCAGAGCGTCTACTGCAATCTTCCCCGCCTCCGCTTCAGTCGCGTAATTCACGGAATATCCATCTGTGTTTTCCGACTGCACTTCCCTTCCTCCATGTTCCATTCGGTTCATATCATCCTGATAGATCATGTCAGCAAGTTCACACAGGCAAAGCTTCACTAACTCCATATCGTTCTCACTCGGCTGTAAATGCATCACTTGATTCAGATAGGTGTTAGCTTTCAAGATCGGCTGTTTCAATGACCGTTCGTCCTCGATTATAATTCCATTGTATTCTTCTACGTAAAACTGAAAATCTACACGTATCAACGCCTATTCCTCCTTACGAATTCGCCATAATCCCCTGTTTTTTCATTTCAGCAAGAATTGCATTGATTTTATTTTTTAAATCAGCCCCTGTTTCTGTGGACAAATCTGCAATCAAAGCCATCTGTTTTACGCCACCAAGCGTTGTCTTGTTTGCTGCTGGAAGAGTGTAACTTGTTCCAGCAGGTCCCTGCGCACCCGGATCGCCTTTTTCGCCTTTTGCCCCTGCTGGTCCTGCTGGTCCCGCTGGTCCTGCTGGTCCAACCTGCTCATTCTTCACGCCCTGCTCTAATTTATTCATTTTTTCTGCTGTCATAACGTCTCCATCACTCCATGTTGTTGGTGTATATGCCATATCTACTACCTCCGTTATATTATTTCGCTTTTCCTACTTTTGCCTTGCCAACTTTCGCAGTTCCTACTTGTGCCAAATCGTCATCTAGGCCTTTTTTTTTACAACTGCGTAGTTCTTGTCTCCAAGACGGTATCCGGTACAGATTTCCACCTGTGCAAGAGTTCCGTTGAAGTTCTCAGAGTCTTTCAGTCTTGCCATAGATAACAGGTCAATGATATGCAGTCCTCTCCAGTCATACATGATATACTCTACCTTTGACAGATCTTCTGTCTGAAGCGTTTCTGTATAATCGTAGTATTTTGCTGCCGATGTCAGATCAAGCATATTACATTCTACCCACAGCATTCCGAGGTAATATCCCATCTGTCCGGTACGGATGATCTCGTCATTCTTTACCGGAGTAAATTTGTCCCCTGCAACTTCCAGCATCGTACTGTATGTCTCTACAGATGCCATGACCACATTCGCGGACGCTTTCTGTTTACGGATTGTTTTTCTTCCTGCGATTATCTTACTGATAATGTTGGACGTTGTAATTGCTTCTGTGTCTTCCATTGCAGTTCCTTCGTGCACCAGACATGCAAGACCAGACTGCTGCCACCCTTCTTTGCAAACCTGTGTAGACTGTGCGAGATGAGCATCCGCTGTATCGAATGGTACGGCACTCGCCTGTACATTGTAGATTTTTGTTGATTCCTGCTGTGAATTGTTCATCAATACTGAAATCAGTTCATTTCCTGCAGTTCCATGCTCAAAGTCAGATGCTGGCTTTTTCGGATCTTTTGCAGCCTTAGCAGCCAGACGGAATACTTTTACTGCTCCCGCTCCTTCCGCATCTCCCTGATACTGATCGTTAAATGTCATTCCCGGCTGAAAAATTGCATCAAAATAAAAATTTGGTGCAACGATTGAACTGTATTTTTCACTTACATTATATCCGCCATATTTCATACTCTGTCATTCTCCTTTTCTATTTCGCATATTTGTTGTTTCCATATTTTCTTGAGAGGTAAGCTTCTTCTTCGGATTTTGTTTCCGGTCTATAAGTACCATGAGTTCCTCTTACCCACGTCTTTTTTCCTCCATCCGGTTCTTCCTGTTCGAACTCATCTGGGTATTTCTCTTTGACGCCTTTCATGTACTCATCTGCGCCAACAAAAGCACCATCTTTAAACTCCATCTTCTGTTCCAGAAACTCGTGTAAGATTGTCTTTCTGGATAAAGGAGATTTAATCTTCTGTGTATCCAGAAATCTCTCCGCTGCAAACATCTTGCGGTCTGATTCAATCTGGTCATTCAGTGCTTTTGTGTCTTCGTTGTACTTTTTCTCCCAGTCAGCGGCAGACTGCTTGATTCCGTCAATATCCATGTCCTTGTAAGACTTAATCGTAGTGTTTGCTTCGCCGAGCTGCGTCTCCAGTCCATTGGCTCTCGTCTCAAGGCTCTGGTACTTTTCCTTGCTGATATAGCCGCCATCTGATAAATCCACGAATCTGACATGCTTCAGCTTATCCTCGATTCCGTTGTTATGCTCCTGAATCTTTGCATCTACCTGTCCGAAAAGTTCTTCTCCTAATACGTCTCTTAACTGCATCTTTATTCCTTTCCTTGACCACTGTTTATTATCGCGGTGTCTCCGCTGGCCGTGGCAGTTATTCTCCCATGCCACAGGGGATGTTTTCCCGCAGTTTAAATGTCTTGAGGGTTGATCGGACAAATACTGTCCCCAAAATTGAGGAAAGCGTATAAAAATAGCACCTACCACACTGGATAGATGCTAAATTTATTGTTTTTATTTTTGAAATTGGCATAAAAATACCACTCACTCAATTAAGAATGAATGGTATCATCTCTTTTCCGCCGGTTCCATATGAATCTTAAAATTACAGGTTGTACAATTGAAATATGTACTTGTTTTTGGATTATAAGGTGTAATGATTTTACCTGTTTTACATTCCGGACAAATTACTTCTTTTCCATCCCGTAACGCCTTTATCATCATTCCAATTTCTTTTGGTGTCATTACTTTAGCCTCCATTCACGATCTGAATATCTTCCTTTTACTGATTTTATTATATTCCTAATGTCTTGTCCCGTCAATTTACCTTTCGTATGTAATTCAGCAAAATAGTCACAAACAGCTTCTGCGTGTTGATCTCCACCTATATCTAATCGGATATGCGTTGCTTCATGGATAATCGTTTCCGCCGTCTTCCGTATGCTTTGTGTTTCCACCCCATTGATATAGATATGATTTCCAATACATGATCCATACAGTCCTTCCAGTCCCGTTTCTGAAATTGTATTGCTGCTATAATATACGTTAACGGAAATATGATTCGTTTTAATAAAATCAAGAACTGTCTTTCCAACATTTGACTTATTAAGATTTTTGTATAAGTTAGCTGCGAGTACTGTATCCATTTCTTTTGTAATCTCTACATCGAATATTTTTTCTGCTGTCTTCTTTTTTATATTAGAAATTCTTGACTCAAATATTCTTCCCGGCAACACTCTTCCAAGTCCATCCATATAGACTCTCTGCATCTGCTCTGGAAGCTCCATCTTTTTAGAAAACCCCTGATATTCCCGGAGTGTGTTCAGATACTTCGCTTGGGCTGCCTGTATGTCTAACTGACTGGCTTTTCCCTTTTTTAGAAGATCAATGTCACTTCTCTGCTTTCTCATTCTGGTTTCAAGCACTCTCTGCCGCTGCTGCGCTTCATAGGCATTGTATGATTTTCCATGATAAGACCTTGTAATTTGTTCGTTTGCTTCCATTTCCCGTAATTGTTCTGGTGTATACGTTCTGACAGATACCCCTTCCACAAATGCAAAGTAGCTATGCTTACAGTTTGCCCCACACAGACCATCCACATCTCCTAAACGGCAGATCGAGATCAATTCCTGTTTGGTGTATACATTCCCTCCCCACCAGTGAGAAGGTCGATGCCCGGCATGCCATGTCACCTCATAAGTATCTGTCCCTAAATCCTTTGCCACCTGTTCATTGATCTGAGCAGCCAGTTGATGTACACCAGTCATGACAGCGCGTCTGACTGCTACAGGAACACGATTCCCGTATCCTGATGCATAATTTACTGTCCGTATCCCACTGGCTGTCATTTCCTTTACTACACGCCTGAGAACGGTATTGTAATCGAACGCTCCGGTTACAATGTCCATACATGCACGATCAAGATACTTCTGATAGTACTCCGAAAATGGAGTGAATACTTTCTTTCCTCCGTAATCCAAAGCAAATCCCATTGATCGTGTGATATTCTGTATCTCATGTTTTGTCTGACTTAGAATTGCTTTCGCCCATGTCTGCATCTGCTCATTATCTTCATAAGGTGTGAAATTGGCGTTCACCTGCTCGTAAATTTCTTTTACTCTGGTGTAATCCTTTTCAATCACTGTATCATAAATTTCCCACAGTTCTGGATCAGTAAGCCCTGAAAGACGTTTGATTTCCGATTCAATGAACTCCGTGGAATTTCCAATGATCTGTATTCGGTTCAGCTGATAATCTGCTGTAGAAGTAATCCCACCTGTCTTTTTAATTCTCCTGACCACATCCCTCATAATCCGGTTTTGCAGTTCAAGAAACATCTTCTCAAGCTGCAGTGGCAGGTGTTCCATTTCCTTTGGCTGCATATCTTCACGCCCTATTCCATTGTATCTTCCAGGTTAAATTGTGACGCCTTCTGCAACATAATAATTGCCTGTTCCTCTGTTTCTCCAAAACGCTTCATTCGATATTCCACGGGACCAACAACCCCAAGACTATAATCTGTCCGAAGCTGTTCCGTCTCATATTTCTTGTCTGTTACAAGGGAATCATCCCAACTGCAGGATACTTCTACCTTTCCATCTGCAGAAATGCCGCCAAGCGACATCCATACTTCCACTGCTGCCACAAGATTCTCAAGTGCGTTCCCAAGGCTATTCTGAATAGATTTTACCGTTGCGTAAGAGCGTTGCTTACTGGCCTTAATTTCTTCTGCTGTCTTATCCACTACCTGTGGATCTGAAAGAGTTCCATAAGCCAGACCACAGTTAAACTCTACTTTCTGTATGATCCTGTTGTACCCGTTGAAGAAGCTCTCATCCCGGATTTCCGGTGAATACGCATTAAAAAAGGGATTTCCATCCCTACTCATCACATTCGGCCCCATTGCCCGGTAAAGCCGTTCTTTCCCTTTTGGCAGGATAACTTCTCCCTGTCGATTCTTCCGAAAGAATTCGTCTGCTGCCTGAATTGCCGTTTCCTTTGATTTGTATTCCCACAACACTGCTCCATACTGCTCATCAGCATCCCTGATCTGATTCACGGCTCTTGCATAGATCGATACACCAAGAGGAGAATGGATGTCTGTATTGTTTGCCAATGGAATTTTGAAGTAAGAAAACAGCATCCTGTCCGCATTCTGAAACTCGACATAAGGGGCAATATCTGACCATTCCGGTACTTCTTCCAGATTGATCTCCTGTCCGAGATTTACGATATCATCCGTTTTTACCATTGCTTTCTTACTGATAAAAGCTTTGTTCACAATGCTGTATCTATCGCCCTGTAATGCGTGATATTCAAGTCTTGTATAAAGATTCTTTCCAGCGCGCTTAAATTCTGGGAAGATAGCCGCTGTAATCTCTCCTGCGCTGTTAAACTCTACCGGATAAAAGTCACCGGCTCTCACTACATCTATCTCAATCCCTTTCTGGGATAAATACGGTTTAAAGACCACACCGCCTGTACTGCAGGCAAACTCTGTGTAGTTTGAAATCTCATTTAGAAACGGCTGCATCCCCTCTTTAATCATTTCAGCTTTGCTTCCGCCCGTAATATTGATACTGGATTCCATTGTCACCAGTCTTGCCATTTCGGAGCAGATTGCTGCCGGGAGGTTCAATCCCTTTACATCATCATTCAACCAGGAGGATTCGTTGATATACATCTTCGACCAACGATAGATTGCCTGTGCCATTCTCTGGGATACCGCAACATCCACTCCCATTGCCTGTTTTATAGTTTCATACTGTATCAACGTTCCTCACCTCTTTCTGATATTGGCAACATAAATTTAATCTGGTTCCACATCCCAACACACAGATACCTGCTTCCATCAAGCGCATGATCGTTCTCTTTTACTGGTATCTCAACGCCTTTTTTAATTCCATCTGTATTGTACTGATAAAGTCCAAACTCCTTGATCAGCATCTTCTGTTTCTCGCTGACGATCATTCTTCCGAAAGACAACAACTTCTGCACACGGCTGATCCCCAACTTGACATCATTCTGCGCCGGTATAACCGGTATATGGGGGATGACTCTCCGTATTTCCTCAATCAGACCTGCTGCCGATGGATCCACGAATATGTAGCTGACTACACGGTCATACTCCTGTTCTATCTTGTCGCAGAATGTTTTCATATTCTGTGCATACTCCGAAGGAGATTTCTGTGTTCCACTTTCTCGCCCAGAATAGTAATACTCATCGATTCCACGCAGGACCTGATTTTGATAGTCAATGCCGAACGCTTCATAGACTGTTGCATTCTGCTGACCGTAATCCACTCCAATTCCAATCTCCCCAATGCTTCGTTTCTCTTCCTCAATGTAATCTTCCGGCTGATAAATATGCTTCTCTGCTGAAAACATATAGTAGATCAGATCATCAACTCCCGTAGGCTCTCCTAACCATGTCCACCGGTACATCTTGATATCCGCTCGCATCATAGCTTCTGCAGAATCAATCAGATCCTGTCCTAACCAATCAACCGGAACATCTTTATAGCTTGTGTGAATATGGATGCAGTCCTCCCGCTCTTCCATCTTCTTACACCAGAGGTTGATCGGAGCATTCGGATTCTTCGGCGGATTGTAAAGATAGATCATCTGGAAACCAGCTTTATTTCCACGGACGAACGTTGCTTCTATATTCGCCAGTTCATCTTCCCCTTCCCCGTCATCAAAGAACTCTGTCAGCTCATCCAATACTACTAACTTGATCGGCTTGTCCTCATCGATGATACCCTTTGTATCGTCAATCCCGTCAGAACCGGAGAAATACATCGTTGTATTGTGCTTTTTATATGTAATCTCCATCGGTGATTTTCCGATCTTGAAATATGACTTGGGGATTTCTAGCCGGTTAATGCCCCGAAGCATTTCTTTGTACACTGTTTTCCGCAGCTTATTGTGATGCTTGCGAAGAACTACTGCTGAACCATTCGCATCATCCACCAACTGGAAGATTCCTCTGACTCCTGCATAACTGGATTTTGTACCGGCACGGCCAGATGTCAGGATAATATGTTTATGCTGTTTATCGTTAAATAAAGGCAGATATTTCGGAATGATCAGATCTGATATTCTAACCTGTTTCTTTGTCTGCATCATTGATAATCTCTACTCCTTCCGTTTCATCCTCACTACTGCAATCTCTGTTCAGCTTATCTGCGTTTGCCCGTTTCAATTCTGTATCTGCTTCTCGGTTGCGTCTGTTCTCATCCGGTTCCGGTGATTGCCCTGCATACTTCGCTACGAACGTAGCCGCCTGTGTATTTCCGCTCAGCGCTTCTTTGATCTGTGCCATCAAAAGAGCCGATTCCAGAGTGCACTCAACACCAAGTGACTCTAAAACCGGCTTCCATTCTTCACTATCTATTTCTGCAGTAAGCATCAGGTTCAGCGTTTTCCGAAAATTTGCTTTCCTTCTTCTTGCTTCGCCACTTGCTTTACCCGCTTTTATTGCTAACTCCCGCCGTTCCTCCGCGGTTTTCTTATCAAATCCATGATCTTTTATGTTATCATAACCTGCCACTTCACCACCTTCCAATCTGTTAATTTTTAGCGCAAAAAAGAGACACCGAAGTGTCTCCTTGTTACAATATATTTTCTTCTTTCAGGATTTCATATAATTCTCTATATTCTTTGTATTCTTCTTTAAGTCCTTCGCTGAAGTAATTAAATCCTATCACTGAAGTATAGTATGTAGGGTTCCACTCTGTTACTTCTAAAAACCTGTTCACTGTAAACTGCAGCCTATCCAAACTCCTAGTGCCATCCATGCCTTCAAGCAGTATATAATATGTCAAAGTAACATCTTCGAAGTGTTCATTTTCCTTATTTAATTTCAAAGTTAATACTCTTTCAGGATCTTCGTATTCTTCTGTTCTAATTGTCGCTGCATTTACAGGATCTATGTCCTCAATTCTATTGTTACTAAATTCGATAATTGAAAATTTATACACCTCTCCTGTACGAACATCTATTTTTATTGGAATTTGTAAATCAGCTCTTTCTAAATTATTTTGAATATTTCTTATTGCATCTTTAGACGGTTGCACATACGAGTAAGTCAATTTTTCTATTAAACGTGAATGAGCATCCTGATCCTTTTGATGATTGTAACTATTGAGACTCAACAAATTTGCAATTAATGCTATACTTATTGTTACCAGACAACCAATATTTTTCTCAAATAATACAAAGATATGGTCATCTCGTTTTTCTTTTTTTCTTATATACTTAAACATACAGCATATTGTATATAAAAAAATGATAACAAAAACAAAACCAAGAAGTGCAAGCATTCCCCACAACAAATATATACTCATAGTTATTCCCTCTTTTCTCGAATTAATTTCCATGATACTCTATTCTATGAACTTTTTCAACTTTTTTGATATTTAGAACTACCACAAAAATGAAATACGTAACTTGGCAACTTTACTGGATTCTATAACACAAGGAGGGAACTTGCGGTAGTCCACAATCCGGACAACGGGAATCGAACCCGTGACACACAGCTTATAAGGCTGCCGCTCTGACCGACTGAGCTATGTCCGGTAGGATGCCTTTTATTGACATCCTTTTACCCTATCCGCACTCGGGTACGCTGATTACACTAAATATAGATTGCTGAATCTATTTTTGTTTGTTTTGCAGATCTGCGGATATCTGCGTTTTGGTACCATTTGTGATGTAAAGCCGGTGTGCACTCCCTACAGCAACCCCCAGCTGGTAAGCCGCAAACCTTACATCACAAAACCGTGTGCAGGGATCGAACCTGCTTGTCCCAACTGACCACGGCATAAAAACACCGCCAGACGAGAAAGGGTGAAAGCCCGGCGGTGCTTCGAATGTTTGGAAAGATTTTGAAGTCTTTCTTCTGACTCCATGTTATACTATATATTATTTAAAACGAACAATGTGAACAAAACGAACAAACTTTTATTTTTCTTTCATCCACCTCTGAAATTCCATTCTTGCACTATCTCCCGTGCAATTTCCTTTCATTTTCGCAGCCACTTCATCCCACGTCAGTCCTTGCATGACCTTGAACCGGATAATCCTCTGCATCCTTACCGGAGCTTTATTGATTACTCGCTCTGCTTTTACTTTAATCTGCTTTGCGTTCAGCTTTCGTTCCTCCAACAACCGTTCCTCTTCGTCTATATTCACCGTGTTCTCTACACATCCAGAGATATTAAAGCTCTGTGGCTGGTACGGGAACTCTGGATTGCTGCCTGTCACTTTATCCTGCACAAACGTCTTTCTTCTGTGCCGTCTGATATCTTCCTCTGTCTCTTTCACAAGTGCTTTCGCATCCATGTACTCATAGATTATATTCTTATCCACCTCAATCACCTCCCGGAATTGGCTTTTTGATGTTGTACTTGCTTGCTATGTATTCCAGAGTGTCCGTATTTGTTCTGTCAGCCCTTTTAAAATCACAGGCAAAGGCTTTATGCTCCTGTTGCTTTAAAGCGGTCTCACAGGGCTTTCTCGTTGCCATAGTGTATGCTTCTATTTTCTTCATGATGTCCGCTGTCTCCTTTCTGCATCTAGCTTATTATCACCATTCACTCACCCTCACAGGAAGTATGATGCCTATTATTTCTCCGTAGCGTGTAAACACGGCATCGTAGTATTCAGAGTTTCCTTGGTATTTAATAAGATTTGGCGTGCATCCGTCAAACATTTTCAAATATTTATTATCAAACCAAGCGTATTCCCCTGTTGTCTCGTCTCTTATTGCTCTCAGAATGCTTTTGCCAGTTGTAAGCATTCTGTTTGACAACTTGGCCGCCCTCATTTGGCTCTGAATATTTTCTGTGGAAAAATGTTTCACCCCATCTTCTGGCAATTTCTTCTGCTTATCTATGTCGAGCAAGAAATCTTCTTTCTTCACAAATACAATATATCTACCTTGCGTAATCATCACTTTTCCGTCTATCTCGCCCATCATATACGATCTTGTTTTCACTGCTTCTATCTGCACTTTATCTTCAATTAGCATTTTCTCTTCTCCTTCCTGCGTCTCATGGTTTCCCTGTTCATTCCGTTACCTCAATTTCCTCTCCTGTCAGCTCTTCCAACTTCTGTCGCATTTCTTCCACTGTCATTTTCTTTGGTTCTTTGCGCTCCCAGATGAGTTCGAGGTTGCCTTTAATAAACACATCTTCTATGCGTCTGAGTGATTCCGGAGTAATCCTATAGACTTTAACGATGTCTCCTCCTGTATAACCTTCCCATTTCAAGTCATCATCATAACCGCCTATATGATTGCGTCCGCCTCTTCTCACTACCATCCCGGCCAATACAAGATACATTTCACCATTTCTTTGCTCAACTACCATCCCATCTCTCAGATCTGCCTTGGTAAATTCTTTGTCCATGTAATCACTCCATTCTAAGATTTTATAATTGTACTTTTCCGCAAAATCACGAGTCGAATATTCTCCGCTTCCGTAATAACACGTTCCTTCGTTGCGCATATAATTTGTATTTTTCAAATAACTTTCTCCGTTACACCACTTCATTCTATGTTCGTGCATCTGCTTACAAAAGTCTACCGCTTCCTCCTCAGTCTTACAGTACACCGCAATCTTATTGTCTTTATTTTTAAATTCGTTCCAATTAAATTTTTTCATCTTCCTACCTCACTATCTTTCGCACAATCCAATCCAAAAACACCACAAATAGCAGTATCGGGAATCCCGCAGCCATCAGGTAATCCGCACCTTCTAGTTTTACATCCTCTTCCAATCCTGCCTTTAAAGTAATCACGGTTCCCGGTCCCAATATGTAGTAAAGGGTCAAAAATGCGATTGTGATTAAAATGTCCATGTTATTCCTCCTTGTATGGTTCTGGAAGTGGCTGCCATGCTACAACCTTTTCATACCCCAATTCATCATTTGTACTAAACTCCGTATCAACAAATCCTAAACTTGTCGAATCGTAAATATCATGCCAAAATCCAAATCCATATTCACTATCATACTGGCAGAACATCGGCAAATCCTCTTCGTGATTTTCGACAATACACATATAGAATCTCATATCATCATCTTCTGGCAATCTATCTTCTACTGAAATCCAGTCTTTATCTTTCTTCCCGTCTTCATATCCGATCTGATACTGCTTTCTTCGACTGCAATCTCCGCAATTTGGAATATCGTCCATGTGAGAACGGATGATTTCCTCGATCTTTTTAGTTCCGATCGCTTTAAAGTATTTATGCGGTAATCCTACAGTAGACACTTTAATTGATGCATTTCCTATCTCTTCCAAAATCTTCTCTAGTACGTTCATTCCGTATCCTCCTTATCCACATACTTCTCCACGACATCTACTGCACAAGTCAGCCCGTAAATATAGCTTTCCAGCTCTTCTGCTGTTTTGCTCGCTCCGTGTTTTCGCTTTTCTTCTTTCAACGTTTCGTAGGCATCATTTTTCATGGATTCGATTTCTTCTAAAATCTTCTCTAATGCGTTCATACTTTATTTCTCGTTTTCCAGCGCTTCTTTCAGCACTCTTTCCACTTCTTCCGTTTCTTTTCCCCATGATTCCGCACATCTTTTTACACCTTCCGCGTAAGCTGTAAGACTCATTACTAAGTGTTCTTCCGCACTTGCATTTGTCCAAGTTCTGCATTCTCCATTTTTGCGCAATATAGTTATCATTATTTTCATCACTCTACCTCCAACAATCCCGCTTCTATAAATACACCTTCTAATAACTCACTCATTTTATTAGTATCAATGGTAATCGGCTCACGCGGAAACTCTTCCTGATTTCCACAGCACGCATACAATTTTGCAATTAAAATATCATATTTTTTCATCACTCCACCTCCAACAGTTCAAAATATTTTTCCAAATGCTCTTCTGAAATTTGGAATAATAATTTACTTTTCCATCACTTCCTCAAACATTTTTTTGGGGAGTATCTTATGACAGTTGATACATTGTTTTCTACGCCCCGCATAGTCTGTCATATCTTCTGTTCCTCCGATCGGTTCACCGTCAAAATTAAACAATAAAGCTCTATGTACTCTTTCCAGCATATAATATCCTCTGTCGGAATCGCAAAATGGGCATTTCTTTAATTCTCCCATGTTATTCACTCCACCTCCAACAGCTCTGGATTGTCAAAAATGTTTCCTGCCACTTCCGTCTGGTAACTCCAATAGTTATCAAAATCAACAGTTAATCCATCCCCATTCATAACAAATCTTGCGGCGTCTTCTTCCCATTTACATGTAAAATAACCTTCTTCATCTGGAAGTTCTACAATATCATTCTCCCAGATTTTCTTGTCGTTCTTGTCGGTAAGTCCGATGTACTGGCATATGGTGTCTGAATCGCATCTATAACACTTTTCTCCACGCACATCTACAATCCAGATTACATCATCATATTTCGTACGCTCTAAATCCCCTTCCACCCATTCACCATTATCTATTCTCTTCGCTTTAAAAAGGATTTCTCTATTCATAATTAAACCCGCTCCCATGACCAATTAACCTGTTCCATAACCATATCTCTCATAGCTTCTTCGATTTCCTCATCAGTTACATCATCACCAAACTCTTCTTCAAATGTCATATTTGTTCCAGCAAAACCATAATTTGCCTCCGCTTTTACTTTAATCATTCTTCCACTCTCCTATTCCATTTCCCCATAGCAGTTGTTTCTAAAGCACATCTTCGCGTTGCGACTCCGCATTCTTCGCAGTACACGAAAGCTGATATAACTTTTTCGTCAAATCCATAATGGATTTTCAGCATTGCTTCTCCGCCACAAAACGGGCATTTCTTTAATTCCTCCATGCTACTCACTCCAATCTAATCTCTGTCCGCAATCCCAACAATAGTTTGTGTTCTGTCTTTCATTCATCATTTCTGTCAACAGACAGTTACCGCAAGTCTGACAAGTGTAATATTTTGTTTTCTTAATTAAGCCATCACTCATTCCATTTTCCCTAGGTCTCTTCGGCAACTGCTTTTCCAGTGCTTCAATTGCAGTTTCATAATATTTAGGAATATGCTTAAATCCCATTCCTTCCATATCGAATAACATTATTTTAAAATACTCTATCGCTTCTCTAACTTTCTTCTCATCCATCTAATTTTCCTCCCGTTATTTCCAACCATAAACCACTCTCTCCATCTTTTTCGTGGAGAAAATCTGTCTCTATACAGCAGGATGCCAACTCATTCATTGTCCTCACGCAATCATCTGCATCAGCGCATTTGATCGTGTCACCTTTTCGCAAGCGCGTTTCTTTCACTTTTGGCATTAGTCATTCCTCCTACTACGCAAACCTAATTTGCTGCTCGTCCTCGTATATTTCTATGTTCGGCACCCTATTCCCGATTTTTAAATACGGGCAGTTTGCTTCTACCAGTTTCTGTGCCATGATTGGCACTACACTGTTTCCGATTCTAGCCACTTGTTTTGCGATCGGATATCTCCTGTATTTGTAATCCCTGTCAATAATGTAATCCTCCGGAAATCCCTGCATTAATTTAAGTTCTTCCGGTTTTAACATTCTCAGGAAAATATCCTTCATGGCATACTTTTCGCCTTCGATATCCAGAATCACATTTACCAGTCCGAAACGATCTTTTGTAGTAATCGTTGCAAGCGGATTTGAAAGTTCTTGCCCTCCGCCAGTTCCGTAATACTTAATTAAAAACGCAGATATCAATCCAAAATGTCCAGGTGATGTTGTGATTGTGTGTAAAGGTTCGTTGCATCCCTGTCCGATTCCACTCTTATAAAATTTTGTAATAAAAGCTGTCACCAGCCCGTACCTGTTTGACGTGTCGATTGTTTTAATTGGTTCTGTCAGCAACTGTCCTCTTGATTCTCCAATTTTTGTTTCTCCGTGATATTGAATCATAAATGCAACAGCATCTTTACTTCTCACGATATAGGGAGATGGATTGTCTATTACATATTTTCTGATTCCATTTGCAATCCTTTTCATCGTTGCATCTGCCAACGGTTTTGGTCTATCAAATATCGTTTTCCCTAAATCAGACCAATCGATATATGCCCCGCATTCCTGCCATTTCGGATCTCTGGATTTAAAATTCGTCTTTTCTGGCCACACGATGTCTTTTCCATCTCTTCGAAATATTGCATACCAGCGCTTTCTTGTAGTTGGTGCCCCATAGTCTGCCGCAATAAGCTCTCTGCAGTCAAAAATATATCCAAGACTTTTCATAGCCGTAATGAACTTCTTATAATCTTCCCCACGCCGTTCCTTAATCGGATGCCCGTTTTCATCCAGAGGCCCCCACTGCTGAATCTCTTCCACGTTTTCCATGATAATCACATCGGGGAGGATTGCTTTTGCGTGCTTGTATACCGCCCAAGGCAAAATCCGAAGCCCTTTTTCCCTCGGCTTCCCACCTTTCGCCTTACTGTGGCTGGTACAATCAGGACTCGCCCACATTAAAGCAACTCGCTTTCCTTTCACATATTTCTTCAAATCCACCTTGAAGATATCTTCTGTGAGATGCAATGTTTTCGGATGGTTTGTCTTGTGCATCAAAATTGCATCCGGATCGTGATTAATTGCAATATCTACTTGTCTTCCAAGTGCCATTTCTATTCCTACGCTCGCTCCACCTCCTCCGGCGAAGCAATCTATAATCAAATTTTCCATTTTCTCAGAAGCCCGGTATACCCTTGCCCCGGCCGGAGGCTGGCTCCTTTCTATTTTTCGCTTATTTTTTATAGTCTACTGTAAATACCTCCGCATTAATATCCGGTTTGGATTCGACATCGCCCTGTTGAGTCGGCAACTTGTCCGCACCCAACCCTCGTGAAACTCCATGTAATTTGCGATTGTTCCAAAGATATCCTTAACCGAAGTTTCTTGTTTCTTTGACTCAGGCAGCATATCATTGTCTTTTAAAAAGTTTTTGAACGTTTCAATACTTGCATCGATTCCGCTCTCTTCTCTTATTGCTGCATAGATGTTCTGGATCGTAAGTCCGTATTCGATCATGCACTTAATTTCTCCCTTGTACGGTTCGTATTGTTTTCTTTTATTTTCCATTTTTCTTAACCACATCCTCTTGTTTGCTATTACCCTCTTTTTCACTTCTTTTCCAGTAATATCCTCAAGTACTCTGCAGATATGCTCATCCGTGCATCCGAGTTTTACCATCTCTTCGATCTGGAACCGGTACGGATCCAGAAAGTTCGCTGGTCTACTCATTTTCCTCTCACCTTCTTCTTTCTCTTGCGCTTGGTACTGCCGTACATATATGCTGCCATATTCCCCTGTTTAAATCCGGCTGACCGCTTCATTCTGCCGCTAAAGCTATATTTCCCTCTATCCATGGTTCTCCTCCTTTAAACTCCACCATGCTTTCACATTCTTTCCGTACCCTGTAGTCTGGATTCTTACTCCAAGTTCTGCTTTCGCTTTCATGATGTCCGACCTTTTAATTCCTGCCGCTTCTGACTCTATGAGCAACTTCGCCCCGTCATAGCGCCCACCTTCCATCTTGTCTTGCAGCCACTCTAATGCTTTGTCGTAGTCGGTCTTTGACATCGTATTGACCTTGTCCTTGATTCTTTCCAGTTGGACGGTGTTGGTGTTCATCTTGTTCCAGATCTTTTCAAAATTCTCCTGCATGATTCTTCGGTTTTCTAAAATCTCATCCCGGATGACTGTAAGTGCCTGTGCTGCGGTCATGCCTTTCTTTTCCGGATCTTTTACCAGACTTCCCGGTTTAAGTCCGAGAAGTAAACACATGGTTCTTTCAAAATCTTCTGTCTGTTCCGGGTTCTTCGCCATATTGCAGACAAAAGACTTGCTTCTCCCGAGTTCTGCCGAGAATTTCTCTTTCGTCTTGCCCTGCTTTTCTAGTTCCTTGCAGAGCAAAGCGTAATTTATCGTTACTTTCTTCGGTTCCATAATTCCTCCTTAATTTGACTTCAACAACTGCTCTTCCAGAGAGTCCATGTCGTATCCTCTGCGCTCAAAGTTGTTTAGGTTTCTGCTTACTGGCGGTTTTGATTGCTTTGCATCTTTGTTTTTATAATTCCCATCCAGAATCTTTGCCATATTTGCATCATTCATCATCCAATCAAAGGTTGCCGACCAATTCCGGTTATTTTCCCCTTTCAGAAAATCACTTTCCTCTGCAAGCTCAAATCCCCTCTTAATGTCATCAATGGAATATTTTCTTAATCTTGCTTTAATTGCTCGTTTTCTTTTTTCAGATAATCGTGTTAAGCGAGGGAATGACACGCAAGTGGCATTATACATATCAGCTATTTGCTGATAATCTACTCTATTACCTCTTATATCTCTTTCTTTATCTTTATCTTCTTCTTTATCTATATCTGTAGCGTGACTTCCCAAATTTGTCACACTTACGTCACGTGACATTTCTGTGACACACTCAATTTTTTGTTTTTCCCTCTGTTTTTGCTTCCTAATCCGGTTCTGCTCCCTGATTTTCTCGAGGGCTTCCGCGTTCTGGTGCTCTTCCCAACCCGGAATAGTAAAAAATCCATTGTCCGTCACGATCATTTCAAGCTGCTCCAGTGATTGCAAAGCTAATTTCACGGTATTCTCTTCAAAATCCAACTCGTCTGCCAGCATTTTAGGCGTGTACGGGATGTTTTGCGTTAAAAATACCATGCCGTTACTATTACACCGGCCAGCCATCGTGAGTAGCATTACCCAGATCAGGACAATATTGTTCCCGTCCGGTAATTTCCGCAGATGCTTGATTTTGCGATTATCAAACATATCCGTTGTAATCTTGATCCACTTTACCTCTGCCATCACTCATCCTCCGCAATATAGACAACCACGCAAGGCGTATCCGAATATACCTTTTCAATCTCCAGACTGGTCACCTGCTTATCATCGGTGTATGCGACTCCGTTCAGTCCATCCAGAATGATTTTTGCGATATTATCCAAGTCCGGCTTCTTATTCGGCTTTATTTCGCCTTTTAATGCTTTCTCCTTGTTCTTCTTAGACCAGCTCTCTGGAATCGGAAATTTCGCTAAAATTCGAACTCTCAGAGGTATCTCTGTATAAAGAACACCTGCGCTTTGTTTATAAATCCTCGCAACTTCCTTTTCATATTTCTTGGTTGCGGGTGGTGTGTATGTAATGACCTTAAATCCGGCTCTGCGGAATTTCGGTCTTGCTTTTCCAACCGGCTTACCCGGAATTGTAATTATCATTCGTTCTCCTTTCTGCTCCCGGAGTTACCGGGAGACAATGAATCTGGCTTACTTAAGGTATTTGTGACGTACTACACAGCAGCCATGAACGGGTTACAATTTATAGCAAAGGTTTAACCCTTACTAACATAGTGAAATTCTTTCCGGAACTGTTCTTCTGTTCCGTAGTGCTGCAAATAATACTCTTTGCAGCGTTTTCTTAAGTATCGGTCTACTTTCGATGCATTCTTCCCTGCCCTTGTTCCGTTTGGATGCAGATCCGGTCTCAGTGGAGCTATGAATCCGTAATCTTCCGAAAGTTCAATTTCTTTCGATGTGTGACTAAAAACATGATGCCTCTCCACTCCGTAAGCTCCGGTGTGCATGCAGTGATCCATATCTTCTGTAAATATGCTCCACAGCTTCTTTGGTCTGCCGGATGCTCTTTGATGACCTTTTTTCTTTTTCTTTCGCTTCGGCTTTGGGAATGCCATGTCACTGTAATCAATACTCACAGTTCAATCCCCCATTTTTGTCTAAGCTCTTCTTTTTCATCTGGGGTCAAAAGGTCTGCATCTGGTATTCCAACCTCTCTGCAATCTTCCAACACGCCTTTGATGAGTCTGCTCATTTCTTTGGTGTTATACTTGCTTGACCCTTTGTAGCATTGCAGAGTGTGTAATGTTTCAGCTCTCCCTTTTAGGTCTTTTACTTCCTGTGCTCCACGATCTATCACAATCCGGAACACTGACTGTGCCAGATAGATGTCTTTTTCCCTGAGCGGTATGTACTCAAAAGCACCGTGGGATTTTAATTCATTTAGGTACGCTTGCCACCTGGTGATGTCCAACTTTTCCGCTAATTTATCGAGTAACACCCACAAGTAAGAGTTTGCGTCAAGGCTTCTCTTTGCTCTGTATGGCTTTATTTCAAGCGTTAATTTCTCATAATCTTTCAACTCATCATAGGCTTGTCGGAAGTCCTCTTCGGATTTGAATAGGATGGTGTGGCAATCTATCAAACGGCCTTTTAATTTTCCTGTGAATTTCATCAATCATCACCGTAAGTCCTTTTTATTGTGCTTAACATTGTTGCAGCTTCTGTCTCGGTAAGTGTCTGCTCAGTCCTATTGTTTTCTCTCAACCAGCGTTCAAGATTGATGCCGTGAGATACGCATAGATTCTTGAGAGTCTTGATTTTCGCTTCAGACGCTCTGTTTTCCCCCGTTTCCGGTATTTGAGCATACATCTTGTTGTATTCCTCTTTAAGCCACAAATCGAACCCTAAGCCGGTATGTATTGCTACGCACTTCACAAACGCCCTGCACATGCTGTTCCAGACTCTTTGCTGACTCATAGAGTTGTCTTTTACAGGGTTTGCCCCATTCATCACAGGTGTTTGCATCTCGTACACTTGATCATCTATCACAACACGGATTCTGGTCTCGTAACATCTATTTTCAACTCCGTTTTTATCTTTAAACACCGCTTTTGTCATCCTTAGACTACTTCCTGTTTCTGGGTCTGGAATCGGAGTAAAATAAACATTTTCAGCCCCATTTTTATGCAATAAATCAATGCACATTGCCCAGTTTAAATAGTCCATACCATCTCTTTTTTCGAGGTATGGTTTTACATCTACTTTCCTCATTTCTTCATAGCTTTTAAGCATAGGTTTCCTCGCTTTCTTCCTTTACCCAATTCCCGGAGTAAAACCATTCCACCAGCATTGTTTTAAACTCTTCCTGGTCATCCGGTGTTCCATGCAAGCATCTTTCCAGTGCGTAATCAAATGCTTGGTCATCCGTTACTACCGTGTCTTTCTCCGGTCCGATACCTACATACATCATTCGTCCTCCGCCTTGTCCACTGCTATTTCCAGTAATCCTTTGACTGCATCGATTGCGTTATCTAAGGCGTAATCCGACTCGATTTTTATGTTTAAATCGTAGTCACCTACCGCAAATCCGTTTTTCATAGCGTATAAAGAGATTCTGTCTCCGAAATTCGAAAAATCAATTTCTATGTACGGGAATCCGTTTTTGCCTTTTCCGCGATCTTGAATGTCAAGAACTAAATCCAAAAGCTCATGTATTTTCTTTCTATCCATTGCTTATCCTCCTAAAATCTGTTAATATAGAATCGTATTTTTTCCTGAGTACCTACGGCTCCCCAGCCTTTTTGTAGGTGCTCATTTTTAATACCCAAATATCAACCACCATCCGATCAACGCCAGCACGAACCCGATCACAGCTGCTGCAACCTTATGCCAGTAGGGCTTGTCCTGCTCCGGTAACTCAACAGATACGGAGCGGATATCCCAGCTATTTAATGTGTTGGGGTGGTGGGTAGTCTGGCAGTGGTAGGTTCCTTTAATTTCCATGCTTGTCCTCCCTTCTACCGCCTAAGCGGTTTTCTCTTTTCGTATCAATGCTCCCTGAATAATCCGGCAACATCCATCTATAAGTTTTTTAACTTCCTCTTCTGTGCGATCCACATAACAATCATCATGTACTCGGATTGTTGCATTTTTTACTTTTACTGTTTCTACGATCAAAATCATCACCTCTCTACTATGTATGCAGGTTGGATTGTCCAAGGTATGTTGTCCATTTAATCTTGTTTACGCTTCGTTCCAAATCTATCAATTATCATGTTTGTCACATCGGTAACAAAGTCCATGTTGACATCAAGTAAATGATCAACAGCCTTCTGGATAATGCTCATAGACTCCCGTGTCACCACGAGACTTGTAACGATTGATGTTATGATCGAGCAGATAACGCTTGCTATTACAATCTCCATGTCAGTCCTCCAATTCTATAACCAGCGTGTCAATAATGGTTCTTATTGTTTTCACAGGTTTTTCCAAAAATTTGGGGTCTTCTCCGGAAATGCTTCCAGGTTCATATATATTTACTGCCGTACCCATTCCAGTTTGGTATACAACTCTCACGGGTGCATCTTCTCCAATTACATTTGCCAAGTCCGCCAACCTCAATGAAGATGGCTTGTCCGCCTTAATAGTTCCAACTTTGATATCGGACGGCTTATCGTCCTTACAAAAAACCCGAACATCCATATTTACTGTAAGTTCTGCGATATCATCTCTCTCTTTCTGTTCTAATTTGTATGATTTCACGCATTTAAGTTTCTTGCCGTCTAAAATTACCCCGTTTTCTATTTTTACAGTGCTAAACATTGTGTTTTCCCTCCTTATTTAAATTCTGACTGAAGTACTTCTATCTTCGGAATCAGTTCTTCCAGAGATTGACTTATCTCCTGATCAGTACTCCGAGAATCCATGTAATAGTCATGGATAGTTGAATACTGTCTTGACATATTCACAACTGAAAATGAAGCAAAAATCACAAAGACAACAAGTGTTACAAGCAGACAGAGGGTCTTATGTTTTAGGCTATCTACTTCTGTTTTAAGTCCTTCTACTTCTTTTTTTAACGCATCAAACTCAATTCGATCCATTCTCTGCGATTGAGCATTGTACATCTTTCCTGTACGTTTTTCTGCTTCTTGAACGGGATCCATTCCCGGTGTTCCCGGACTGCCACTCCAACACATCCTCTTTTTCCTCCTTTTCTTCTATGCAACTCCGTATTTAATAGCCAGTTCTTTTACAATAGCCGTATATCCCTCAATCAGTTTCTTATCATCAGCAATCACATCAAGATAATTCAATTTGTCTCTTCTGGATTTGCAAACACCCTCATCTGCCATTCTTCTGCGCTTGTTTGTGAGTCTCTGTTTTACATTCACTCCCATACGTTTTTCTAACAACTGATAGGATTCTGCCCTTACATCTTGATAAGACTTGCTGTCTCCGCACTCCATACCGATTTTTCTCAAGATTCTTCCGGTATCTTCTCTCCATGATGTTGTATCGATTGCAACAACCTCACGGATGCTTTCAATCCGTTCTTCCACGTGCTCAAGCTTCTCTGCCTGACGCTTCTGCTCGATTTCCAAGTTGATCATGACCTGTAACTGCGGTGAGAGCTCTTGTGTGGCAAGAGATGCCGCTTTGTATTTCTTTTCTACCAGAATGAAGTATCTGCGCACTTGCTTTCCTTTTTCGTTCCGCTCAAGCATTGCCATTTCTTTGGCAGTATCCAGTTTGATGATGTGGTCTTTTTTAGTCTGACCGGAAGGTGCGCAAATTTGAGCGGCTTCAAAATCTTCGTTTTCTACAGCGTCAATATCGTTTAATCTGCGTGTAGACCAGTCTTTATAAGGCGTCCTCACTCCCAGAACCTCATGCAGTTCTGATCCGTATACTACTTTTTCTCCTGTGCTTGTCTCGTATACTGGGACAAGTTCGTTTTCAATTACTGTTAAATTATTCACTGCTTCTCTCCTACTTTAATAATTCATCAATAGTGCACCCTAGCACCTTTGCTACTTTGGACAGACTTCTTATTGTTGGACTCACTGTATTCCACTTATAAATGCTTCCGGTAGAAACGCCAGCCTGACTTTCTAATAAATTGATAGAAATTCCTTTTTCTGCCGCTCTCTTAGATACCTTGTCGAAAATATTATTTTCCGTATCAATCACTCCTTTCTTTTTGATTGAGTTCTGAAAATATCACAATTTTATATTGACTAAGTTCTGAAAATATTCTATAATCTAGTTGTCAAGCAAAATTACAAAATAAATTCCAGCATTCTTATTATCGCAATTTTTTGCGATTTTTTCAGAACCCTATAATCACATTATACGCGATAATTTCAGAATGTCAAGAAATATTTTGCGATTTTTTCAGAATTTTGAAAGGAGTCTACATATGACACTGAGAGAACGCGTAAAACATCTGTGCAAAGAACATGGAATTTCAATGAATAAATTGGAAAACGAACTTAATTTTGGAAAAGGGTACATAAGCAAATTAGGTTCAAGTCAACCAAATGTTAACAAGCTCCAGCAAATCGCTGATTACTTCAGCGTATCGTTGGATTATTTAATGTCTGGAGCATCTAATGGTGATAATCCGTCATCACTCACGGCGAAAGATGAGCGCGACATTGCAAAAGATATGGAAAACATCAGAAATAAGTTGAAAAACAATGAAGAAGGTCCTGCTTCTTATGATGGTCAAGCTATTCCAGAAGAAGATATTGACTTGCTTCTTGGGCAAATCGAGCTGATGATGAGAAGGTTGAAACCGATTAACAAAGAAAAGTACAACCCTAACAAAAATAAAAAGTAGGTGTATAAATTGAGAACAAACGATATTAAGCGTTTAGTTGAATACTACATAAAGAAATTTAATACAAGAAATCCTTTTAAACTTGCAAACTGTTTAAATGTCGAAGTTCAATTAGGACCTTTGGGAAGTCGAGCTGGATGCTATATGTTTCTGAAGAATCACAAATGTGTTTTCTTAAATGAAGATTTAGAGGAACATGAGCTGAATCTTGTAATGGCTCACGAGTTAGCACACTCCATTCTTCACAGAAAAGAAAATTGCTACTTTATCAGAAACAAGACTCTTCTGTTATCTTCTACCAATGAAATAGAAGCTAACACATTTGCCGCAGAACTTCTCATACCAGATTCTTTAATCTATGAGAATCCAGGCATGACAAAAAGCCAGATTGCGAGGCTGGCTGGATATGATGAAAAGATTATGGAATTTAAAAGCGTATTGTGATTCCTATATAAAAAAACGCCTTTTATCGAACTGGTGTTTTTTTAGAAAGAGTGATATAATGAACACTAAAGAGAATCTAAATTCATACATTGTAACTCGGTACTTTTTAAATAAAGACGCGCAAATGCATATGGATGATATGCTCATGCCAAAAACAAAAGAACAAATTTTTTCAGAAGTTCTTTTGCAATTAAAAAATGAAAAATATATCTGTGGATTTATTGGAACCCAACAATATCGCATATATTTTTCGAAAACCTTCTCAGATACAAGACTACTATTAAAATTTGCAAAAAGAAAAGATATTACTCTTAATACGGCTACGGAAACTGATATCAATAAGGTTAATAAGGATGACTATCCTTTTTCTTATATTATAGTAGATACTAATAAACAGTTATTTCTTATTCAGAAAAATAAAGAGATATCTACAAATAGTCAAACGCTTGTTAATTCTGTTGAAAAAATTTTTTCTTCGTTTTTAATAAAAAGATCTATTTCATTACGGCTTACACCTATCACTAAAAGAGGCACTTTTTGGGACGCAGTCGAAAAAAACATGGGAAAAATATCTTCTTTAGAATTCGAATTTCTTTCTCCAAATTATCTCGGTCAATCCTATAAAATAAACGAGTTAATGAAAGAATTGAAAAGTGAAACTAATACAGACTCTATGAAAATGGCTATAAAAAACGAAAAAGGGAATCTTACTATTTTAAACAAATATCATTTTTTCAAAGATTCTTTGCAGTACATTTCTAACGGCGGTGGGAAATGGAAAATGAAGTTTTTAGGTGGAGGAAATATAACAAGCGAAGAAAAGCCTGTGGAACAAACTGTAGATATCTCTATCATGCAAAACAATTCAGATGCAAATGACAAATTACAAGAAGTATTTCAAAATATTGACTTAATAGAAGGTGATAACCATGAAGAGGATGTTTCATAATCCTATATTTAAAATATGCTTATTGTTAATAATATCGATTTCTTTGTCAATAGCTTTCGACTATTCAAAAAATCCAATTATTCAATATGATTATGTGCTCACTACCAACATAGCTCTTTTTTCCCTTGCTCTTGCTGTAACAACCATTTTCTTTACAATTCTTGATAGATATCAGCAGGCACTGCATAATCGCAAAAAAGACGCACTTATTAATAGTATAACAAGTGAAATGGGGGATAATACACACTCTCTACTTATCTTAACTGCTGTAACTTTTATAACATCACTTTTTCAAGATGCCTTAAATAAGATACCTGAAGTCGATGTTAATTCATGTATTTTAATATTTATTTTATCCCTTACACTACTAACTACTTATGACATTACTAGAGCAACCGTAACACTAATTAAAAATATTTTTTTATTAAGGGATTTATAATATGGCTTTCAAAAAATATAACCGCTTCGGCGTTTATATATATAAATTGTGGGAAAAGTACAGAGGAAGAGAGGAAATTATGAAAAAGAAAATTATAGCTATGTTATTAACTGGAGCTATTGTATTGTCCATTACAGCATGTGATGGAAATACGGACTCCGAAAAAGATAACAAGGCAAATGCAGAAACCACAACAAAGCAAGAAGAACCAGAGGCTGATGTTACGTATCAAAGTATTCTCGATGATTATACAAAGAAGATTGCTGATGCGACTCCGGGACTTGTGGAAGAATATAATAACGAAGCTGCTCCGATTGCCGGAGACTTAAATGCACTTGCTGAATTATCAAATAGCAAAGTAGGAAAATTAGCCGAAATTTCCAACCAGGGAGTTTCCGAAATGGCTACACTGATGCAGAAGAATGGAGACGAGTACAGCGTCTATGAGGAATGGTCATTAAAGTTAACTGATGTGTATACACAGTACGCCACACAAATTACTGATGCATACACTGCCTCTGCTGCTGGAATGAGCACAGAAGACATAATGAATTCATTAAATTCTTTAGGAGAATAAAATAAAAACCGCCCCGGTGCTACCAACACCGAGACGGTAATACATATCCGAAGATATGCAATCTGAAGCCAAGAATATTGTATCATCTTCGGGACAGCTACACAATCCAGAACATTTGTTCATGTGCTGGCTGTTATTTTTGTACCCAAATTTAAATACAATAACATAGGAGTGTGATACAATGTCTTATTTTATCTACGCCAGAAAATCCAGAAAAGACGCCGAACTGGAAGCGCTAGGGATTGATGTTCTGGAACGCCACATTACTACCCTGTTAGAGTTGGCAAAGGCTCTCTCTCTTCCGATCGGTGCGATTTACCGGGAAGTTGTGTCCGGAGACAGTATCGATGCCCGTCCAGTCATGACGCAAGTACTATCCGAGGTGGAAGCCTGTATGTGGGATGGTGCCCTCGTAATGGACGTAGATCGTCTGGCCAGAGGTGATACGATCGATCAGGGGCGTGTGCAGCGTGCATTTTTTTATTCCAACACCCGGATTGTAACACCGAATAAAACCTACGATCCTGCAAATGAGTATGATAATGAGTACTTTGAGTTCAGTTTATTTATGAGCCGCCGGGAGTACGCCACAATCAAGCGCAGAATGCAGCGTGGCAGGGAACGTTCCAGTTCTGACGGTTATTACGTTGGCAATGTTGCCCCTTATGGATGGGAGCGCGTCATTGCGCCGGATGGAAAACACTACTCTCTCGCCCCACATCAGACAGAAGCACCCGTCCTTGATCTAATGTATGATCTGTGCGGAAATAAGCAGTACGGATACCAGAAAGCCTGTACCTATATGTCCAATATGGGAATCCTTGCAAGGAGTGGCAAACCTTTTACGCCCTCTACTTTAAAAGGGATTATCTCAAATCCAGCAAACATCGGTAAAGTCCGCTGGGGGCATCGTAAGACTGTCAGAGCTGTAAAAGATGGGCGCGTAGTAAAGTCCCGTCCAAAAGCCACAGATTACATCCTCTCAGATGCGGCATGGGCGCCACGGATCAGCCCAGACTTATTTAAACGCGCGAACCAACCAAAAGGATGTTTTTCTGCTCCAGTCAGAAACGACAGACCGATACAAAATCTATTTGCAGGTCTGGTCAGATGCTCACAATGCGATCGGCTTATGGTCCGCAAGAAAGCGCAAACGAAAACGCCCTATGATATGCTGATTTGTCAGTATACAGAGTGCTCCACAGTAGGTATCCGGATTGATGAACTGGAAGAAGCTCTTCTGGGGTGGCTGAAAGACTACATAGCCAAATATGAATTTGCTGACACTCATGAGGAAGATACTGCTGCTATTGCCGCAAAAGAATTGATCGTCACAAATTTTGAGACTGAACATCAGATGCTTTTAAAACAGAGGGAATCCTTATTCGATTTTTTAGAGCAGGGAATTTACACAAAAGAAATTTTTATTGAGCGTTCGAATGCACTGGAGCAGCGGATCAGAGACTGCATGAATAACATCACTGCTGCCCGTGAAGATTTGCATACCACAATCGCAAGACAGGCAAACCGGAAAAATTTTGTGCCGAAGTGCAAGAATTTATTGAGTGAGTGGGACTCTCTGACTGTCTCGGAAAAGAACAGCGCCTTGAGACAGCTGATTGACAGGATTGTTCTGACTAAGACGAAACGGAACAAGAAAAACCAGAAAAACTCTGAATTCACAATCGATGTGTACCCGAAAGTGCCGAAATAACGGTGCTTTCGGAGTATATTTATTAGCTGCATCTTTTACGAGCGTATTCCTCCGTGCCGATATCCGTAAGTGTTGCGGTCACCTCTTTATATGGCATGGTATACCGCTGAGATAAATACCGCATTGATGCAGCGAGCTCCCCGTCCGGTCCGCCAAATTGTGAAATGATCACTTTGGCAATCTGTGGGTTCGTTTGTGTAATCTTTACCGGATATTGCAATCGTTTTTCATAATTCCACATAATCAGCATCCTCCTTCCTGCCACGGCCACGGCTCATTGATCCATTTCCAGTATTCACTGCAGGATGCTGTGGCTGTATCAATCGTCAAAGGTCCGAAATTCATGGCATATTCTTTCATTGCCTGGTTGCGCATCCGGCTGTATTTTTCGAAATAAGCCAGTGCATCCGGATCCTGCGGGTGGGTATCCAGATATAATTTCACTTCATCCACCGCGAAACTGACAGCGTTGATATGATTTAATAATTCTGTTCTACATGGACGGTCTGTCATTGATTACATCCCCCTTTTCCATAAAATGGTTTGTTTAAAACAGGGAAGATTGTTCCACATTCTAATCCCTTATGAACATCATAAGTGTCTTCCCATGTCTGCCAGGGAACATATGCCATCGCGAGAGTCATATGTTCCAGTGGATCACGGGGAATGCGGCAGGAACAAGGCGACGAGACTGCTTCACCACAGGAGGAAGAAGGATTCTGTCGACGCTGCACCGGCATATTGCGATAAGGCTGCTGTTGACAGGTAAACCGTTCGTTTCTGGAATAAGACCGATTATTTTGCATAGTGTGTTCTTTCCTTTCATATAATTACAGTACATAATATGGAAAATCTGCAAAAAGGTGAATTTTGATGACAAATACAACTCTTTCCTGTACAATGGTTCTGATAAGTGAAATACGACCAAAAAGGAGTTATGTCATGAGTATTTTAAATGTAGAGCATCTCACACATGGATTTGGAGATCGCGCCATTTTTGCAGATGTATCCTTTCGCCTTCTCAAGGGAGAACATATTGGACTGGTGGGCGCAAACGGAGAAGGAAAATCCACTTTTTTAAATATTGTTACCGGAAAACTGATGCCGGATGAAGGTAAGATTGAATGGGCAAAAAATGTCCGTGTCGGATACCTTGATCAGCACACGGTCTTAGAAAAAGGAATGACGATTCGAGATGGATTAAAGTCCGCATTCTCATATTTGTTTGAACTGGAAGAACGCATGAATGCAATCTGCGATTCTCTGGGAGAGGCCTCTCCGGAAGAAATGGATACAATGATGGAGGAGTTGGGAACCATTCAGGACACTCTGACTCTGCACGATTTTTATATTATCGATGCCAAAGTTGAAGAAGTTGCAAAGGCACTTGGACTTCTGGATATCGGTCTCGAAAGAGACGTAACCGATTTAAGCGGCGGACAGCGCACCAAAGTCCTTCTGGCAAAATTACTGCTTGAAAAGCCCGATATTTTGCTTTTGGATGAGCCGACCAACTACCTGGACGAAGAACATATCGCATGGCTGAAACGGTATCTCATCGACTATGAAAATGCATTTATTTTAATTTCCCATGATATCCCGTTCTTAAACGATGTGATCAATATTATCTACCATATGGAAAATCAGGAGCTGAACCGCTATGTAGGAGATTATCATCATTTTGAAGAGGTATATGCCGTTAAAAAAGCACAGTTAGAGGCAGCCTACAGAAGGCAGCAACAGGAAATCAGCGAATTAAAAGACTTTGTAGCAAGAAATAAAGCGCGTGTTTCTACGAGAAATATGGCAATGTCCAGACAAAAGAAACTGGACAAGATGGACGTGATCGAGCTTGCAGCAGAACGTCCGAAACCGGAATTCAAATTCCGATACGGAAGAACTCCGGGAAGATATATTTTTGAGACAAAAGATCTTGTGATCGGATACGATGAACCATTGTCAAAACCACTGTCTCTTTCTATGGAAAGAGGGCAGAAAATTGCTCTGGTCGGCGCCAACGGAATCGGAAAGACGACATTGTTGAAAAGTATTCTCGGGCTGATTCCTGCGATTTCCGGCACCTGTGAACTGGGAGAAAATTTGCAGATCGGATATTTTGAACAGGAAGTCAAAGGAGATAATCGAACAACCTGTATTGAAGAAATCTGGCAGGAATTCCCTTCATTCACACAATATGAAGTACGTTCTGCTCTGGCAAAATGCGGACTTACAACAAAACACATTGAAAGCCAGGTTCGCGTCTTAAGCGGAGGAGAGCAGGCAAAAGTAAGACTCTGTAAACTGGTGAATCGCGATACCAATATCCTGCTTTTGGATGAGCCGACAAACCATCTGGATGTGGATGCAAAAGATTCCTTGAAAAAAGCACTGCTTGATTATCGTGGAAGTGTGCTTTTAATCTGCCATGAACCGGAATTTTACCAGGATGTCGTACACGCAGTATGGGATTGCAGCAAGTGGACAACAAAACAGATTTAAAAAGAAAAGGACTTGATCTTCATTGAATTTCAAGTCCTTTTCCAGATTTATCTAATCAAATCCGCAAATTCTTTCTCAAACTCCTTCCACTCTGCATCTGAAAGGTGATGCACAAAGTCTTCCTCTTTCCACTCCTCTCCAACACCAAAATAGGCATGATCGGAGCACTGTCTTCTGCACAACTTCCGATTTTGCACCTGCTACTGTATCTAAAATCTCATAAACCACTTATTTCTTTTTGCGTCTTTTCCCCAGCAACATTGTCAGTAATCCAGACGAACCTGCAAACATAGATCCGAACAAACCAATATTAGACATATCCGCTGTCTTCGGCGATTCGGACTGCTGACTTGGTTTTCCAGGCTTTGTGTCAGCCGGCTTGTTCGGCTTCTGAGGTTCCGCAGGCTTATCTGCACTCTTTTCCCTCACAGTAACTGTGATCGTCTTTATTGTGCTTGCTCCTTGACTGTCTGTTACCTTATATGTCACTTCATAGGTTCCTGCTTCCTCTTTATTCACGGTGTTCTTCAGCACTTGGATCTTATCTGTCAGATTACCGTCTTCCTTATCTGTAGCTGTTACTCCTTCCAATACGGCGAATCTGTCTCCTTCTGTCAATACTCGGTCGGATGCATTGATCACCGGCACTTCATTCAGCACTTCCTGTTTTGGATTCACAGTTACATAAATCGTCTTTGTTGTACTTGCTCCCTGACTGTCTGTTACTTTATACGTTACTTTATAGATGCCGACTTTTGTTGTATCTACTTCATTATTCAACACTTCAATACTTCCGCTGATATCTCCGTCTTCCTTATCTGTAGCTGTTACCCCTTCCAATACGTCAAATGCGTCTCCTTCTGTCAATACTCGGTCGGATGCATCGATCACCGGCACTTCATTCAGCACTTCCTGTTTTGGATTCACAGTTACATAAATCGTCTTTGTTGTACTTGCTCCCTGACTGTCTGTTACTTTATACGTTACTTTATAGATGCCGACTTTTGTTGTATCTACTTCATTATTCAACACTTCAATACTTCCGCTGATATCTCCGTCTTCCTTATCTGTAGCTGTTACCCCTTCCAATACGTCAAATGCGTCTCCTTCTGTCAATACTCGGTCGGATGCATCGATCACCGGCACTTCATTCAGCACTTCCTGTTTTGGATTCACAGTTACATAAATCGTCTTTGTTGTACTTGCTCCCTGACTGTCTGTTACTTTATACGTTACTTTATAGATGCCGACTTTTGTTGTATCTACTTCATTATTCAACACTTCAATACTTCCGCTGATATCTCCGTCTTCCTCATCTGTAGCTGTCACCCCCTCCAAAGGATCGAAAGTATCTCCAACTGTTAACTCCTTATCCTCTACATTAATAACCGGCGGTGTATTTTTCTTTTCTTCAAATACCGGATATAATGTAATATTTTTTTCTACTTTACTGTCTTTTGTAAAAAGCTCCCCGCTGCCATCCTCTTTTTCTGACCAGCCTTTAAACACCTTTCCTTCCGGAATCGTTACTTCCGGCAGTCTTGCCTCTCCAATCTTCTCACCCTCTGGCACAAATGCAAACGATTCCTTTGAATCTACCATATATTTTACAAGACAATGTCCTGTTGCATTGATATTCCAATTTCTAAATATTGGGTTGATATCTTCTTTTACAAAGACGGACGTATTCGTAACTTTTTCTCCATAATAACTGCTGATACCAGCTCCCGGAACCGTCACTACTGCATTTTTCTCCTTCAGCTCATCTGTATCCCCAAACGGAGTGTGCCCTGTAATAGTCGGCATCTCTGGTGCTGTTTCTGACAAAAATGTTACAGAAGCTCTTTCCTTGATCGGTGTTGCATTACGCCCGATGGATCTTAATGATTCTGGGAAAACAAGCTCTTCAAACGAACACTCTTTAAATGCATTTTCCCCTAATTCCACAATACCGCTCAAATCAACTGATGTAAAATTTGCTCCACCGCTGTCAAAAGCACTGTTTCCGATGATCTGAGCATTCGGCAAACTCAAAGTTTTCATTCTTACCGTGAACTTCGCCCCATTAAATGCATGGTTTGCAATCTTTGTAACACTTGAAATTTCAAACACTTCCAAGCCCTGAGAGCTTCTGTTCCCTGCATTCAGAAAACAAAAGCTTCCCAGTTCCTTCACTCCCGAAAGCCTCACTTCTTCCAGATTATTCAGCCCTGAAAATGCGTATGCCGGCAATGCTTTTGTTTCTTCTCCTGTCTCTGTATACATTTTTGTATGTTCTAAATCAACTGTCAATCTTTTCAGATTTCGAAATTTGACGTTGTGATCAGTTACACCACCCAGCCAGACAAGATCCTTGTATTCCAGATTTCCGTTTGTAATGCTCAGACTCTCTACATTCTTTGGCGTGATACTATTTTTATCTACGATCTCCTGTATGCTTTTCCCTGTATATGACTGATCATCAATCGTTACACCAATCTCCAATTTATCCTCCGGAACATCATTGACCGCATACGTTGTGATTTCCAGAGCATTTGCATACTGGTTCTCCGGCTCCTGCCCGGAACCTGACGAATAGCTTTCTCTGACAACAATTTTGACCTTTAACGCCTCTACCGGGTCAAACTCAAAAGTCGCTGCACGATTGGTGCCTGTTCCAGTAGATGGACTATATGTAATATTCTCAAAAGACCCTGCTTTTTTCCATCCCGTATCACTGGCCGGATCTGTATAATGGTATCGTAATTTAAGACACTTCAAGAGACATTTCTTAATGAATCTGA
>OBVJ01000038.1_pt1 | contig 133651 bp, 133 predicted proteins | sample 1495071 | NCBI WGS metagenome assembly OBVJ01 (sample SAMEA2579985, study PRJEB22360) | human gut metagenome | reverse complement strand
ATTATGCGCTGATACTGTTGAAAAGGCAAATTCAGGACATCCGGGACTGCCTTTGGGTTCAGCGGCGGCGGCCTATATCTTATGGGGAAAGGTCATGAAACATAGTGGAACACATCGGAAGTGGGTCAACCGGGATCGCTTTATCTTGTCGGGAGGACATGGATCATCACTGCTTTATAGTCTGCTTCATTTGTATAACTATGGATTAACGATAGAGGATCTAAGACAGTTTAGACAGCTTGATTCACTGACTCCGGGGCATCCTGAATACGGACATACTGTAGGGGTCGAGGCAACGACAGGACCATTGGGAGCAGGGATGGCGATGGCAACAGGAATGGCAATGGCCCAGGCACACTTGGCAGCGATTTTTAATAGACCGGGATATCCAGTATTTGACAGCTTTACTTATGTACTAGGCGGTGACGGCTGTCTGATGGAAGGAATCTCGTCAGAGGCATTTTCACTTGCAGGCACTTTAAAACTGGAGAAACTGATCGTTTTATACGATTCAAATAATATTTCGATTGAAGGAAGCACGGATATTGCCTTTAGAGAAGATGTTCAGGGAAGAATGAAGGCATTTGGTTTTGATACATTCACGGTTGAAGATGGAGACGATCTTGACGAAATATTAAGTGCGATAAATCAAGCTAGGGTATCTCAAAAGCCGGCCTTTATTGAAGTGAAAACCAGAATTGGAAAAGGATGTCCGGCTAAAGAGGGAAAAGCCAGTGCACATGGAGAGCCACTGGGTGAAGAAAATGTCAGGGAATTAAAAAGGACACTGGGACTTGATGAGGATAGGACATTTGCGATAGATGAGGAAGTTTATCTCAATACAGCAAAACAGCAGGAACGCAGCGAGGTAATCTATAAGATTTGGAAGGATATGTTTGATGACTATCTGGTAACATATCCAGAGATGAAAAAATTATGGAAGCAGTATTTTGAGGTGGACTATAATAAAGTACTTGAAAACGATGTGGAATTCTGGAAATTTGAAAATAAACCTGAATCAACAAGAAATTTGTCGGGAACTGCGATGAACCGGATAAAGGAACTATTTCCAAATTTCATGGGTGGTTCAGCAGACTTAGCACCATCTACAAAAACATATTTAAATAAAGTAGGAGACTTTAGTGCCGAGAATTACAGGGGAAGGAATTTACACTACGGAGTAAGAGAGCAGGCGATGACAGGGATTGGAAACGGAATAATGCTTTATGGTGGATTGAAGACTTTTGTATCAACGTTCTTTGTATTCAGCGACTATGTCAAACCGATGGCTAGATTGTCAGCTTTGATGAATCTGCCATTGATATATGTATTGACGCATGACAGTATCGGTGTAGGTGAAGACGGGCCAACTCATGAACCGGTAGAACAGCTGACGATGCTGAGAGCGATGCCGAACTTCAATGTGTTTAGACCGTGCGATGCACAGGAGACTAATGCTGGATGGTATCTGGCGATGACATCAAAAACAACACCAACAGCACTGGTTTTATCAAGACAAAATCTACCACAGATCAAAGGCTCTAGCCGAGAAGCATTAAAAGGAGGATATGTTATTGATGAGTGTGAAGGAACACCGGAAATAATCATCATAGCCTCAGGATCAGAAGTGACATTGGCAGTAGAAGCAAAGAAACGGATCAGAGGCAAAGCGATAAGGGTAGTAAGTATGCCGAGTATGGATATATTTAAACAGCAGAGCCGGGAATATAGAGAAAGTATCCTGCCGCCAGGTATAGAAAAGAGAATCGCAATTGAAGCGGGTTCAAGAATGTCCTGGGGAGAGTTTGTTGGCTTAAAAGGCAAATATATAACAATGGATAGCTTCGGAGCTTCAGCACCTGCTGATGAACTGTTTAAAAGATATGGTTTTACAGTAGATAATGTTGTAAAAATGATTAATAAATTATAAACGGTAAAAAGATGAAATTCTATTTTGATGTTGATGACACGCTATATGATCAGTTCATTCCATTTAAAAAGGCATTTATTGAAATATTTCCTAAAATAAAGACTTTGCCTATATATCAAATTTTTATCAAATTTCGTAAATATAGTGATAAAATATTTGAGGCAAGCCAGTCTGGTCAAGTTACAATAAATGAAATGTATATCTATCGTATCCAAGCAGCCTTAAAAGAATATTATCTTGAAATTGATGAAGCACATGCTTTAGCATTTCAAACAAAATATTATGTATATCAACAAGACATTACAACTAGTAATGCAATCAAAGATATATTAGATTTATTAAAAGATAATCATATAGGAATAGGGATAATTACTAATGGACCTGCTTGTCATCAAATGGAAAAATTACGTAGACTAAAGATGAGCAACTGGGTTGCTCTCGAGGATATCTACATTTCATCGGTTGTTGGTTATTCAAAACCAGATCCACAGATATTTAATTTAATTACGGATAAAGATTGTATCTATGTCGGTGATTCTTATGAAAATGATGTGATTGGGGCCAAAAATGCTAATTGGAAATGTATTTGGTTAAATAAAAAGGGACTTAAAGCAATGGATATTAAACCTGATTATGAAGTTAATGACGAAGAAGCTTTGTTAAATTTGATTTCTAAAATAGTAAAAGAATCTGCACAAAAAATGTAGGCAAACAATGGTCTGCATTTTTTAGTTAGTAGATAATATTAGTTTGGTCATGAAATAAATATTTCACTGATTAAACTAATAAGTTGATTTTCTATTGCTGTTTTAGTATCTAAAAGAACCATCGATCGATATATTTAGCGCACTGTCAATATTGATAATTTATTTATATTTATATTCTGGTAAAAATAAACCGAAGTACCTAATAATATTTCAACTAAAATAGTATCTTCATTAGGAATAAAATATTGAATGGAAAGTGAAATACCAATTAAACGATGGTCAATCTATCTTACTGTTTTAACAAATTCTAGTTGGATTAACGATATTACAACAATAAAGGTTTTTAGCTAAAAAATACTGTCACCATCATTGCTAAAGCAAGCCCTAATGATATACGAAACATGTAAAACTGTTGAAATTATTAACAAGATTTAAATAGTAAAATCAAATATAAAAAGATGTAGTCTTTAGCTGCATAAAAAAGAAAATTTAGTATATTTTAATTACTTTTGCATATAGTAACTAATAGTGCGGTATAATAGATATATTAAGCATATACTTAATAGAAAGCTAGGTGGTTATGTGTATGAAAAAGGAGATTTGATTATATATGGTAATCAAAGTGTTTGTAGGATTGAAAATATTGGAGTAATTAGTATTGGTAAGCAGCCCAATTCCCGAAAGTATTATACTTTAAATCCTATTTTTATGGACGGTAAGACGTATGTGCCAATTGATACGCAAGTATATATGCGTCATTTGATTTCGATAGAGGAGTTAGAACGATTATTGACCAGACATCCTAAAGTACAAAAAGAGATTATTGAAAATCAAAATTTAAGACAATTAACAGATTATTACAAAGAAACGATAAGTCAATATACTTGTGATGGCTTGATTCAATTGATTTGTAATCTTCAAGCAAAGCAAAAAAATTTATTGTTACAAAATAAGCGATTAAGTCAAACTGATGAGCGGTACAAAAAAGAAGCAGAAGATCTACTGCATCAAGAATTTGCAGCGGTATTAAATATCCCTAAAGAAGCAGTAATGGCATATATTGAAAATAAAATAAAAGTAGCAGGATAAAAATTTAGGGCTGTTAATTTGGTAAAGAAACATTATTGAAGATAATAATGTTTTTTATTTTTTAATAAAGATACTCTAGTATTAGTCAGATTTGAAAAATTTATAAGTAGAAAATAAAAAATATTTTTATTTTAATCTTTTGTATATGATTATGCATAATTGTGTTATAAAAGAACCAAAATATTATTGAAGGAGGAATTTTATGAATCAACCACCAAAAATGATATCTACTAAAGATAGTGGCTCTTTTAATGATCAATTGAATAGTTTATATGTATTATCGAAGAAGTTAAAGGCTTACGAAGAAAGTGTTGAAGATAATGATATTAAGATGACTTTAGGACGTGTTAATAGCACAATTAAAAATCATTATAGTGAATTATTGGGGTGTTTAAATGGATAATCAAAATTATTCAAATCCAACGAAACAACCAATTTTACCAAATGAAAATACGTTTAATGATTATGATAGAATCAATGATGTTCTATTATGTTTAAAATCATTATTAAGTGATTATACGACTTTTATCATTGAATGCTCTCATCAACAACTAGCAAATAAATTAATAGATATTCAAAAAGAGGTATATCAGATTCAACGTGAGGTCTTTGATCTTATGTATTCTAAAGGCTGGTATCCATTAGAACCAGAAACTCCACAAAAGATTCAAAAAGTAGTTCAAGAATACACAACCAAAGAATCACATTTAATGTAATCCTTTAAAGACTGGTAAAACCAGTCTTTTTATGATTGTTTGCAACATTGGTTATTATTTGATAGAATGATACCTGAGGTGATTTTTGTGGATCAAGAGCGATTTGATAATATGATTAAAGTAATTGACGAAAGTTATGATTTAATACAAGAATATGATAGTAAACCTCGACAATTTGGCAAAGTGATGCTTTATCCAGTAGAAACTCACACTCTTGCAATAATTGGAAATCACCCTGGAATAAATGCTTCGATGATTGCTAAAGAATTAAAAAAAACATTAAGTGCCAGCAGTCAAATTTTAAAGAAGCTAGAACAAAAAGGATTAATTTCAAGAACCAAGAATCCTCATAATAATCGTGAGTATAATTTATACTTAACGGTTGGCGGGAGGCAGATTTTTGATTTACATGGTCAGTTTGATAAGAAAATTATGAAACGTTATTTTAAGAATTTAATTAGTTTTAGCAATGAAGAAATAGATATTTATATTAAGGTTCAAAGAGCTTTAAATAAAGAATATGCACAAGACAATGAAGAATCGTTATGATTCTTTTTATTTGACTTTATAAATTGTGAGAGTATACTATTATTAAGGTACTTAACTATATAGGTGCTTAATAATGGAGGTAGAGAAATGAAATATGATTTTGAAACATTAGTTGATCGGAGTCAAAATGGTTCTGCTAAATGGAACGGGATGAAAGATCATAATCCTGCAGTTGCTAAAAATATAGCTCCACTTTCAGTCGCTGATTTAGATTTGAAATTAGCACCAGAGATTGCTGAAGGGATGCTTGAATTTATGCAGAATAATCCTGTATTTGGCTATACAAATGGAACAGCAGCTTATTACGATGCAGTAATTAACTGGATGAAGGATAAACACAATTATCAAGTTGAAAAAGAATGGATCGTTTTATCTAATGGTGTAGTACCAGCGTTAAGCGATGGGGTAACTGCATTTACTGAAGAAAATGACGGAGTAATTATTTTTACGCCAGTTTATTATCCTTTCTATCGGGCAATTGAGTTAAATAATCGTCGAGTACAAAGATGTCCTTTAATAAATCATGAAAATAGTTACCAAATTGATTTTGATAAATTTGAAGAACTTGCAAAACAAGCAAATACAAAGTTATTGATTCTTTGTAATCCTCATAATCCTGTAGGGCGTGTATGGACAAAAGAAGAGCTAGAAAAAATTGCGGATATTTGCTTAAATAATGGAATTATAATTCTTAGTGATGAGATTCATGAAGATTTAACTATGCCGGGGTATACACATTATCCAATTGCTGTTTTAAGTGAAGTGATTGGAGATATTACTGTAACATGTACAGCACCAAGTAAAAGTTTTAATATTGCAGGTTTGCAAGGATCTAATATTATTATTAAGAATAAAGAATTAAGAGCTAAATTTATTGCGCAACAAGAGAAAAAAGGATTTTTTACATTAAACACATTATCTTTTGAAGCAACACGATTAGCTTATACTAAAGGAGATGCATGGTTAGCTGAATTTAAGACATTGATTCATCATAACTATGACATACTGGTAGACTTTATCAAGAAAAATCTTCCATCAGTTACAGTATATCCATTAGAAGGAACATATTTAGCTTGGCTAGACTTTAGAAATTTAGGTTATGACTATCTAGAATTAGAGAAGAAAATGATTGCTGCTGATCTATATTTAGATGAGGGATATGTCTTCGGTCAAGAAGGAGAAGGATTTGAAAGAATTAATATCGCTTGCCCTACTTGGGTCTTAAAAGAAGCTTTAGAACGATTAAAAAATGCCTTTAGTGGACCACAAGTATCAAAATAAATTATAAAAATAATATATAAATGAAACACTGGAACAACAGTTTACGAGCTTGTTGTTTCTTTTATTTTCTGATGTTAAATTAAAAGTGTAGAAAAAAGGATTTGAAAGGAGCAAACAGATGTCTAAGTGTAAAATTACGGTATTAAGAAGAGAGTATTATCAATATTTAGCGGATCAATATTTAGCGGATCCGCAAGTTGGTAAATGTCCATTGTTTAAAGAGGGACAGGAATTTATTTTGGAGCGTGGTAATGGCAAAGATGATTTTTGGAATATGATGAATGGAAAGTTTTGCAGTGAGGCTTGGGATGCCGTCAGTCGCTATATTTATGCAGCTTTGCAAGGTGGCTCAATTATGAAAGGCTGGACTAATGATGAAAAGATGATGATTGCTTGTTGTAGTGATGGGACAAGACCAGTAATTTTTAAAATTGAAAGAATTGATGAGATGGAGGAAAATTAAAATGATAAGAATTTTATTATGTTGTGCTGGTGGAATGTCAACTAGTCTATTAGTTACAAAAATGGAACAAGCAGCACAGGAAAAAGGAATTGAAACAAAAATCTGGGCAGTCGGAGCAACAGAAGTAAAAAATCACAGCCAAGATGCAGATGTTATTCTTTTAGGACCACAGGTGCGTTATCTAGAAAAAAGTATTGCGGATGATGCTAATGGAGTACCAGCATATTTAATAGATATGCGCGATTATGGCAAGATGGATGGAAAAGCGGTATTGACTTTTGCACTAAATAAATTGCAAGAGGTGTAGTCATGAAGATGGTAGAAAAAAATTTTCCTAAAGGATTTTTATGGGGTGGTGCAATAGCGGCTAATCAGTGTGAAGGCGCAGTCTTAGAAGATGGCAAAGGTTATTCAACGGCTGATGCTTTGCCTGAAGGGGTATTTGGTAATGAAGCAATTCCGCCATTAGATAATTATTTAAAGAAAAATGCAATTGACTTTTATCATCGCTATAAAGAAGATATTGCATTGTTCGCTCAGATGGGATTTAAAGTATTACGCTTATCGATAGCATGGAGCCGTATTTTCCCGCATGGTGATGAGACGGTTCCTAATGAAAAGGGTTTACAGTTTTACGATGATGTTTTTGATGAATTAGCTAAATATGGAATACAACCCCTAGTTACATTATCACATTACGAGATGCCTTTATATCTAGCGACTAATTATGGAGGATGGGTGAATCGTAAAGTAATTGATTTTTATCTTAACTTTGCTCAAGTATGTTTTGAACGTTATTGTAATAAGGTTAAGTACTGGCTAACATTCAATGAAATAAATGTTATTCTTCATGCCCCCTTTAATGGTGGTGGGATTAAAGGAAAAGCTGATCAAATTAATCCCGAAGTTTTATATCAGGCAATTCATCACCAGTTTGTTGCAAGTGCTCAAGCAACAAAAATAGCTCATAAAATCAATCCGAATTTTAAAATTGGTTGTATGATTGCAGGGAGTCCAATCTATCCATTGACCCCGCAGCCTGAAGATATTCAGGAAACAGTCCGACGTGATCGGGAGTCACTATTCTTTGCTGACGTCCATGTTAGGGGAAAATATCCAGGATACATGCTACGTTTTTTTGAAGAAAATCATATTCATTTAGAAATCACGAAAGAAGATGAAGAAATTTTAAAAAATACAGTCGATTTTATTTCTTTTAGTTATTATATGAGTTATTGTGCTACAGCTGATGAGAAACTTAATCAACAAGCTCGGGGAAATGTAATGAGCGGAGTTAAAAATCCCTATTTAAAAGAATCTGAATGGGGTTGGCAGATTGATCCTAAAGGGTTGCGATATATTCTTAATCAATTTTATGATCGATATCAGCTTCCGTTATTTATTGTTGAAAATGGTCTTGGAGCAAAGGATATTTTGGTTGTAGATGAACAATATGGTTATACAGTAAATGATGATTATCGTATTGATTATTTAAAAGAGCATTTAAAGCAGGTTTTAGAAGCAATCAAAGATGGTGTAGAAGTACTCGGTTATACAAGTTGGGGTCCAATCGATATTGTTGCTAATACAAAATGTCAAGTATCTAAACGTTATGGCTATATTTATGTTGATGTGCATGATGATTTTAGTGGAACGTTGGCGCGTTATCCCAAGAAGAGTTTTTGGTGGTATCAAAAAGTTATTGCAACGAACGGTGAAAGTTTAAATGATATTTAGCTGTTTTGTAAAATGGAGGAGGATTTTCAATCTCCTTTATTTTAATTAATAAAAAGATAATTGATTAGTTCAAATTTGTTTCATCTTGATATCTATGTCATAATAGGAAAAGATGAGGTGATAGTGATGATCTTAGAGAAGCTAAGGGAGAGGAAACGCTTTACTAATAGCGAAAAGCTAATTGCAGAGTATGTTTTAAAACATCCTGAACAGTTATATCAATTATCAGTGGAAGAATTAGGAAAAGAAACTTATACGAGTAAGGCTACAGTAATACGTCTTTGTAAAAAGCTGGAGGTTAATAGTTATCAAGAATTTAAACGCCAGGTTGAATTTGAGTATAATGAATTAAGTCGAATTAGTAGTCTTTTAAAAGATGAACCGGTTGATGAAAACAGTACATATCAAGATATTGTTAAAGTTATCCCAACTATTTATGATAAATCAATAGTACAGACAAGGCTGGATTTAGATCAAAATAAAATGATTCAGGTGATTAATCGTTTATCTCAAGCTAAATGTATTTCTATTTATGGAACAGGAATTAGTTATACGATTGCCAGTCAAGCTGCTTTTAAAATCATGACTTTAGGAAAAGAGTGCGATGCACATAGTGGAATCAACGAACATTTCATTTTATCACAAAAAAATAGTCGTCAATGTGTAGCCATACTTATTTCTTTTACTGGCAATAATAGTGAGATGATCAAGATTGCTAAATATTTAAAAAAGGCAGGAATCTATGTTATTGCAATTGGTGGTAAAAAGGGTGAATTACAAAACTATTGTGATATTTACCTCAATGTTTACTCGTCACAAGATATCCTTAGTTTAGAAGTGATTACATCATTTACTGCAACAATGTATGTTCTAGATGTCATTTTTGTGTCTTTACTTGTAAAGGATTATCAAAGTAATGTTACTACTGCTTTAAAAGTAATTGACTTTGAAAATAAAAAATAAATTATGTAAAAAATTTTCATAATTTAATATTTAAAATTGCTAATTTTGAAAATACTATCCTGAATTATATAAATTTATATTTTTTTATAAAACAATGGAGTATTATATTTCCACAGGCTAGTTGGCTTGTAGAAATAGTCGCTACTCTCATAAGATATCTATTGACAGTTCATATTTTAATTTAGTGACTATTTAATCTAAATGATGAAAAGTCCAAAAGGGCTTTTTTATTTTAGAAAAATCAAAAAAGAATAGTGTTAAAATAGTGTTAAAAAAGACTAACATGCCCTTATTAGTGTTATAATGGAAAAAAATTTGGGACAATATTTATAAAGTAATTCGGGGGTAGTTTATGAGTTTATTATCAAAACTGGAATACAAAAAAGGATTTAGTGACATTGAAAAAGGGATTGCTAATTATATAATTGATCATAAAGAAGAAGTGGCTAATATGCGTTTAGTTGAGTTAGCTGAGGCGACTTTTACTTCAACAGCGACGATCAGTCGTTTTTGCAAGAAACTGGGTGAAAAAAACTACAATAGCTTTAAGATCAATTTTGCTTCATCAGTTTTAACTAGTTATCAAACTGATGTTGATTACAATCGACCTTTTAAAGAGAATGATAGTATTCAAGAAGTCACAAATCAGTTAGGCGAGTTATATAAAGATACGATTGAGGCGACTAAAGCATTACTCGACTATGATGTACTTAATCAAGTAATTGAAAAGTTATTAAAAACATCAGTTATTGATATTTTTGCTGTTGGAGCTTCGTATCTTTCGGGACTATTATTCGAGCATCGGATGATTTCGATCGATCACTTTGTTAATTTTAAATCTTCACCAAATGATCAAGATAAGCGTTCTTTATTTGTAAATAAAAATACAGTTGCAATCGTGATATCTTATTCTGGTGAGAGTCATGAAATAAAAACGATAGTTGATCGGATTGTGGATAATAAGGGAACTATTATTGCAATTACTTCAATAAATGATAGTTATTTAAGAAAACGGGCGAATTATTGCTTAACAATGTGTAGTAAAGAAAATATTGTTTCGAAAATAGAAACCTATTCTTCAAAGTTAAGTAGTGATTATTTAATGGATCTAATCTTTTCAATCTTATTTCAAAAAGACTATTATCCTAACTTAATTAGAAAGATAAATTGTGAACAAAAATATGAAAAAAAGACAGATCATGATATGTAATAAATTTACATATCATTTTTAAATATTTTAAAAAAATTGTAAGACTCTTACAGAATGTGGGGAAAGCGTTTCCAAGTATTTCACCCTTTGCTATTATTAGGTAGTCAATAAGGGAGGAAAAGAATTATGGACAAAATGGCAGATGTCCTTGGCCGCGTTGGTGCGTGGTGTGGGCAAAATAAGTATTTATCTGCAATTAAAAATGCGTTCCAAACATTCATGCCTTTGACTATCGCAGGTGCGATCGGGGTTTTATGGTGTAACGTATTAGTTAATGCAGATTCAGGGTTAGGTATGTTCTGGAAACCTATCATGGCTTTAGAAGTAATTAACCCAGCGTTTGCAGCAATGCAATTCGCAACAATTTCTTGTATCACAGTTGGAATCACTTTTGGTATCGCTCAAGAAATCGGGGAATCAAATGGTGAAACTGGATACTTCGCAGGTTTATTAGGACTTGCTTGTTGGTTATCAGTAACTCAAAGTGGATGGGCTAACTATGCATTAGTAGATACTGCTAAACAAACTTTATCATTAACAGCTGATGGAGCATTACAAACATTTACAGGTGTTGCTGGTGGTGCTTTAGGAGCAACAGGTTTATTTACAGGGATGATCGTTGGGGTTGTTTCAGTAGAAATCTTCTGTGCATTACGTAAAGTAGAAGGGTTAAAATTAAAAATGCCTGAAACAGTACCTCCAGGTGTTGCTCGTGCATTCGAAGTTTTAATTCCAGCTGTAATTACTTTAGCAATCATTGCGTTAATTGGACGTGGATGTGAATTAGTTACTGGATTATATTTAAATGACGTAATTTCAACTTATATCCAAGGACCTTTAGGTGCAATTGGATCAACTATTCCAGGGGTAATCATTATTTATATCATTATCGGATTATTCTGGTTAGTAGGTATTCATGGTAACAACATGTTAGCTGCAGTAAAAGAAGCATTATTTACACCATTAATGTTAGAAAATATCGAAACATTCTCTAAAACAAATAATGCTAAAGGTGATGATTTACACATCTTCGCAATGGCATGGTTACAAATGTTCGGTGAATTTGGTGGTTCTGGGGTTACAATCGGTTTAGTAATCGCAATCATGATTTTCTCAAAACGTGAAGATAACCGTACAATCGCAGGTATCTCATTAGTACCAGGTTTATTCAACATCAATGAAACAGTTACATTTGGTATCCCAATGGTATTAAACCCAATCTTAGGTATTCCATTTGTATTCGCACCAATTGCTACTTTAGCAGTAGGTTATATCTTAACTGTAATTGGATTCTGTCCAAAAGCTGTAATCAATACACCTTGGACAACACCACCTATCTTACATGGTTTCTTAACTACAGGAGCTAATATCATGGGTGCTGTATCTCAAGCAATTGCAATCGTAGCATCTATCTTAATTTATGCACCATTCTTAATTGCTTATGAAAGATATCAAAACAAACAAGCTGCAGAAGCTGCTGAATAATTTGATAATAAAAAGTGTATCTTTAAAAAGATGCACTTTTTTAAATTTCAAAAATAAATAAAATAATTTATAAAAAGGTTGATTAATTCATATTAAATTAACATTCATGAGAGATTATAATAGTGCAAGGTAGATAACTTGTATAAATAGTCACTACTCCCTAAAATATCTATTGACACTATTTGTTTTAATCAGTGACTATTTTTATTTTTTTATTAAGCCGTATAGGCTTTTTTATTTTAGTAAAATAATCTTTTCTTGGCTTTTAATAAACTGAGTTGTTATAATTCGAATAATCAAGTAACAGTAATGTGTAAATCTAGATATTGGGTTTGCGCATTTTTTATTTGCATTTTCAAGTGAGGACGCTTAAGCAAACGATTGGGGTATTTGAAAAAATAGTAGAGAGTATAAAAAATGGTTATACGGCCACTAATTAGAGTACTGCTCAGTTGTACTGGTGGATTAACAACTAGTTCTTTACGATATCTTATAGTAAGCTATTTGCAGTAGGAAATCACTATGATGTAATTGTTTTAAGCACCACAAATTTTTACTAAATATGATGCTAGACATGCTCTTACATTGATTGAAGATAAGATTGATCATATTGAGGGAAAAAGTTATATCACTTGAACCCTTGTCATTGAAAATGGCAACCCATAAAGGTGTTAAGATCTTATGTATCTCAGTCATTAGAATCAGTGAGCGGGTTTGGTTGATGCATCGTATTTATGATGAACAAAATATTATTATTCTTGATGAAGAACTTACTAAGAATTGAACCATTTTAGAAGATATATATGATATTTTAAATGTTATATTAATAAAATACCAAGATATTAGAAAAATTGGGATAAGTATGCCAGATATAATTAATCATGGCAGTCTTCTCTTATTTCTGGAAGATTTTGATTGTTAGTGTCTTAGAGCCGGGGATTATTGCTTTTTCGTGTTAACTTACATTATAGGTAGATAAGTTAGTTTATAAAATGGAAAAATATATCTTGGAAATTGTGAAAATCGTTAGTTTAAAGGAGTGTATTTTATTAGGAAAAATGATTTTATATGTATAAGCAATGAATAAAAATGAGATTACTAAGTATTATTAAAGTAATTGTGGTAATGATAGATGCAAGGAGTGAATGGAATGTGAAAGATGGACAAACTAAGTTTTATGAATATTATTTAAAAAGAGTGAAACCTGAGTATCAAGATGCAGCACAGCATTTATTAAAAGAAAGTTTCAAAAGACAAGCTGATGGAAATTTTGATGATAATTTTATTAATAAATTTGTTAAAGAGACTCAAGTTTATATTGAAACAGATAAATTAACAGAAGTTTTAGAAATAATTGAACATTTTTGTACTGGACATTTTAATAACTGAATCAAAGTAAAGCCTCCGGTTATTAGGAGGCTTTACTTCTATTCAAAATCTGATTGACTACTAATATTTTTCCAAGTTTCGATTTCTTGAATTCTTTCTTCTAAAGCACTAGCTACGATCTTGGTAGCATCACTACCTAAGAGAAGACGGAAAGGATAGTTGTCTTTTTCAATTGTATCAACAATAACTTGACCACCTTTATCAGGATCACCAGGTTGATTTTTATGATTAACGACATTCTCTTTACGAGTTTTCCCAGCTGTTTCGTTATAATCATCGATCTTATTTTTAGTCCCTTTTAGTGAAGTATCATAAAAATTAGTTCGGAAAGAACCTGGTTGTGCTATCATGACCTTGATTCCTAGCGGTTTTAATTCTTTAGCTAGACCATCAGTCATTAATTCTAAAGCAGCCTTACTAGCAGCATAATAACCAGAACCTACACCCGATCTAACCGCTGCAATTGATGATACGTTGACAATAGCACCGTTTTTGTTAGCTCGCATTTGTGGTAATACTTCTTTAATTAGTTCGATTGGCCCAAAGAAGTTAGTATTAAATAAAAGATTAACATCATCTATGTCACCTTCTTCAACTGAAGAACGATATCCATATCCAGCATTATTAATCAATACATCAATTGTTCCAAATCTTTCTTGTGCTTGTTTTACTGCAGCACTAATACTCTCTTTTTTGGTAATATCTAGAGCCACTCCTAAAGCTGTATTTGGATATTGATCAACTAGATCGGCAATTTTACTTGTATCACGAGCAGTAACAACAGCATTATCCCCTTTCTTTAATACCGCTTTAGCAATGCCGCGTCCAATTCCGCTAGAGCATCCTGTAATTAACCATGTTTTCATTTTAAGTCCTCCTTCATGTATTTATCTTTTCTACATTTATAGTATAGAACTTAGAGTTAACTATAAGTCAATATAAAAATAAAAAAATTAAATATTCTCTTTTTGTCAGTTGCCCAAAAGACATTTTTATCATATAATAATGAATGTGTTAATGACGTACTTGAATTAAAAGCCCTTTGGAGACAAAGGGTATTTTTCTTTTAAAAATACTGATATAATCAAAAATAATTGAAAAGGGCTGATAAATGTGAATAGAATTGGAACTGGAAAACTACGAGATTTAAATGATCAAATCATTTTGAAATTGTTATTAAGACATCAAGAAGTGACAAAAAAAGAACTAGCTAATTATTCAAGATTGACAGTAGCTACAGTAGGAACGATTCTTAATGATTTTTTGGATAATGGAACTGTTGTTGAAAAAGAAATTATTTATTTAAAAAAAGGTCGTCCTACTAAAAAATATGGATTGAATCCAGAATATTTTCATTCATTGTGTTTATTTGTACAAAGAAAAAGAGGCAGAGATTATCTTTGCTGGCAAATCATTGATGCCCTTGCAAGTGTACTAAAACAGGGTAAAGAATTAGTAAATGATTTAAAATTAGAGGATATTTTAAAATTCATTAAATATCTTTTATCACAAGATTCGAGAATCCAAATAATTGGTTTAGGGGTACCGGCAATAATTTCTAAAGAGATAGTAATTGAATCAGATATTCCTAATTTAAAAAATGTAAATCTTAAAGCTGAAATCGAGAAGGCTACAGGATTAAAGACAGTTGTTAAAAATGATATGAATTATACTGCTTATGGCTGCTATTTACATAATAATAAAAAGGATCTTTGTTATGTGACGTTTCCATTAAATTCTGGACCTGGCTGTGGGAGTGTTATTAATGGTAAATTAATAGAAGGAGAAAATAGTATTGCTGGTGAAATCTTATATTTACCATTTTTTAAATACCTAAAACAAGAACAGTTATGCTTTGATTATTCACCAGAAGATGTGGCTTTATCATTATGTTGTGTAGCATCGATAATAAATCCTTCAATCGTGATTTTAACAGGTGAAGCTATTGAGGCTGATGATATATTAAAAATCAAGAAGATTTGTTTAGAGTATTTACCAAGTGAATTTATGCCTGAATTAACGTATTGTGCTAATTATGAAAATGATTATTTATTGGGAATACAGGAAGTTATTAGAGAAAGTTTCATTAAACAAGACAAATAAAACAACTGTTATTGATATAAAAACCTCCTAGATAGTGTAAATAATTAAACACTGAATAGGAACTTTTATATTGTTGAGGGGACAAAAGTATGCTAAAGCGTATAAATTAGAAATTGTCAAAGAACATCTAAATAATCATAAATCTTTCCTTGAATTGAAAGAGAAATATGGATTTATATGTTTGTTGGACGAACAGTATTATCATCAGATTTATCAGTTTGATGTTCAATACCAGAAAATAAAAAGATTATGAAATATGAGACTGAACACTATAGTAATAATATTTGCATAGCTTAACCTGTTTATTTCTAAATAATAAATGAAGTTATTATTTTTGATAACTTCAAATCTAATAATTTGATTGTTTCATCTATTTATTTGATTAGGACGGTTCAAGGACAGTTGTTTTATTTGTTGACTTTTTTATTAGATAACTTATAATTATTAATTAATAAAAGACTTTTAATAAATAAGGAGATAAGTGTGAAACCAAAAAAGAGAATTCTTCATGAACGTTTGGCAGCAGTTGTTGCTAGTCTGCGTCATGGTGAGATGTTATTTATTGCTGATGCTGGCAGTGGAACATCTAGTAAAGCCCTATACCCACTGGATTCAAGTGTTGAATATATAGATGTAGAAGTAGTGACCGGTTCACCAAGTTTTGAGGATATAGTAACTACACTAGTTGCTTGTGGTGATTTTGAAGGAGCAATCGTCACAGAAGATATGATTGAAGTAAATCAAAAAGATTATCAGTTACTGGTTGATTTGTTGGGAAAGAAAAATATTCATTCGATGCATTACATTCCTGAATATTATGAAATGCGTGATCGTTGTAAAGCAGTGGTACAAACAGGTGATTATGGTGTACATGCACAGGCAATTTTAATTGCAGGGTATCCTAGTGCAGAGATTAGTATGAAATGGTTAAAAGAAGGAATAAAGGGGAAATAAAAATGACAGAACGTGAAAAAATGGAATTAGGAATGTGGTATGATGCAAATAATGATGAAGAATTATTAAAACAAAGAGTATTAGCTAAAGATTTGTGTTTTGATCTAGATCACATAAAACCTAGCAGTTATGAAAAAAGATTAGAAGTGATTACAAGTTTGTTAGGTTATCAACCTATAAACATAGAGCTTATAAGTCCCTTTATGTGTGATTATGGAAATAAGATTAAAATTGGTAAAAATGCTTTTATTAATAGTAATTGTTATTTTATGGATGGTGGTGGAATTGAATTAGGAGATAATGTTTATATAGGACCTTCATGTGGTCTATATACTGCTATTCATCCTACCGAATATAAAATTAGAAATACTGGTTTAGAACAAGCGCTACCAATTAAAATTGGTAATAATGTGTGGTTAGGTGGTAATGTAGTTATTTTACCAGGGGTAACGATTGGCGATGGCTGTGTAATTGGAGCAGGCAGTGTTGTGACTAAAGATATTGCTCCTAATAGTGTTGCTTGTGGAAATCCCTGTAAAGTAATAAGATCAATCGAAAATTAAAATATCTGTTTTAGAGGTTATAGTGAGAAGTCATTATAACTTTTTATTATGAAATAATCTGATGAAAGTATTTGTTTATTGACAGATTGGTAACTAGTTACTATAATAAAAATAAGTAACTAGTTACGGATATGGAGAGAATGATGAAAAAATCAAGTTATGAATTATTAGGACAGGATCCTAAATGGGTCAAAAAACTGTTATTTGCGGGTGTGTTTATTCAGGAGAATAAGCTACATGCGATATTTGATCGTTACAATGAAATGACGAGTAAACAATGGTTATTAATGGCTACGATGACTTCATTTACTGATGCTCCTGATTTAAGCATGTTAGCAAAAGTGATGGGGTGTTCACGACAAAATGTAAAAAAATTAGCACTGAGTTTGGAAAAGCAGGGATATGTGATTTTAGAGAAGTCACCCAAAGATGCACGTTCGTTATGTGTGGTAATGAGTAAACAGGGATTGCGCTTTAGAAAAGATATGGAAGAATTAACAGATGAGGTACATCAAGCTTTATTTAGTGAATTTAGTAATGAAGAAATCACTCAGTATTATCAGTTATCAATTAAATTAATGCATGGGATCGATCATTTAGAAGTATTTTTTAAAAATCGTCAAAAGGGGGCAGAAGGATGATTGAAGTAATATATAAAAGTAAAAAGAATAATAAGAAAATTGCGAAGGCAATTGCTGACGAACTTCAAGTCGATGCTAAAAATATTAAACAAGTGCAAGATGTTAAAGCAGATATTTTATTTTTAGGATGTCCAATTTTAGGAGGAAATATTCCTGAACAAGTAACTAGGTTTGTAGCACAACTTGATGCTAATAAAGTTAAGAAGGTTATTTTATTTTCTGCTAACGGTTTTGGAACAGATCAATTTACTAATGTTAAAGCACAGCTTAAAGAAAAGGGAATAATTTATGGACCGGTGTTTTCATGTAAAGGAAGTGCTTTTATTTTTAAAAACTTTGGACATCCTGATAAAAAGGATATCCAGGCAGCTAAAAAGTTTGCTAAAGAAGTTCTAAAATGGAGGTGAGTCGAATTAAAGATCTATATTATGTTTTAATGAAGAATAAACTAGGGAATCACAAGATATGTAAAACCTTGATTAGGCATGGGGAAATTAGGGTGAACGATCAAGTAATTACAGATGTTCGTTATCCAGTAAAGGCGGATGATATTATTATGTATCATCATATTCAATTAAATGCCCAGCCATTTGTTTATTATATGATGAATAAACCGGCTGACTATCTTTGTGCAAATCATGATAAATATCATCAGTGTGTAATTGATCTGATTGGGCGAGAAGATTGCTATTGTTTAGGGCGTTTAGATATTGATACAACAGGGCTATTGATAATTACTAATGACACTTCACTATCAAAAAAATTATTATTACCACAAAATCATGTTAATAAAAAATATTATGTGACTACTAAATTTCCGCTTAAAGATGAATTGATTAAAAAATTCTCTGATGGTGTAGTGATTGATCACAAGGTTCAATGTTTACCTAGTTTATTGGAAATACTTGATGAATACCATTGTTTAGTAACTATCAATGAGGGGAGGTATCATCAAATTAAAAAAATGTTTAAATCATGTCAAAATGAAGTGTGTACACTTAAACGAATTGCTTTTGCAGGAATAGAACTTGATCAAAAATTAGCTTTAGGGGAATATCGAGACTTGACCTCAACAGAATTGATAACTTTGTTTAAGCATTGTTAGACTAATAATTTGTTTTTAGACCTCATTTGTGAGGTTTTTTTGCTTTTCCAGAAAATGAAATTTACTTTGTTCAAAAGAATATGGGCGTATAATAGGTAACTGTAGGGGGCGTGAGGAATGTTATTTGATAACAAAGCATTAAAAAAATTAATTATTCCCTTGGTTGTGGAACAATTATTAGTAATTACAGTAGGTTTTGCAGATACTGTTATGGTTGCTAGCGTCGGCGAAGCAGCAGTATCAGCAGTTTCGCTGGTTGATGCAATTAATATTTTATTAATCAATATTTTTGCTGCATTAGGAACAGGGGGAGCAGTAGTTGCAGCCCAGTTTATTGGACAGGGTTCTAAAGATAAGGCAAAGTATTCAGCAAAACAGTTGATTTTGATTACAGCATTATTGTCAGTAATTATCATGGTGATAGTTATTGCATTTAATGTGCCATTATTACACATGGTTTTTGGAAATGTTGAAGTAGATGTAATGAAAAATGCAGAAATCTATTTTTTATTTTCAGCAATGTCGTATCCTTTTATTGCATTATATAACTCTGGAGCAGCATTATTTAGGGCAATTGGTAACTCTAAAATATCGATGATTAATAGTGCAGTCATGAATGTTATTAATATTATTTTAAATGCAATTTTTATTTTCGTTTTTAAATGGGGGGTATTTGGTGCCGTATTAGCAACGCTGATTGCTAGAGCAGTAGCTTGTATCGTAATTTTAAAGATGTTAAGTCATCGGGATAATGATGTATGTGTAAATGATTATCTTCATTGGAAATTTGACTTTATGTATATAAAAAAGATTTTAGCAATTGGGATACCTTCGGGATTAGAAAATGGAATGTTTCAGCTAGGGAAAATCTTAGTACAAAGTTTAATTGCAACTTTTGGGACATATTCAATTGCAGCTAATGCTGTTTCGAATAACTTGGCTCAAATGCAGATTATTCCTGGGATGGCAATGTCTTTGGCGATGGTGACGGTTGTAGGTCAATGTGTAGGTGCAAATGATTATAAACAAGCAAAATATTATGTTAAAAAGTTATTAAAAATTACTTATCTTTCAATGGCTGGATTAATTGTAGTTTTAATTATTGCAACACCTTCAATTTTAACATTCTATTCATTATCAAAAGAAACGACGGACCTTGCATACCAATGTATCTTTTTACATGCAATTATTGCAGCATTAATCTGGCCTACGTCATTCACATTTCCAAATGCTTTAAGAGCAGCTAATGATGCTAAGTTTACGATGATAGTTTCAGCTGCATCAATGCTAATATTTAGATTATGCTTTAGTTATGTTTTGGGACAATATATGAATCTTGGATTAATTGGTGTTTGGATTGCAATGTTTATTGATTGGGGAGTTCGTTGTATTTTCTTTATCTGGCGCTATTTTAGTGGAAAATGGATGAATCGGCAATTAGTTTAATAAAAAAAGATTGACTTAAAGTAATGTTTAAGGAGTATAGTACTATCGTAGTAAAGTAAGTGATCATGTAGATTATTTTTCTCTCCCAATATAAAATATTACATGATCATTTCATTTGCTGCTAAAAATGAGAGTTATATTGTTGTTTGAAAAGGAAGAAATTCCTTTTTTTAGTAAAAAACAATTCATTATGATAGTTGTTTAGGTAGTTTGGCTAAAATAATTTGGCCTAAGATACCAATGACACTACCTGTAATAAGTGATAAGATTATTAAATAAGGTAGATAATAAATAATATTAAAACCATAGAAAATTAAGGCTACTAGGATTTGTCCTAGATTATGAAAGATTGCGCCGGAAATACTAATGATCAAAGTTGAAAAGAGTTTGGTTTTTTTTAAAAGAACCATAATGACTAAACTTAATAAAGCACCGCTTAAACTATATAAAAACATATAGTAGTTAGTAAAAACACTGGCAATAATAAAAACTCGCAGGAGAGTGATGATTAAAGCGTCTCTAAATCCAAAGCGATATAGTGCAATTAATCCGATGAGGTTAGCAAGGCCGAGTTTTGCACCAGGAATTCCAAAGTTAATAGGAATAAAGGTTTCAAGATAACCGAGAATAATTGCGATTGCGATTAGTAAAGATAAATAGGTAATTCTTTTAGTCATTGGGGCCTCCTATTTGGATGATGAATCAACATCGTTATATTGATTAGAAATAATTGCAATAACAACTTGATTAGGCAAACAAATAATTTGTTCACCATTTTTAGATATCGTTCCTTGTTTGATACATAATTTATCAGGGCAAGTAGCATCTTTCATATGTACACTTCCGTGATTGATCACGATCATATTTTTATCACTAATCTTAATTGTCTGATCAATCTCTAGAGGAACAGTACGATATACTTGATTATTAACGGTGATTTTCACGTAAGCAGCTTTTTGACTGAAATAAAAATGATTAAAAAGCAGTGCCCCGATAATAACGACAAAAATTATGAAAATAATAATGAAGTCTTTCTTCTTAAACATAGCTACCTCCAGAATGAAAGGAAATGACATGAAAAAACGTTGGTTTATAAAAATTTTAATAATCTTAATTATATTTTGTGGATGTACGAATAAACAGCCTCTAAGTCAAACGCAGCTTCTTTTAGATACGCAAGTTACGATTACTTTATATGATTGTGCTTCGTCTAATATTCTAGATGAATGTTTTGCTATTTGCAAGGACTACGAGCTTCTCTTTTCCCGGACTAATCCCAAAAGTGAATTATATCAGCTCAATCATCAAGATAAAACTAAACCAATTAAAATATCCAAGGAACTTGCTAAAGTTATAAATATTGGTTTGGAATATAGTAAATTATCTAATGGTACTTTTGATATTACAGTAGGACAATTGATTGATTTGTGGGATTTTAAAGCTGATACTCCAAAATTGCCGGAAACTTCAGCAATAGCCGGTGCTTTGACGTCGATTGGATATAGGGGAATTACTTTAAATGATAGTACAATTAGTTTTAGTAATCCTAATACTATAATAGATCTAGGGGCTGTTGCAAAGGGATATATTGCTGATAAAATTAAGGAATACTTAATTGAGCAGGGAGTAGACAGTGCAATTATCAATTTAGGTGGTAATGTTCTTTGTGTAGGGAAAAAGAATAGTGATGATTTTACAATTGGTATTACTGATCCTAAAGGAAGTAGTGACATTTTAAAATTAAAAATTAATGATCAGTCGGTTGTAACTTCAGGAATTTATCAACGTTATTTTGAAGTTGAAGGGAAGTATTATCATCATATCTTAAATCCGAAGACGGGATATAGTTATGATAATGGGTTAGCTTCAGTTACGATTATTAGTAATCATTCAGTTGATGGTGATGCATTAAGCACAGTATGTTTTACTTTAGGTAAAGAGCAGGGGTTAGCATTAGTAAATCAATTAGCGGGGATAGAAGCTGTGTTTATTGATACAAACAATGCTCTTTATTACAGTGATCATGCAAAAGATTATGTGATTCAGTAATTATTTTCATAATATTAAAATATCTCATAAAAGATATGAATTTCTTTATACTTAAAAGAAGGAGGAGCATTATGAATACGAAAATAGCGTTTTTTGATATTGATGGGACATTAGTTAATGTACCTAATGGGATGTTACATCCAACTGATGAGACAATAAGGGTTTTAAATGAATTTAAAAATCAAGGTAATAAGATCGTCATTGCAACAGCTCGGGGTGAAGTACCTGAAAGTGTGGCAAACATTGAATTTGATGGGTATATTTGTAATGATGGACATTATATTCGTTTTAATAATGAGATTTTGATTGATGAACAATTTGATAATGGAATGGTGCAGAAGCAATTAGATGTATATGCAAAATATAATGGTCGTTCAATGTTTAATGGTCGCGGTGGTGCATGGTGCAGTTTTCTTGATGATGAATTGGTTATAAAACATCGTGCTATGTTTCAGGGAACAACTGAAAGACCAACTGATGTTAATGAGGTATTTAAAACTAGTGATGTTAAAGCGGTAAGCTGTTGTGTTTTATTTGATAGTGCAGCACAGTTGTGGGCAGCTTATCATGAATTAGAAGATGAATTTACGATGATTCCGTATGATACAGGTTTGATTCGAATGGATGTTTATTGCAAAGGTTTCACTAAGGGAACTGCTTGTGAATATTTATATCAAAAATTAGGAATTGATTATGAAAACACGTATGCTTTTGGTGACGGTATCAACGATGTAGAGATGTTACAATTGGTTAAACATGGTATTGCTATGGGGAATGCTATTCCTAAATTAAAAAGTGTAGCAAGTGAAATAACTGATAGTGTTGATAATGATGGGATTGCTCAAAGTTTTAAAAAGCATTTTAATATTTAACAGTAAAGTCAGCAGAATGCTGATTTTTTTGTAAGAAAAATGTAAGAAATAAGTGGGAATTTTGTGATTTTTTCTTATGAAGAAATTAAAAAATGAAGAGCGTTTTTTTTATATTATAGATTTATCGAAGGAGTAGTAAGGAAGGATATAATATGAAAAGAAAAACAATAGCTATTTTATTTGGAGGAAAATCAAGTGAATATGAAGTGTCGCTACAATCAGCAGCTGCGATTATAAAGAATTTTCCGCAAGAAAAATATGATCTTTATTTAATCGGGATTACGAGAGCAGGACAGTGGTTTCATTATGATGGGGAAATTGAAAAAATTAGTAATGATACTTGGAATCAAGAACTGCTTAATCCAGTGACGGTATGTTTAGAACCAGAAAGACAAGCAGTGATGGAAATAGTTGATAATAAAATAATCTATCAGCAAATTGATGCGGTTTTACCGGTCTTGCATGGAAAAAATGGTGAGGATGGTACTGTTCAAGGATTAATGGAGCTTGCAAAAATACCAGTACTTGGCTGCGGATTATTAGCATCAGCATTATGTATGGATAAGTATCGAGCTCACCAGTTAGTCAAAGCAGCAGGGATAAAGGTTACTAGGTCTGTGCTTGTACATAATATAAATGATTTTAATGTTAAAGCATTGAATTTTCCATTATTTGTTAAACCATTAAAAGCTGGATCATCATATGGAATTAGTAAAGTTGTCAAAATGGAAGAATTAACAAAAGCACTTGAATATGCCTTTAATTACGATAATGAAGTAATTGTAGAGGAAGCTGTTGAAGGGTTTGAGGTAGGTTGTGCGATTATTGGCAACGATGAATTGACTGTTGGTGAGGTAGATGAAATAGAATTATCGGGAGGTTTTTTTGATTATGATGAAAAGTATACTTTGAAAACTTCAACAATTCATATGCCCGCTAGAATTGATGAAGTAACGGCAAGGAAAATTCAAGAAACTGCAAAAATTATTTATCAGACATTAGCTTGTCAGAATTTTGCTAGGGTAGACATGTTTTTAACGCCAAACAATGAAATAGTTTTTAATGAGGTTAATACGATTCCTGGTTTTACTGATCATAGCCGTTTTCCCCAGATGATGAAAGGAGTAGGTTTTGAATTTAGTGAATTAATAGATAAAATTGTTGCGATAGGGCTTAAGTATGCAGATGGTAACTTTAAATAAAGATGATATTTACCAAGGTCCATTAGTATTGGTTAATCATAATTATCCAATTGCAAATAACTATCAAATTACTAACTGTTCGACTGCCAAGGATTCAACAATATCATTAGAAAAAACGGCTATGGAGATGCTAACAAAAGCATTACAGGAAATTAAAGCAGAAGATAAGATTGTTTTAGTCAGTGGTTTAAGAAGCGGTCAAGAACAAGCTATGATCTATAATCAGGCTATTCAAAATCATGGAAAAGAGTTTGTTGATAAGTTTGTTGCTAGAGTGAACTGTAGTGAGCATCAAACAGGTCTAGCCATTGATTTAGCAGTAAAAAATGAAACAATTGATATCTTTTGTCCTGATTTTACAAGTCAGGAAATCTGTCAACAATTTCGTGATATTGCAAGTGATTATGGCTTTATTCAGAGATATTCTAAAAATAAAATTGATTTTACCAAAATTAGTGAGGAACCATGGCATTTTCGCTATGTTGGGATTGTTCATGCAAAAATTATGGAAGAAAATCAGTGGTGTTTTGAAGAATATCATTTATATATAAAAAATCATTCTATTTTCAATCCATATGTTTTAGAATGCCAAGGAAAGTTAGTTGAAGTATTTTATGTTCCAGCAGTTAATGAACAGACTAAGTTAAACTTAAGTGATCATGGTAGTTATCAAATATCGGGAAATAATTGTGATGGTTTTATTATTACATCATGGAGGCCATATGTCTAAAGTAAAAGGTTATCCCTTAATCGACTGTTTTAGGATAATTGCTGCAATTTTAGTTGTCACGATTCATACTTCACCATTAGATACAATTAGCCCAACTTTAGATTTTTATTTAACTCGTGGATTAGGACGTATTGCAGTACCATTCTTTTTTATCACAACTGCTTATTTCTATTTTCTTAATCCCAGTAAAAAACGACTATATAAGATTATTAAACAGACACTATTGATTTATTTAGCAGCAATAATTATTTATTTACCATTAAATCTTTATAATCATTATTTTAATCAAAGTAATCTGATTTATGAAATAATTAAAGATGTTTTGTTCGATGGAACTTTCTATCATTTGTGGTATTTACCAGCAACAGTTCTAGGATTGATCATTGTTGCAGTATTAGATAAACGGGTATCTTTATTAACGAGTTTTTCAATTGTGGTACTACTTTATTTAATTGGATTAGGTGGTGATTCGTATTATGGTTTGATACACCCATATTGTAAATGGGGGTATGACTTGATTTTTTTAATAAGTGATTATACACGAAATGGTATTTTCTTTGCACCGTTATTCATTTGGATTGGAAAACTTCTTGCGGTAAAGCAATTTAACTTTAGTTTAAGAGTAATCGTTATTAGCACGATATTAGCAATAAGTTTGATGTTTATAGAAATATCACTATTGAGAGGTTATCAAGATACAGCAGATTATGTTTTTGTACGTCATGATTCAATGAATATCTTATTGCCGGTAGTAATGTTTTGGCTATATCAGGGACTTTTACGAATATCAGGCAAACGAATATCTAAATGTAAAGATCTATCGTTAGCTATTTATCTTTTTCATCCCTTGATGATTGTTGTTGTTCGTGGAATAGGTAAATTATTGAAGTGTGATCATTTAGTTGTTGACCCGCTGATTCAGTTTATTAGTGTATTGATAATAACTGTTTTATTTTCAGAGATTTTATTGAAAGGAAAAGAGAAGTATGGTGAATATTCGCACAAGTCGCAGTTGGATCGAAGTTGATCTAGATGCAATCACGCATAATCTTGATGAATTGAGTTCATTATTAAATAAAAATAGTTCATTAATGGTAGTTGTTAAAGCAGAAGGATATGGTCATGGGTTAGTAGAAGTTGCGAAACATTGTCAAAAAATGGGAATTGAAGCTTTTGCAGTTGCTACTATCGATGAAGGTATCAAACTTCGAGAACATGGGATATATGGCGAAATTTTAGTACTTGGTTATAGTCATCCCATTCGTGCAATTGAATTACATAATTATCGTTTGATTCAAACCATTGTAAATCGTGAGCATGCTCGGCAATTAAATGAAAGTGGGCATATGATCAATGTTCATATTAAGATTGATACTGGAATGCATCGTTTAGGTTTTGATTTAAGCGATTATGAGAGTATTAAAGAAATATATGATTACCAGTTTATTCATATTCAGGGTTATTTTACACATCTTTGTGTTTGTGATAGTAAAAGGAAAGTTGATCAAGAATACACCCAAAAACAAATAGCTGCTTTTTATGATTTAATTAATGAATTAAAATTAAGACATTATGATATAGGAAAGGTTCATCTTCAAAGTAGTTATGGATTAGTAAATTATCCTGAAATCAATGCCGATTATGCTCGGGTTGGGATTTTAATGTATGGAGTGTACTCAACGTTCAATGATTATTCAAAAGTACAATTAGATTTAAAACCAGCTTTAACAATTAAAGCACAAATTGCAATGCTGCATTATTTGACTAAAGGCGCGAGTCTTGGTTATGGCTTGACTTATAAGGTTAATCGTGATAGTGTAATTGCCGTTATTCCAATTGGCTATGGTGATGGATTGCCACGTATACTTTCTTCAAATGGAAGTGTTTTGATCAAAGGTCAAAAGTGTCCAATAGTTGGAAGAATTTGTATGGATCAAATGCTTGTAGATGTTAGCGAGATTAGTGATATCAGTGATAATGATCTAGTCACCGTAATTGGTCAAGATGGTACAGAAGAAATTAGGGTAGAAGAAATTGCACTTGAAGCTAATACAATTAGTAATGAGATTTTGAGTCGTTTAGGAAGTCGACTGCCAAGAATATATCGAGGAGGATAATAGGTTGAAAAGAAGCAGTTACATGTCGTACAATGAAAAGAAAAAAATCCCTTATAAAGTAATCATTAGTGTATTAATCGCTATGTTAATACTTGGGACATTGATTGCATTTAATTTTACAAGAATTCGGTTAATGACGAAGGGCTATGGTTGGTCTGAACAAAGCATTATTTTACAGCTAAATGATAATGAGATTGAGCGTTATTTGGATGCGGAAAAGGTCAGTGATCTAAGTTCCTGGAATGAATATAAAAATAAAAAACATTATTTAGAGTATCAGACATATCAAAAAGAACATCAAGATTATTCAAAAAAAGAAGTAATAAAATATATTGATACTTTCTATCAGGATTATTATCAAGATCTCAAGGATTTAAAATATAGTTATAAACAAGTATTATCTTTAATGAAAGTTGCAGAGCTGTCTGATTTTAAGGTAATCGTCGATAATAAATATACATATTCGCAAATTAAATCTTATTTAAAGATTAATGGAATGGTCTTTGAGGATCTGCCTAAGTATCTTGCAAGTAATCAAGAGCCAATAACAGCTGTACTTACGGTTACTTACCCATTTATTGATGCTAATAATGCTGTTGGATCAGAATATGAAGTTTTAGATCCTAGTAATACACTTCTGTTGATTAAAAAGGGTTTTGTGTTACCTAAAGATTATGTCCCTGCTGATCTTGTTGTACCTGATATACCAATTGCTCCTGATAATAACCATAATAAACTTCGAAAAGATGCAGCTAAAGCATTAGAAGATATGAATAAAGATGCTTTAAAAGAAGATTATCATTTAGTTTTAAATAGTGGATATCGCTCATATGATGAACAAGTAGAAATTTATAATGATTATTTTAACCGTTATGATGAAGTCACTGCTAGTGGTTTAGTTGCGAAACCTGGCTCAAGTGAACATCAATTAGGGTTAGGAGTAGATTTAACTAGCCAAAGTGTAATTGATAAAAAGAGAATGGTTTTTGGTGATACGGATGAGTATAAATGGGTTGCTAAAAATGCTTATAAATATGGCTTTATTCTTCGTTATCCTAAAAATCGTTCGGATATTACTGGAACTGCTAATGAGCCATGGCATTTACGTTATGTTGGTAAGAAAGCAGCTAAAATAATTTATGATAATAATTGGACTCTAGAAGAATATATTTTAAAATATGGTTTTGATTATGAATTAAAGAAAATTGATTAAGCATCCTTTGGATGCTTTTATTATTTTCAATTAAACTTTTAATATGTTAAAATCATTATCATAAAAAGAGGAGTTAACAATGGATATATATAAATTTTTAACACAGTTAGGTATTGATTATCAAAAAATTAATCACCAATCAGTTAGCACTGTTGAAGAAGCAATGTTTATTAATGAGCAAATTGATGGAGTAGCATGTAAAAATCTATTTTTAAAAAGTAGTGATAAACAATTCTTCATTTATATGATGACGGTTGAAAAGCGTGCTGACTTGAAATATATAGCTAAACAAATTGGTAGTAAGCGGCTAAGCTTTGCTAGTGATGAAGAACTTGTAGAATTGTTAAAGTTAATTCCAGGATCAGTGACACCATTAGGAATAATTAATGATAATAAGCGAGTAAAAATATTGATTGATCGTGAATTAAGAGCACAACGATTATTAATTCACCCTAATATTAATACAGCAACAATATCAATTACCTATGATGATTTGTTATTGTTTATTAATGCTTGTGGAAATGAGTATTTAATTATTTAAAAATTTGATTATGGCAGTAATAAGAAATTTATTGAAATAAATACTTGCTGCAAGATTACATCTTTATAACTCTATGTATTTAGTTTAGTCATAATACTAATGAATATTATTCGATATATGCTATAATTTTAAAGAAAATTAGGAGGTGACTGGTAAGTGCTTGTAACTGACAAAGAATTACATAGAATCGTAAGCATTGTTAGAAATCTAAGAACAGGACGAATATATTATCAAAAAGATTATGTTAGAGAAATCACAATTACTTATGATCGACTTTTTGATGATTATACAATTGAAGGCATTGTTGATAATGGTAGTTATGAAAATGTGTGTAAAATCGTTATTGATCAAGATAATAAGATTACTGACTATAGTTGTAATTGTTATTGGTGTGATGAACTCTCGGCTTGCGGTCATATTGGGGCTGTTTTGCTGAAGGTTCAAGAGTTATCACCTGATGATTTTCCATTTAAATATAAAAGTAAAAATGGTAAGATAAGTTATTTCGACAAGTTAGTACAAATTCGTCAGCAGCAGGAAGAAGAACTGCTAAAAAATGAATTAGCAGTAACAAAAAACCTAATAGCATCATTTAAGACTGCTAAAGCAATTGATTTTAATCAGGTTAAACTAAATCAAAAGTATGATCTTGAAGTCCAGATCAAGATTAATTATGGGCACCCATGTTTAAAATTCAAAGTAGGAAGTGATAAAAAGTATATAATAAAAAATATTCCTAATTTTTTAAGTGCATTAGCAAATAATGAATATGTTGAATATGGTAAACAATTAGCGTTTGTTCATAATCAAAAAGTATTTAGTGATGAAGCACTGAAGATTATTGAATTAATGAAATTTTGTATGATCACTTATGAGCGGTATCAACAGGAATATTATTACGATATATCGCATGTGACAAATGAGATAAAGATTATTCCCGAAAGTATTGAATATATCTATGAAGTATTAAAAGATTTAGAAAAAACTAATCAACATTTATCAATTTATCAATATAATTATCAGCCTACTTTACATATAAGGAAACTTGAAAAATATTATTCGCTTGAATTAAAGGATTTTGATGAATTTTGTGGCTATAAAAATCTTTATAAGATTACTGAAAATGAAATAGGTATGGTTAAGCTGGATGATGAAGGAAAAGCAATCAAATTTATTCATAATTGCGAAAGTAAAGACAAATTATTATTAGCAAAAGAAGATGTAAATGACTTTGTTAAATATATTTTAAATGATATTAAGCAATATTTTAATTATACTGGGGACTTATTAACAAGTGAAGTTATCGAAACAGAAATATTGACACTCTATGGCGATATTAATGAATTGGAACAAATCAAAGTTTATCTTTAAAGTAAACAAGGCCTAGAAACGATTTATTCATTTCAACAGCCGAGAAAGCAAACATCAATTAATTTTGATTTAATTGAAGATTATTTAAAAGAGATTGGTGATGTAGTTGATTTTGAAAAACATTGTATGTATTTGAATTTAGAAAGTGAAAAAACTTACTCCTTTTTAAATGAAGGTTTGCCTTTTTTAGCTAATTATTGTGAAGTGATGGTTAGTGATGCACTTAAAAAGATTGGGAAGAAAAGTCAATTTAGTATTACTGTAGGAGTGACTTTAGAAAATGACTTATTGGCAATTGACATTGAAAGTATTGATATTCCTAAAGATGAATTAGCGTTAGTCTTAAACTCATATCAAAAGAAGAAGAAATTTCATCGGTTAAAAAATGGTCAACTATTATATCTTGATTCTGATGAGCTGGAAGAATTAAATGAATTTATGACTGATTATCAAATTAGACCAAAGATGCTTGAGGATGGACATTTAGAAATGGATGTCTATCGGGCTTTTAGTCTTGATAATAAAGCCGAAACAAGCAATTATTTAGTATATGATCGTAGTACCGTATTTAAAGAAATTATTGATAATTTTAAAGATATAGCTAAACAGAGTTATCCCTTAGCGCCTAATTATCAAGAAATTTTACGCGATTATCAGAAATTTGGATATCAATGGCTTCAATCAATTAGTTCTTATGGCTTTGGAGGAATTTTGGCCGATGATATGGGGCTTGGTAAAACCTTACAAATGATTGTTTTACTGGATCAAAATCGGGATGATAAAAAAACTAGTTTAGTTGTTTGTCCATCATCATTGCTATTGAATTGGCAAGATGAGATACATAAATTTTCTAATTCTTTATCTTGTACTTGTATTCACGGCAGTCTAAAACGACGAAAAGAAGCAATTAGAAAATTTAATGAGGTTGATGTGCTAATTACTACTTATGATTATATGCGTCGTGATGCTAATCTTTATGATGGTTATCAATTTGAAAATATTATTTTGGATGAAGCGCAATATATTAAAAATCCTAAAACTAAGAATGCGATAACAGTAAAATCGTTAAAAGCTAAACATCGTTTTGCTTTAACCGGAACTCCTATAGAAAATTCTTTGGCGGAGTTATGGTCAATTTTTGATTTTTTAATGCCAGAGTATTTGTATAGCTACCATTATTTCAAAACTAATTATGAAACACCGATTGTTAAAAATCATGATGAAAACAAACAGCAGGAACTAAAAAAATTAATTACACCATTTATCTTAAGACGTAATAAAAAAGATGTATTGACTGAATTACCGGAGAAGATTGAAAAAACATTATCAATTGAATTTAATGAAGAAGAAAATAAGTTGTATTTAGCTAATTTAATTCAGGTCAATAAAGAACTGCAAGAACAGCTTAATTATGATAATGTAGATCGTATTGCTATTTTAGCAATGTTGACAAGATTAAGACAAATTTGTTGTGAACCACGGATAATATATGATAATATTTCGAATATTTCATCAAAATTATCGGGATGTCTTGATTTAATCCGAAATTTCCTGGGAAATAATCAAAAAGTGCTATTATTTTCTTCTTTTACTTCCGTGCTTGATTTAATTGCTAAAGAATTGGAGAAAGAAAGTATTACTTATTATCAATTAACAGGTGATACAAAAAAAGAAGAACGTCATCGATTAGTTAATCAATTTCAAAATGATGATACAACAGTATTTTTGATTTCATTAAAAGCTGGGGGAACAGGATTGAATTTGACTGCTGCTGAAGCAGTTATTCATTTTGATCCTTGGTGGAATATGTCAGCACAAAATCAGGCGACTGATCGTGCTTATCGAATCGGGCAAGAAAATGTTGTAACGGTTTATAAATTGGTAATGAAGGATAGTGTTGAAGAAAAGATCTTAGAACTGCAAAATAAAAAGAAAAACTTAGCTGATAGTTTTGTGGAAAATAATGAAGGTAGTATAACAACAATGTCTACTAATGACATTATTGAGTTATTTAAAGTATAAATGAAATACTCTAGTAAAAACTTACTAGAGTATTTTTATCGTTGTGCTTTATTAGATAATTATGAACTAACAATTTATAATCATAAGGATAAAAGCAGTAATATAAACTATTTGATTACATAAGGAAACATACTTGATTTATATAATATTTCATTTATTTACAAAGTTTAGTACTTCAAGTATACTTGAAATTAATAAAGCTAATCAATATAGTCAAAAAAGTTATTTGATTGTTTTAAAATGATGGTATTGTAACTATGCGATAAGATTATAGGTTGGAGTATATAATGGAATATTTTGAATATAGCGATATTGAAATTGAATATTTGAAAAGTAGGGATCCTGTTTTAAAACAAGTAATCGAGCAGATTGGTATAATTAAACGTGCGGTAATACCTGATTTATTTGCAGCTTTAGTTAATTCGATTGTTGGTCAACAAATTTCTACTAAAGCCCATCAAACAATTTGGCAGAGAATCAACAATTCTTTTAGTCCGATTACCCCAGCAAATTTTAAATCACTTTCAGCTGAGGAATTACAAAAATGTGGCATTACGATGAAAAAAGCACATTATATCAAAGAAATAACGAGACGGATCATTAGTGATCAATTGGATTTGGAGCGATTAGCTGATCTATCAAATGAAGAGGTTATAGAACAGCTTTGTGAGTTACCTGGAATCGGGAGATGGACAGCAGAGATGATTTTAACATTTTCATTACAACGTAAAGATATAATTAGTTATAGCGATTTAGCAATTTTACGGGGAATGCGCATGGTCTATCATCATCGGCGAATTACACCTCAACTATTCACTAAATATAAACGTCGCTATGGACCATATGCAACAATTGCCAGTTTGTATTTATGGGCAGTTGCTGCGGGAGCAATTCCAGAATTGAAAGATTATGCACCGAAATCAAAAAATAATGTTAGAATATAAGTTATATTGAGAGAGTTGATATTTATCTTGTCATGGAGGATAATATAATGAAATTTGAAGAACGGGTCTTACAACAAGAGTTTACACTAAACGATACAGATGATCTAATTGTTGATTATATTCGTAAAAATAAAGCAAATTTGGAACATTTATCAATTCAAAAGGTAGCCGAAGATCTTTATCTTGTTCCCAACTCAATCATGCGTCTTTGTAAAAAGTTAGGGTATAAAGGCTTTGCAGAGATGAAATTTTTAGTTAATAACGAAGTATCAGAAAATTTAGATATTCAAAAATTATTATCAAAGAATTTGTATAAATCAATGGAACTAATTAATTATAAAACGTTAGAAGAAGTTGCCGCTAAGATCAAGAATGCCCGAACATGTCACTTTATTGGTGTCGGTGAGTCATTATATTTTTGTGAAATGATGGTCGATAATTTGCGATGTTATGATTATCGAGCTGAATATTATCAAACTTATCGTGAAATTGAATATCGAATCAAGCATTGTGAAGAAAAAGATATTTTGTTTGTAATTAGTGCAAGTGGTGAGAATGGTCGTTTGAATAATTGGGTAGAAGAAGCAAAACAGAATGGAATTTTTGTTATTTCGGTTACCCATTTTAATGAAAATCGATTGGCTGGTTTAGCACATATTCCATTATATTATTGGGGTGATGAACAAAAATTGAATGGCTATAATGTTGCAGATCGAACAGGGATGATGATGCTGCTTCGAGAGTTGACAGAGGTATTTTGGAGGATGTACTGTGTATAAATACACGGTACATCCATTTTTTATTTAAAAATAAGTGTATGATTTTCCAAATTGAAAAGGGTTACAAAATAATATGCTATGATATTTTTGTAATCAGGGAAAGACATGTCGGTGATTAATAAAATTAAAAGAAGAGGGCAGAAGAAATGGAATTATCTAAATTAACAAGTGAGCAGCTTATTACTTTAAATAGTGATTTGTCATCAAAAGATGAAATAATTAAATTCTTAGTTTCTAAATTATATCAGGCAGGAAAAATTAGTAATGAGGAAGATTTTTATCAAGCAGTATTAGAACGTGAAAGCTTAACACCAACAGGGATTGATAATGGTTTGGCCATTCCTCATGGAAAAGATGGAGTAGTTAGAGAAGCAGCTTTTGCGGTTGTAACTTTAAAGAAACCTGTGAAGGATTGGGAAAGTGTTGTTGAAGGTAACAAAGTACAATATGTTTTTTTACTTGCAATTCCCCAAAATGATAGGAATTCGGTTCAAATGCAATTATTGGCAGAAATGATGACGAAGATGGCTAATCATACATATACAGAAAAATTATATGCTTCTAAAACAGTAAAAGAATTTTATCAAAATCTGGATAGTGGGGTTAATAGTGATGAAATAAAATCCTTTGATCGCTCAATCGTTGCGGTTACTGCGTGTGCCGCTGGTATTGCCCATACTTACATGGCAGCAGAAGCATTAACAAAAGCTGGGCAAGAGTTGGGAGTAAATGTATATGTAGAAAAGCAGGGGGCTAATGGAATTGAAGATCGTCATACTAATGAGATGTTAAAAAATGCAAGTGCAGCTATTTTTGCTGTCGATGTAGCGGTTAAAGAGGAGGAACGTTTTAGTCATTTACCAACGATTAAAACAAAAGTATCTGCACCATTAAAGGATGCTAAAAAGATTATCGAAACAGCGTTAGTTAAAGCAGAACAAACTGCTCGTGGTGAGTATGTAGAACATTCACGACATCAAGAAGCCGGATTTTTAGAAACAGTTAAGGAAGCGGTTATGACAGGAATTAGTCATGTTATTCCATTGATCGTGGCTGGCGGAATGATTGCAGCAATTTGTGTAATCTTTGCAAGAACCTTTGGTTTTACAGATTTGATGAATACCGAAGGAAGTTGGCTTTATTTGATCAAATCAATGGGAAGTGGATTGTTAGGAACCTTGATGGTACCGGTATTATCAGCTTATATGGCTTATTCAATCGGGGATAAACCAGCTTTAGCTTCAGGGTTTGCGGCTGGATTTTGTGCTAATACCGTTGGCGGTGGATTCTTACTCGGGATGCTTGGTGGGATCATTGCTGGGTATTCAATACGCTATTTAAAGAAATGGATTCCAGCTAAAGGAACATTTGCCGGTTTTGTGAGTTTTGTAATTTATCCTGTATTGTCTTGTTTGATTGTTGGAGTCTTATTGTTAGTCGTATTAGGTAAACCAGTTGCAATGATCAATACAGCATTAGTTGACTTTTTAGGATCAATGGCAGGAACAAATGCTGCTTTACTAGGGGCTGTTTTAGGAATCATGGTTTCTTTTGATTTAGGTGGACCAGTAAATAAAGCTGCATATGCTTTCTGTGTTGCTGCAATGGCGGAAGGAGTTTTAATGCCATATTGTGCTTTTGCTTCAATTAAAATGGTTAGTGCATTTGGGGTGACATTTGCGACAAAGTTTAGAAAAGATTTATTTACACCAGAAGAACGTGAAGTAGGAAATTCAACCTGGCTATTAGGTTTAGCAGGAATCACAGAAGGGGCAATTCCGTTTATGATGGCAGATCCAATTCGTGTAATTATATCCCTATGTACTGGTTCTGCAGTTTGTGGAGCGATTGTAGCGATGTTTAATATTGGTCTTGATGTACCTGGGGCAGGAATATTCTCTATTTTCGTATTAACTGCTGATAATATTCCATTAGCGATGATCGTCTGGTTTGGAGCGGCAGTAATTGGAGCGATTATTTCAGCGGTGCTACTTGTAATTACTCGAAAACAGAAATTAGCTAAGGCAAAATAGGAGGAATAGCATGGCAAATCAAGTACACATTGTCCCCCATATGCATTGGGATCGTGAGTGGTATTTTTCAGCCGAAGAATCAAAGTTATTATTACTAAACAATATGGAAGAAATATTAGAAATGTTAGAAAATAATGAGGATTATCCTTATTATGTTCTCGATGGACAAACAGCTGTACTTGAGGATTATCTAGCATTAAAACCAAAAAATTTATCACGAATAGTTAATTTAGTGAAAAAAGGTAAATTAATTATTGGGCCTTGGTACACTCAAACTGATGAGATGGTTGTAGGTGGAGAGTCGATTGTTCGTAATTTATTATACGGTCATAAAGATAGTCAGACTTTTGGAGAACCTATGAATATTGGTTATTTACCAGATTCATTTGGTCAGTCAGGCCAAATGCCAATGATTTTAAACGGTTTTGGAATTACAAGAAGCATATTCTGGCGGGGAACGAGTGAGCGAATGGGTTCAAATAAGACAGAGTTTTATTGGACTAGTGACGATGGTTCAAAAGTCTTAACTCAACTATTACCACTTGGTTATGCAATTGGAAAATATTTACCCACAGATCTTGATGAATTAAAAAAACGTTGTGATAAATATATGCCAGTGTTACAAAAAGGAGCAACTAGTGAACATATATTAATTCCTAATGGTCACGACCAAATGCCATTACAAAAAAATATATTTGATGTCATTGAGCAGTTAAAAAGACTTTATCCAGATAAAAACTTCTTTTTAAGTAACTATGATCAGATATTTAAAGAATTAGAGAAAAAAGATAACTATGATATCCTTCATGGTGAACTGCTGGATGGTAAATATATGCGTGTACATCGTTCGATTTTTTCATCACGGGCAGATATCAAAACAATGAATACCGTAATTGAAAATAAAATTACCAATCTGCTAGAGCCATTGGCTTCCATTGCTTTTAAATTAGGGTTTGAGTATTTTGATGGGATGATGGAATCGATATGGAAAGAGATAATGAAAAATCATGCCCATGATTCAATTGGATGTTGTTGTAGTGATAAAGTACATCAAGAAATAAGCAGCCGTTTTACGATTGCTAATGAGAAAGTAGAGCGAATGATTGACTTTTATAAACGAAAGATTACTGATGCAATGCCTAAAGATATTGCGCTTGATAAACTAACGGTCTTTAATTTACTCCCTTATCCAAGAAATCGAGTGGTTCGCAGTGAAGTTATCACGAGAATGAAAAGTTTTAAAATTGTTACTAGTGAGGGTCATGAAATAGATTATCAAGTTATTAATAAAGAAATCATTGATGCTGGGTTAATTGATCGTCAGATTGTTCATTATGGGAATTATGATCCATTTATAAAATATACAATTGAATTTAAAGATAATTTTCCTGCGATGGGGTATCAGGCTTATTTAATTCAAGAAGCAGTAGAGCCAAAAGAAATTTTATTAGATAAAGTGGACTTTCTGGAAAATGAATACTATCAGATTAAAATTAATAGTAATGGAACTTTAAAAATATATGATTTAGTTAATGATCATACTTATGATTCCGTTTTATTGATTGAAGATGGTAGTGATGAGGGTGATGGTTATGATTATTCACCATTATTGGAAGATTATATCATAACTTCTAAAGATGCTAAGGCAGATTGTCAAATCAATAGATCCAGGTATTCTACTACAGCTCATATAATTGTCGAAATGAAAGTACCAAAAGATTTAACAAGTCGTAAACAAAAGAAATGTGATACAAGTTTAAAAATTGAATTTCAAATAGAATTAAAACAAGGGGAACGAAATCTTGACATTACAACTAATATTGATAATACAGCTAAAGATCATCGACTTAGAGTACTTCTTCCAACTGATATTTGGGCTCAGGCCTCAGTTAGTGATAATCAGTTTGGGATAATTGAACGCCCAGTAAAAGATATGGCGATAGAATCATGGCAAGAAGATAATTGGAGCGAGCGGCCAGATAGTATTTATCCAATGCTTAGTTACGTTGCAATCAAGGGTTGTCCATTAGCTTTACTCACTAATTCAGTTAGAGAATATGAAGTAATTGGGGATAATTATAATACCCTGGCAATTACGTTATTTCGATCAGTTGGCTATTTAGGTAAAGAAGAATTAGTTCGGCGTCCGGGACGACCATCAGGAATTAAGATGCCTACACCAGATTCACAATTATTAAAACCATTAGAGTTTAGATTTGCGCTTGTTATTGAAAATGATCACGCTAAATTATCACGTTTAGCTAAAGATTATTTAACGCCATTAATTAGTTATAATAAAATGCCGTACAATGCGATGAAGTTAAATGAGGTTGATTTTAACACTCCATATACTTTCTCTCTGCTTCATGAAAATAATGAACTTACTACACTAAGTGTTTTAAAAAAGGCAGAATCTTCAAATAAATTAATTTATCGAACTTTTAATACTAATAATAAAGAGGTTTTAATTTCTTTAAATCATGATCTTAAAGATTTTGTTGATTTAAAAGAAGAGATAGTTAAGACTAATAATAAACTAAAAAAGAATCAAGTAAAGTCATTTATTTTAGATGATTAAATAAAACCGTAGTCCAAATGACTACGGTTTTGACAGTTACCTAAAGGTGCCTACTATTAAAAGACTAGATAATCAATATAATGATATATAAGGAGGAATAAGCAATGTTAGGTGAAGAAAAGTTAATTAATTTTACGAAAACAAACTATCAAAAGAAAATTACTAAAGTTAATGAACGGGTATATCATTTTTTGGGCTATGGACATAGTAATGCAATTGCGATTATTGGGGAAACTTCAATTATATTAATTGATACTCTTGATTCTGATTATCGTGCAAAAGTGATGAAAGATGAACTAGCGAAAATTAGTGATAAACCGGTTAAAACAATTATTTATACTCATGGACATCCTGATCATTTAGGAGGAGCAGGTGCTTTTCGAGATACAGTTGTAGAAGTAATAGCATTTAAACCTCGAAAACCAATTTTAAAATACTACGATAGAATTAGTAAACTACTAAATCAACGAGGGATTTATCAGCATGGTTATGGATTAACAGATCAGGAAGCGATTAGTCAAGGCATTGGAATCCGTGAAGGAAAAGAAATTAAAGAAGGAAAATATGATTTTATAAAACCGACGACATATTATGAGCAAAAAGTGGTTGAACGAGTAATTGATGGAATTAAATTAAAGATGGTTAGTGCTGTAGGTGAAGCAGATGATGAAATCTATGTTTGGTTAGAAGATGATCAGATAATGTGTTGTGGAGATAATTATTATGGATGCTGGCCTAATCTTTATGCAATAAGAGGAACCATGTATCGCGATGTTGCGACATGGATTGATACTTTAAATGAGATTTTAAATTATCCAGCTGTTGCATTATTACCAGGACATACACGAGTTTTATGGCAAAATGAGATTAAAGCAATAGTGGGAACTTTTAGGAATGCCATCGAGGATATTTTATTTAAAACATTAGATTGTATGAATCAGGGAATGTCTTTGGAAGAAACTGTTAAAAATGTTAAATTAGCACCAATATATCAGGATAAAGAATATTTAGGTGAGTATTATGGTACTGTAGAATGGTCAGTGAAAAGTATTTATAATGGTTATGTAGGATGGTTTGATGGGGATCCTGTGAAGTTATTGCCACATCCAACTGAGGCTTATAATCAGGCGGTACTTGCTTTAATTGGTGATAATGATAAACTAATATCAGCTATTAAAAATTATATGGCACAAGAAGATTATCAAATGGCATTGCAATTAATTGAGTTATTGATGGTGCAAGATAATTCATTACAAATTATAGAACTGAAAAAACGAGCCTTATTGATGCGGGCTAAACAAGTGACATCTGCTAATGCTCGTCATTATTTAATTGCATGTGCTAAATCATTATAAAGTAAGGAGAGAATATGACAAAAAAGATTTTGGTAACTGGAGGAACAGTTTTTGTAAGTAAATTTGTTGCAACTTATTTTAAAAATCATGATTATGATGTTTATGTTTTGAATCGTGGAAATCGAAAACAGATTGAAGGAGTAAAATTAATTAAAGGTGATCGACATCATTTAGGAAATTTGTTAAAGGGATATGATTTTGATGTGGTTTTTGATGTTACTGCTTATACTAAACAAGATGTCAAAGATTTGTTAGAAGGTCTAAATGGGGTCAAAGATTATATTTTGATTAGTTCCAGTGCTGTTTATCCGGAAAGTTTATCACAACCGTTCAAAGAGGAGCAGAAGGTTGGAAGAAATTCTATCTGGGGAGATTATGGAAGTAATAAAATTGAAGCTGAAAACTATTTACTAAGTCATATTCCTCAAGCATATATTTTAAGGCCACCATATTTATATGGACCAATGCAAAATGTTTATCGCGAACCTTTTGTGTTTGAATGTGCATTAAAGAAACGTTCTTTCTATTTACCTAATGATGGTAAAATGTTATTACAGTTTTTTCATGTTGAAGATCTATGCAAGTTAATGGAAACCATTATTAAAAAGCACCCTCATGATCATATCATGAATGTTGGAAATAGCGAAATTGTTGATATAAATAAATTTGTTGAGTTATGTTATCAAGTTGTAGGAGTACCGCTAAATAAAGTATATGTAACTAAGCATGATAATCAACGTGATTATTTTAGTTTTCATAACTATAATTATGTTCTTGATGTAACTAAGCAAAATCAGCTGTTGCCAAGTCAAAAAAGTCTTTTCGAAGGATTAGAGGAATCATATCAGTGGTACCTTGATCATCCAGATGAAGTTGTTAAGAAAAATTATATAGAGTTTATTGACCAGGAGCTTATTTAAAATAATCTTAAATTTTATATCTAGGAGAATAACGTAGTATGTGGATTATCTTTGGAAGCTTGAGTATTATCTGTACTTTGATGAGCTGTCTGTCTATATTTAAAAGTCAAGAGAAGCTGAGGGCTTATTGGTTTTCGATTTTAGGACTTGTTTTTACCGTGCTTACTCTTTTAGCAGGGTATCAATTAGTAAGTAATTGGGTAAAGCATGAAGATTGGTCAGCATTATTGGATGTAGTACCGTCAATGTTTACAATTCTTACAATATATGTAATTACGATGTTGACTGCAAATATTATTGCACTTATATTAATAAGAGGTAAATCAAAAAATACAAATGATAACTTAATGAAAAAAGATAGTTATTGATTAAATAACTATCTTTTTTACGTGATTATAGTAAAATAAAGTAAATAATAACTATTTATATATTGAAAGAAATAATGATAAATCATTTTAACAAATGTTGGAATTGAAAAGATTATGAAAAAATATATTAAACGTGTAGTTGCTATGGGTGTTTAAAAAATTTATAATGCAGTATATTTATTTAAAGGATTTCTTTGAGTAATAAAGGAGGAGCTAATGGAAATAAAAAGAGTATTTGAACGAGACGAACAGTTAATTAGTTCACTTGTTACGGTTTGGGAAAGTTCGATTAGAGCAACTCATGATTTTTTTAGTGAAACTAATATTCGAGAAATAAAAAAGTATGTTTTTCAAGCAATTGAAGAAATTCCAATTTTAGTAGTTGCTGTTGATAATAAAGAAACATTGGCTTTTATGGGGATTGCTGAGGATAAATTAGAGATGTTATTTATTACAGCACAACGTCGAGGACAAGGTATTGGTAGGAATTTATTAGAGATAGGAATAAATGATTATGAGATCACTGAAGTCTGTGTAAATGAGCAAAATCCTCAAGCTCTAGCTTTTTATGAATATATGGGGTTTACTATTTATCGGCGAAGTGAATTAGATGAACAAGGGAATCCATTTCCAATTTTGTTCTTACATCGTCAATAAGAATTATAAATAGATATTTAGAAAGGACAAATTATGAAGTTGTTGTCATTAACTGAAAAGATAAAGCTAACTAAACAGCAAGAACTTGAATTTATTGATGTTCTCGAAGATGATATTAAGAAGTATTTTAGGATCCCGATATTTTTTATTATGTTATTTCAAATCTATAATATGATCTATGTAAGTGTTTATACGGATTTTACCTATTATACCAAGTCAAGTAAGATTTATATGCTTTTATACACACTCATGTTTATCATCTGTGTCTTAGGGTTGATTTTATTGCATAAAAAGAATATTAAAAAGGGTTTATTGTTGAAAGTTCAAAATTACTATATTGTTTTTTTAATCATGTGGTCGTTAGCAGTAACGATATATGATAATCGTGTTTCTAATAACATTAGTGTGCATATTATTACAATGTTGAGTATTGCTATTCTTGTTTATTTACCGCCAAAATTATTTGTTCCTCTGTATTTGTTCTCTGATATTATTTTGATTACTGGAATTGAATTAGTGAAACATGGTGAACCATTGGGGAGTCATTATAGTATTTATGTTAATAGTACCTGGTTAACGATTATGGCTCTATTTGTTGGATATTATCATTATCAATCAATGCGACAAACTTTTTTAAATCAGAGTATTATTCTAGAAAAAAATAGGATGATTGAAGAAAAAAGTGCGGAATTAGATTTTATTGCCCATCATGATTCTTTAACGGGGCTTCAAAATCGACGTTATTTAGCTAATTGTTTAAATAATATTTATTTAGAGAGTCGCGATAGTCAGCTTAAAACAGGTGTTTTTATAATTGATATCGATGATTTTAAATCTTATAATGATACTTTTGGGCACATTAAAGGTGATGAATGTCTAAAGAGAGTTTCTAATGCTTTAAATTTATGTTTGAGTGAAGGGTTTTTGATTCGTTATGGTGGAGAAGAATTTGTTTATTTATTAAAAAATACAGATTTAGAAGAAATGCAAAGAATTGGTACAGAACTTTGTCATACTGTTGAACGTCTGCATTTATTAATGCCAAATACTTCAAGTCGTGAATATTTAACTGTAAGTATTGGTGGGGCAATAGGTGTTTTAAATGGAGAAGAAAGTTGGCAAGCAGTTTTAGAGCAGGCGGATCAAGCCTTATATAAAGCTAAAAATACTAATAAAAATAAATGTATATGTGCAGTCGAGTAATATATTTTATAGTTGGGTTATAGATTTGTTTATTAAAAATAGTTTTATGATTGGATAGGAGGGTTGAAAGAGACCTCTTTTTTTATTTAGTGATATTTTAACTTAATAACATTAAGTTTTTATTGACTTATAGTTAACTCTAAGATTTATACTATGTTTAAAGATAAATAAGGTGAGATGGAAATTTTAATTATTTAAAAAACCATATTTAACTTTTTATTCTTATCGATACAAGTGCATAATTTATAGTGCACTGTTAATCAGATAAAGATTTTTAGTATATAAACTAAATATATTTAAATGTAAAAGATTATGATTGAATCTTGAATTTAAAAATCAAATTATTAAAACAAGATTATTGAGACTAAAAATATATGGCTAGAATAGGGGGAAAAATAATGGAATATATAACTTTAAATAATGGTGTAAAAATGCCCATGGCAGGATTTGGAGTTTTCCAAATCAAGGATAAAGAAGAATGTGTAAGGGTTGTCCTGGAGGCAATTGAAACTGGGTATCGTTTAATTGATACAGCACAGTCTTATGGTAATGAAGAAGCTGTAGGAGAAGCAATCTTAAAAACTAATGTACCTCGAGAAGAGTTGTTTGTTACAACAAAAGTCTGGATTACAAACTATGGCTATGAAAAAGCTAAGGCATCGGTGGAGGAATCTTTAGAAAAGATGAAACTCGATTATATTGACCTAGTATTATTGCATCAGCCTTTTAAAGATTATCATGGTGCTTATCGGGCTTTAGTTGATTTATACAAAGAAGGAAAAATTAAAGCGGTTGGTGTATCTAATTTTTATCCGGACCGTTTAGTAGATTTATGTTTAGATACAGATGTTGTTCCTGCAGTGAATCAGGTGGAAGTAAATCTATTTCATCAACAGAATCAAGCATTAGAATATAATCAAAAATATGGTGTTCAATTAGAAGCATGGGCACCGTTTGCAGAGGGAAAGAAGGGAATCTTCACTAATGAAACATTAATGGAAATTGGTGAAAAATATAACAAATCAGTAGGTCAAGTAATTTTAAGATGGTTAGTCCAAAGAGGAATTGTGCCATTAGCTAAAACGGTGAGAAAAGAAAGAATGTTAGAAAATATTGATATTTTTGATTTTCAATTAAGTGAAGAAGATATGAAAACTATTACAAATATGAATAAAGATACGAGTTCATTTTTCTCTCACTATGATCCAGCAACTGTTGAGATGATCTGTGGTTTAAAAAGATAAATTATTAAAGCAAGATGAAAGCTAGATAGCTTTATAGTGAACTAGTCAGAATCTACAATATACTAGGAGGTAAAATATTAATGAGAATAATTGAATTGAGTAATGGTGTGAAGATGCCGATCATTGGTTTTGGAACAATTGGACAGTTTGGTAAACAAGTAGAAGATAATGTTTCTTTTGCTTTACAAAATGGGTATCGTTTGATCGATACAGCTAATCGCTATACTAATGAAAAAAGTGTAGGTAGAGGTATTAGTAAAAGTGGATTGGATAGAAAAGAAATTTTTATTGAGACAAAATTAGCTCCGACGTTTTATGAAAAAAGTAATGCTGTTGAGCAAACATTAGAACGGTTGGGAGTTGAATATATTGATCTGATGCTGTTGCATCACCCTTTAAATAATTATATTGCGGGTTATCAAATGATGGAAAAAGCTTATAAGGAGGGGAAAATCAAAGCACTAGGGTTATCTAATTTTAAGGTTGAACAAATTCAAGAAATTTTGGATATTTGTGAAATTAAACCAGTAGTAATGCAAATTGAATGTCATCCTTATTATCCGGCTGAAAAGGTAAAAGATTTTTGTTTTGAAAATGGGATTATTCTACAATCATGGTATCCTTTAGGGCATGGTAGTAATGAATTGTTAAATGAACCGTTATTTAAAGCATTAGCAATTAAATATCATAAGACAACGTCTCAAATTATTTTGAAATGGCACACGCAAATGGGGTTTAGTGCAGTACCGGGAAGTAGAAGTGCTAATCACATTTTAGAAAATATCGAGTTATTTGATTTTGTACTAACAAATGAAGAAATGTATGAAATAGCAAAACTAAATAAACATTGTCCATTTTATCAAATAACTGAAAAATCACAGCATATACTGGCAACAACAATTCCAGATGTTGACGGTGAGGAATAATAAGGGGGATAAGATTATGGAATATATTATTTTAAATAATCAAATAGAAATGCCAATTTTAGGTTTAGGGGTATTTCAAGTACCGGATAAAAAAGAATGTCAAGAAACTGTATTTCAAGCAATTAAAGCGGGTTATCGATTAATTGATACAGCAGCTTCTTATATGAATGAAGATGCTGTAGGAAATGCTGTTAAGCAAGCTATTGAAGCGGGAATCTGTACGAGAGAAGAGCTGTTTATTACATCAAAATTATGGGTGCAAGATATGCGAACATATGAAACAGCAAAACAGGGAATTGAAAATTCATTGAAAAAAAGTGGATTGGAATATTTTGATTTATATTTACTTCATCAAGCAATGGGAGATTACTTTGCTGCATGGCGGGCTATGGAAGATGCATATCATAAAGGAAAGTTAAGAGCTATAGGTGTTTCTAATTTCTATCCAAATATATTAACGAATTTTTGTGAAATTGTAGAAATTAAGCCAATGGTTAACCAGATAGAACTGCATCCATATTTTACTCAGGAGCAAGCAATAGAGACAATGAAATATTATGATGTTGTTCCTGAAGCATGGGCACCATTAGGAGGCGGTAGATATAATCCTTTTGAAGATGAGATGTTAAAAGGAATTGCTGAAAAATATCATAAGACAGTGGGTCAAGTATTACTTCGGTGGAATATTCAAAGAGATGTTGTTGTAATCCCTAAATCAACTCATATAGAGAGAATTATTGAAAATATTAATGTATTTGATTTTGAGTTGAATAATGATGAGATGAAAAAAATTTCATCCTTAGATATGGGATATAGTGGTTCACGGGCTAAACACTTTGAACCTGATTTTGTAAGGATGGTTGTTCATAGGAAAATCCATGAATAAAAAATAGATTATTAAAGGAGTGAAAAAAATGAGTATATTATTTATTAACGGAAGTCCTAATAAAAATGGTAATACGGTTGCTTTAAGTGAGCAATTTCTAAAGGGTAAAAATTATCAGACATTGCATTTAGTAGATTATAAGATTTATAGTTATGGTCAGCATTTTACAGATGATCAATTTGATGAAGTTGTTTTAGCGATGAGTAAAGCTGATACAATTGTAATTGGCTCACCGCTTTATTGGCATAGTATGTCTGGAGCTGTTCGTAATCTATTAGACCGGTTTTATCAACATGTTGATGAAAGTTTATTAAAGGGTAAAAACATGTATTTTATCTTCCAAGGTTATGCTCCAACGAAACAACAATTGGAAGCAGGAGAATATACAATGCAGCGTTTTGCAAATTTATATGGAATGAATTATCGTGGGATGATTACTGAATAAGAAAGGATAATGCTATGATGATAAAAAGACAGTTAGGGAAAACGAATATGTATGTCAGTCCGATAGGATTAGGCTGTATGGGATTTTCTCATGCTTATGGCTTAGCTGAAGATAAAGAGAGAGCAATTCAAACTATTAAGCAGGCTTATAAAATGGGTTATAATTTTTTTGATACGGCTGAATGTTATACTGGTGAGAATACTGATGGAACTATTTCTTATAATGAAGAGCTTGTAGGTGAAGCATTAAAGGAGGTAAGAGAACAGGTTGTTATTGCAACTAAATTTGGAGTTGAACATAAAGGGGATCATTTAGAATTAGATTCCTCACCAGAAAAAATATATGCATCGATAGAAGGATCATTAAAGAAATTACAGACTGATTATATTGATTTATATTATCAACATAGGATAGATCCTAAAGTTGAACCTGAAGTAGTGGCTGGAGTTATGAAGGAATTGATTGCAGCGGGTAAAATTAAAGCATGGGGAATTTCGGAGACAACAGAAGAATATTTAAGAAGAGCACATGCTGTTTGCCCAGTTACAGCTATTCAAAATAGATATTCAATGATGGCTAGATGGTATGAAGATTTATTCGTTGTTTGTAAAGAGTTAGGAATAACTTATGTAGCTTTTTCTCCAATGGCTAATGGATTACTTTCAGGGAAATTTACACCAGATTCTACCTTTGAAAAAGGGGATTTTAGAAATAATATGCCTCAATATCAAAAAGAAGGGTATGAAAAAGCAAAAAAATTATTGAATTTGTTAAAAGTATTATCAGAAAAGAAAAATTGTACTATGGCTCAACTTTCAATAGCATGGATGCTAAGAAAAAAGGATTTTATTGTGCCTATCCCGGGAAGCAGAAAATTAGAACGTTTAGAAGAAAATTTTAGAGCAGGGGAAATTGAAGTTACAATTGATGAAATCAAAGAAATTGATGCTTTATTAGATACAATTGATTTTGATGTCTTCGGCGGACATTAAAAATGAATATAAGTGAAAATACTACTATTCAAGAAGTATTAGAACTTCCAGCCTTTAAAACATGGGGAAGGTTACTATTTCCAATCAATAGACCGATAGCTCTAAATATGACGATTAAAGAATTAAGTTCGTCTAAAATTTATTTATGGTATAATTATATAGATGTGAATAAGACAATTGAGATTATAAATACACTCAATCACGATGCTCAAAATCATTCAATATTTTATAACATTTATTCTAAAGAAGAATTATTAAATGATGCTTCAAAAAGAGATGTAGGATTGTTCTTTTTTAAAGGAAGTAAAGATGCGCCTTTTGCAATATGCAATGCTGGTGGTGGTTTTGTATATGTAGGAGCAATGCATGATAGTTTTCCACATGCTTTAGAGTTAAGTAAGCGTGGGTACAATGCTTTTGCTTTGATTTATCGTGTTGAGCATCCGTATGAAGATTTAGCTAAGGCTATTTCGTTTATATATAATAATGCGAATATGCTGAAAATAGATAAAAGACACTATTCACTTTGGGGTGGGTCAGCTGGTGCTAGAATGGCAGCAGTATTGGGAAATAAAAAGTTTTTATCTTCATATAGTGAAATTGCTGTCCCTTCAGCCGAAGCTGTCATTATGCAGTATACAGGGTATGATTATGTTTCAAATGAAGATGCTCCAACTTATGCATGTATTGGAACAAACGATTATATTGCAGATCATATTCTTATGAAAAAACGGTTAGAGCACCTAAATAAATTAAATATTCCAACTGAGTTTCATTGTTATAAGGGTCTATCACATGGATTTGGCTTAGGCACAGGAACAATAGCTGAAGGTTGGATAGATGATGCCATTTACTTTTGGCAAAGACAATCGTAAATATGTTGAATAAAAAAGACTTTACAATTAAGTTAATTAATATTGTATCGTCTTTTTATTTGGTCATAAAGATAATGTTATTTGATGTTCATTATTATGGATGTTAAAATAAAATTATAAAGAGAAAAGAGGGATAAAATGACTGAAAAAAAGGCGGTTTTTGATTTTAAAGGTTGGATTCGAGAGCATCATAATACTCCATATGAGATTCGTTTAGAAAACGATGATCTTATTAAATTAGTAACTGAATACGGTGAGGCATCGATTCAATTTACAGTAATTGAGGAATATACAATCGTTGAATTTAGTATTGTTTCAAATAAGGATCATTCTGTTAAATTCTATCTTCATTTTGAACTCAATGATGAAAATCATGCAAAGCAATTATATGATGAGGTGGTTGAAACATTGATTGGGTTAAAAGAAGAAAAAACTTTGCGTGTTTTATTATCATGTTCGGCAGGACTTACAACTTCTATGTTTGCTGATAATTTAAATTCTGTAGCAGGAATGTTAGGGTTAGATTACCATTTTGATGCAGTATCTTATATGAGTATTTATGAAGAAGCAGAAAAGTATGATGTAATTTTAATTGCACCACAAATTGGGTATATGCTCAAACGTTTAAAAGAGAGTATCACAGAAAAGCCGGTATTACAAATACCAACATCGGTATTTGCTTCGTATGATGCTTTAGCTGCTTTAAAGTTTATTCAAAGTGAGCTTGAGATTTTCCGCCAAGAAAAAAGTAATGAGCAAGCGCATGAATGTACCCATTGTGCAGAATATGAAAATCGTATCTTATCAATTGTTATTTTGATTAGTAGAGAGCAGACACGTATTTATTATCGGTTAAATGATAAATGTGAAATAATTGATAGTAACCTTGTCATTAAACCTACAATGAATATATACGATCTCTACGATATTATTGATACCATTTTATTAAAACATTCTTACATTGATATGATTGGAATTGCGACACCGGGTATTGTTAAAGATGAAAAGCAGTTGAAAGAACCAACAGATGGAAGAACTATTGATATAAAAGCTGATTTTGAAGATAAATATGGAATTGATGTTTTTGTTTATAATAATGCAAATGCAGCAGTTGTAGGTTTTTCTTTAGAACATCCAGAGTATGATAATATTATTTTCCATTCACAGCCATTTGGATTTGGGGTAGGGGGACAAGGAATAATTTCTAATGGTAAAGTAATTAGAGGGAAAAATGGTATAGCAGGTGAGATAAGATATTTTATCCGACGGATGCAATTATCTGATGATGTTCATAAACTGGCTTGGACACAGCATGGAGCCGTAGAGCTCGTAACAAAATCGTTACTTCCAACTATTTCGCTCATTGGACCCGAAGCTGTAGTGATAAGTTCACCAATGACACCGGATATGGATGAAGTAAAAAATGTGCTATCCTCTTTTATTGATAAAGAATTTTTACCTGAATTTTATTATATTAAAGAAGCCAGCTCTTATATGTTAAGCGGAATTACAAAATTATGTGTTGATTTTATTGAAGAAGAGTAGGATATTTCTAATATAGAAATAAGTCTTTATCTTTTAGTGACAAAAGATAAAGACTTATTTTCTTAAAGTGGTAATTATCAAAGCTATTTACTCATTTATTTCAATAAGATTACTTGTGTACCTGCATTTTCCTTCAAGTACGTCATCGTAAAAGCGTTGTTTATTATCGATATATTCAATACACTCATTTATTTCTGCAATTCTTTTTAACAAATGTTCTTTTGTTTGGCTAAGCATATCTTTACGTTGGGGAATTGAAGTTGGCCCTTGTAAACAATAATTCATATATATTTTTATTTCACTTACGCCTAATCCACATTTTCTTAAACATTGAATTCCTTTTAACCAGGCAATATTTTTCTCATCAAAATTACGATAATTATTTTTATCTCGTTTTACATTAGGAACAAGACCTTCTTTACAATAAAACTTTAATGTTTCATAATTCATACCAATTTCTTTACATACTTCTTTCATCGTACACATAATAAATACCCCTATTTTTGATTTATTTTAAAAAATTATTGACCGGTAGTAACTACCGAGTATTACAATATAATTGTAAGATAAATAAAAAGAGAAATCAAGGAGGATAGAAAAATGAAAGTTATTTTAATTAATGGAAGTCCAAATGCTAAAGGATGTACGTATACAGCCTTAGAGGAAGTATCAAAAACCTTAAAGAGTGAAGGGATTGAAACTGAGATTATTCATGTTGGTCATAAAGATATTCGTGGATGTATCGGTTGTCGTCAATGTAAGACGAAAGGGAAATGTGTATTTAATGATATTGTTAATGATATTGCACCAAAATTTAAAGAATGTGATGGCATTGTTATTGGTTCACCAGTTTATTTTGCGTCGGCAAATGGAACCTTAGTATCATTTATTGATCGGTTATTTTATAGTATGACTGCTGATAAAACAATGAAAGTTGGGGCGGCTGTAGTTAGTTGTCGTCGAGGGGGTAATAGTGCTACATTTGATGAATTAAATAAATATTTTACTATTTCTCAAATGCCGATAGCCTCTAGCCAATATTGGAATATGGTACATGGTAATTCACCAGAAGAAGTACAGCAGGACCTTGAAGGACTACAAACGATGAGAACTCTTGGTAAGAATATGGCTTTTTTAATTAAAAGTATTCAATTAGGTAAAAAGGAATTTGGATTACCGGAAAAAGAGGAGCATAAATTCACTAATTTTATTCGATAAAAAGTAAGACGACAGTATGGTAATGGATTTGTTCCCATATTGTTGTTTTTATTGTAGATTGTGAAGTTCTTTAGTAAGCAAGGCCAAATTATCAATTGTTTTTTTATTAAGAAAGTGTTCAATTTTCTCAACTTGTTCTAGTTCGTTATGACTGTTATTGAGTAGACAGAGAAAGTTATTTAATACCTGATGACGATATATAAAATATTCACCCCATTGTTTACCTAATTCAGTTAACGTGATAATTCCATATTTTTGATATTCTAAAAAGCCTTCTTGACTTAATTTAGTTACCATTTTAGAGGCGGATGAGGGTCTAACATTAAGATTATTGGCCAATTCGTTGATTCTAACGAAGGGTTGTTTTTCTTTTAAGCGAATGATCATTTCTAAATAATCTTCCATTGAAGAAGTTAAGTTACTGTCATTATTCAATTGATAGCCCTTGAAAGTAAAATAGGCATTTTCATCGTTATTCATTTTTTTCTCCTTTTTAGTAACGCTTTACTAGTAATTTAATATTATAGTATTAGGAAACAAAGTTTCCTTAATCTAATATACGATGAGGAGAAATTTATTATGATAGAAAATAGATGTTTAAATGATTTACAAATGGGTGAAGTAGGAGTGATTACTTCATTAATGGCACAAGGGAGTATTAAAAGAAGACTTTTAGATATTGGCTTAGTTGATGATACGGAAGTACAATGTATTTTGAATAGTCCAAGTCAAGATCCTAAAGCTTTTTTGATCAGGGGTGCAGTAATTGCTTTACGGAATGAAGATTGTCAAAATGTTTTAATTAGAAAAGATGATGTGAATTATGGGCTTAACTAACAAATCTACAGGAATTAATGCAAGTGAGACAAAGTTAGTAATAAAAAAACAAAGTAGAAATGATAAAGTTGTTGCCATTGCAGGTAATCCTAATGTTGGAAAAAGCACTGTTTTCAATGGGCTAACAGGCCTTCATCAACATACTGGTAACTGGCCTGGTAAAACAGTTACTAATGCTCAAGGCTATTGTCGAGGAAAAGAAAATTCATATGTTTTAGTAGATATTCCTGGGACATATTCATTATTAGCACATTCAGCGGAAGAAGAAGTAGCACGTAATTTTATTTGCTTTGAGCATCCAGATGTAATTGTTGTTGTATGTGATGCAACTTGTTTAGAACGTAACTTAAATTTAGTAATTCAGACAATTGAAATTCATACAAATGTAATAGTTTGTGTTAATTTGTTAGATGAAGCTAAGAAAAAAGGAATTGATATTGATCTTGAGCAATTATCATCTTGCTTGGGAGTTCCTGTAATTGGGATTACTGCCAGAAAAAAGACAGATTTGCATAAAGTTATTGATTCTTTAGATCAAGCAATCGATAGACCAGTTAATTACAAATCCTTAAAAATAGCTTATAGTGATATTTTATTACAAGCAATAAGAATTGTTGAGGAAGTATTGCAAAAGAAAGTAACTACTTCTTTAAGTTATCAGTGGCTTAGCTTAAGATTGATTGAAAACGATCCTTCCTTAATGATTGAAATGTCAAATCAATTAGGACTGGACTACGATGATCAAGAGCTTAAAGAAGCTATCGACCAAGCAAATGAATTATTAGCACAACATGATATAAATAAGGATAATTTACAAGACAAGATTGTTGTTTCATTTATTCACAGTGCTCATTTGATTTGTCAAAAAGTGGTTCACTATCAAAAGCAAGATTATAATCAAAGGGATCGTCAGATAGACAAGATTTTAACAAATCGCTGGACGGGGTATCCAATCATGATTTTATTACTTGCTTTAATATTTTGGATAACTATAACAGGGGCAAACTATCCATCGCAGTGGTTATCGGATTTCTTATTTGGATTAGAAGTACCTTTTAATCAGTTCTTTCATTTTATTGGGACGCCGTTATGGCTTAGTGATATGCTTGTATCTGGGGTATATAGGGTGTTAGCTTGGGTTGTAAGTGTTATGCTGCCACCAATGGCAATCTTTTTTCCATTGTTTACTTTGATGGAAGATTTAGGCTATTTACCAAGAATTGCTTTTAATCTTGATCATGCATTTAAAAAATGCAGCGCTTGTGGTAAACAAGCTTTAACGATGTGTATGGGATTTGGATGTAATGCTGCTGGAATAGTAGGATGTCGGATTATTGATTCACCACGAGAGAGATTAATTGCAATGATTACTAATAATTTTGTGCCATGTAATGGTCGTTTTCCAACCTTGATAGCAATCTTAACAATGTTCTTTATTGGAACCGAAGCAACTATGCAAAATTCTCTATTATCAGCAATATTTTTAACAATGTTAATTGTTTTAGGAATAACTATGACTTTGATTATTTCAAAGTTATTATCTAAAACTATATTAAAGGGAGTCCCATCTTCATTTACTTTAGAATTACCACCATATCGTAAACCACAAGTTGGCAAAGTGATTGTTAGATCAATTTTTGACCGAACATTATTTGTTTTATCTCGAGCTGTGGCAGTAGCTGCTCCTGCTGGTCTTATTATTTGGTTAATGGCAAACATTAGTGTTGATGGTATGACAATTTTAAATATTACTTCTAATTTTCTGGATCCCTTTGCTAAATGCATTGGTCTAGATGGCGTTATTTTGTTAGCATTTATTTTAGGGTTTCCCGCTAACGAAATAGTAATTCCTATCATGATTATGGCATACCTCGCTAGTGGTAGTTTGATTGAAATGGATAATTTAGTAATGTTAAAAAGTTTATTAGTAGAAAATGGCTGGACGTGGATCACTGCAATTAATGTAATGTTATTTTCATTAATGCACTGGCCTTGTTCGACAACACTTTTAACAATAAAAAAAGAAGCTAATAGTTGGAAATGGGCGATTGTATCTTTCTTAGTTCCAGCTGTAACCGGAATCATAATCTGTTCTATCTTCACTATGTGTGCTAATCTGTTTATCTAAATGATTTTTAATAATAATGAAATTGAACCTCTTAGTTGGATTTCCAACTAAGGGGTGAACTATATAAAGATGATATATGGTTTTATTGAGATAAGTAGCTATAGATGATATGATATTAAAAGACAGGGGTGGAGAATATAAATGACACGTCCAAATTTTAATGATATTCAAAGTTTTGATGAATTTAAACAGTATTATTGGTATCGTGATGAACTAAAACAAATTTGTAAAGAACACGGAATTACTCATACAGGTACTAAAACGGAACTGAATGATAATATTAAAGCCTATTTTAATGGTGAAATAATTAAATCAGTAAAACGAATGAAAATAAGGAAGCAAGATGTGCCTTTAACCTTAGAAACAAAATTATTAGAATGTGGCTTTGTTCTTAATGGACGTTTTCGTGAATTCTTTGGCGAAATTACAAAAACACCTAATTTTAAGTTCACCGCAGATATGGCAACTGCATTGAGAAGGGTTCGAAGTGAGGGGAATGTTAATTTCACGCTCAAGGATCTTTTAGATGTGTATTATGGAAAAAGTGATTATGCTAAATATGATAATTCAGCTTGTCAGTGGAATCAGTTTTTAAAAGATTTTTGTCGTGATGAAAATAATAAAATTTATTATAATAAATTGAAAGCTGCCTCGATATTGTGGAAGGTTATTAGAGATCAGCCAGGAAAGAAAGTATATTCAGCTTCATTATTAAAGAAACATCAAGCTTTGCTAAGACAATATAAAGGGGAAAATAAATGATAAGAGAAATAGTTAGTGATCAATTTAGACTAAGTCAAAAATCACTTCCAGCTACTAAAGAGGATTTACCGGTTGTTCAAGATTTATTAGATACGATTATAGCTCATGCTACAGGTTGTGTAGGAATGGCAGCTAATATGATTGGTATCAATAAAAATATTATCATTGTAAACGATGATGGTAATTATTTAGTAATGTTAAATCCAGAAATTATAAAAACTATGGGACGTTTATATGAAACAGAAGAAGGATGTCTATCACATATTGGAGTGAAAAAGACAAAGCGATACGAAAAGATAAAAGTAGCATATTATGATGTTGATTTCAAAAAGAAAATAAAAACTTTTAGTAATTATACAGCTCAGATCATTCAACATGAAATAGATCATTGTAATGGAATTTTAATTTAATTGAAGAAGTAAAAGGAATGATATAATTGCAGTTTACTATATAAATATTTAATGGTAATTTTAAATATGATTATGCGCCAAAATGATGATGGAAGGATTATTGTAATTCATTCAGTTGTAATGAAAGATATTTCAGCATATTCTGTTATTGGAGAGAATTCGGCTCATTTTAGACAAGAATGTTTTGGTAATGAAATGATCGAATTGTTGGGATGGTTAAAATGATAAGATTATGAATAAGAAAAACTATGTGATCTCTCCCTTTATTACGTAAGGAAGATTTAGGTGAAGTAAAAAAGAGAGTTTATAAAATTATTAATGGTGAAATCGATGGAAATTAGAAAATATCAGTCTTCGGATTTAAAAGTAATTTGTGAATTGTTTTATGAAACGATTAATACAATAAATAGATATGATTACAATAATGATCAAATCAAAGTATGGTCAAATCGGAGTAATTTTCTGCTGACTCAAGATGACTTTTTTAACTCTATGTATACTCTTGTAGCTATTGAAAATGAAAAGGTTTTGGGTTATGGTAATATTGATAAGGGAGGTTATTTAGATCATTTATACGTACATAAAGATTATCAAGGAAAACAGATTGCAACAAAGCTATGTGATAAGTTAGAACAGTATTGTAAAGATGTAAAAAGTTTAACAGTTCATGCTTCCATAAGTGCTAAGCCTTTTTTTGAAAAAAGAGGATATAAAGTTATTAAAGAACAGTCAGTCAAAGTGGATAATGTTTATTTAACTAATTATTTGATGGAAAAGACTAGATAATTTGATTTAGCAGTTTAAGATGCCGTTAGGCATCTTTTAATTCGTGATAGATTATTGATTATGAGATAATATAATTAGATTGAGGATATGGATAGTGATTGTCTTTGTTTTAGAATTAACTAAGGATGGTAAAGTAATCAAGCAAGGTAATTTTACTTACAAAATTAGAATATCTTTGTTTTGTTATGATTAGCAATATATACTTATATCGATAAAGGAGTAATTTGAAAAATGAGAATTTGAGTCAAATGGTCTTTTTAAGATATATTTTTATGATGAAGAATCGTTAAGTGATAGAAATGATGAATCAGCTAATTAGGGTGTTATAATAAATTAAATTGTTTAAAGACTATTTTAATCAGGATTAAAAGGAAAGGGGGATTACTGAAGATTTTGGAATTTATTATCAACAAATTATAAGAATAGAGAAAAGTCGTGATGCAATTGCATCATCAGCTAATTCTTTGGATCGGCTCAATATTGTTACAGAGCAAAAAGATTTTTATATTTCTTTACAAAATAATGATCTATTTATTAGTCAAATTAGAAAATTTAAAAGAGAGTTACAGTATAAATAATTTTAATAAAGAAATTAAAATAGTAGAAAATCTTCAAAACAGTTATATATTTGAGGACAAGACTGGGATATGGAATAAAAATAGGGGAACTTTTATATTAGTGCTTATCATAGAAATTTAAATGATTTTATTGAAAACTATTTGTTGAAGGATGAAAATAAATCAAACTGTTTAAACAAATACAAAAAGCTGGTTATCGCTATTGTGGAATCCAGCATGGTAATTTTAATTATTATTTATTTTGCGGGGACGGAACACATATCTTTTAGCTGTATACATTGTCATAATAAAGTTAGAAAATATGATTATTTAGTGTAATTTGTTAAATATCTAAATATTTTATAGCAGTAAGGTAAAAATGGATAATTAAAGATTTTTAGCAAAACAATATTTTTGCAATCGACAGGCAAATACTGTGACTAAGTTTGGTTTTATCAAAGAAATTTATAAGAAGTTATTATATGATGTTCTTGAAATTAACATGAAATAGGGCTATATTCATACATATAGATTGGGGGTATTCAATGAAACGAACAAAATTAGATGATCGAGTATTACCCGAATATACTCGAGGTGAAGAAATTTTTAATATGGTTACTCATATTGTAGGTGGAGTTTTTGGAATTGCCGTATTAGTACTTTGTATTGTTTTTGGAGTATTGCGCCATAACAATTATGGTATAGCTTCAGGAATTATTTATGGAATATCAATGATCTTGCTATATACAATGAGTAGTATTTATCATGGGCTTTCCCCAAATACTAAGAGTAAAAAAGTGTTTCAAATTATGGATCATTGTTCAATTTTTGTATTGATTGCTGGTACTTATACACCTATTGTGTTGTGTTCGATAAGACCAGTAGATTCATTTTGGGCTTGGATGATCTTTGCTGTTGTTTGGGGCTGTACGGTTCTAGGAATCATTTTAAATGCAATTGATATTGAAAGTAATGAAAAGTTTTCAATGATTTGTTATTTAGCGATGGGCTGGTGTATTATCTTTAAATTCAATCTATTGCCGGAAGCTATTGGATATAATGGAATTTGGTTACTTGTGGCTGGTGGTGTAGCTTATACGATTGGTACCGTTTTTTATGGTTTGCAAAATAAGTATCGCTATATGCATAGTATTTGGCATTTATGGATCTTATTAGGAAGTGTGTTACATTTCTTATGTATAATTTTATATGTTATTTAAAAGGTATCATTTTAAAAATGATGCTTTTTTTACGATAATATAGAGAAAATGGGGCTAAAGAGTATCATAATAGTGTGGTATTAATAATTCAATGAGGAGATGATAGGTATAAATCTATTTTATCCATCAATTATTAAGTTTGCTCGTTTTAAAATGCAACCAAAAAGTAATGATATTTTTACTATTCTCGAAAATGTCCACTAAGTAGTTGATATTCCTTATCAAGATGACAGGAATCATAATCATTTACTAGATATTTATTATCCTTAATCCACGACTAAGCCATTGTCTATGATCATTGATGTTCACGGTGATGCCTGGATTTATGGTGATAAAGGAGTAAATAAAAATTTGCAGTTATGCTAGCTGCTAAAAATTTTACTGTTGTGAATATAAATTATACTCTAATACCACAAGCCTCGTTGAAGCAGTAAGTTCAGGAAATTATTATGACTTTAAAGTTTGTTGCTAAAACAAAGAATAAATATTTTTGGAATATTGATCAAATTATTTTTACTGAGTGATTCAGCTGGTGGGCATTTAGCAGGATTGGTTTATGTAATCATAAAACAGCCTGAGCTCTGTAAAGTATATAATGTTCAGCCACCAGAAATTATGATTAGAGAGTTTTGTTACATGGTGGAGATGATTTAATAAGTTTTGACTAACAGTAAAAATTTTGTTTATCAGTAGGTTAGTGTTATGGTTCAGGGAGTTAACAATGAAGATTCAGACATATATCGAAAAGCTTGCCTTATTGATGTAATTGATAGTTACCGCCACTTTCAACACGTATTATTAGTAGTGAGATAACTTACATTTTTAGTCAATAAAGGCTAAAAATGTATTGAAGGCTTATAACTGGTATGTTTGAACCGTGTGTTGCTCTAAGGAAAACATTTAGGACATGTTTTTGAAGTTCTGTATCCTGAATATCTTGAAACTCAGTCAACGATTGAACGAATTAAATATTTTATTAATAACTAATTATAATGAAGGTTTTTAAGTAGTTATTGGCCTTGCATTTTAGTTTAGAAAATGGACAGCGATGATATAGGTGGTTTATCTTTTTTTCCTGTTAAAAATGAGCTAAACTATTATTAACTATAAATAGGAGGGGAAAGTGATGAAAAAAGAAGTTGGATTATTACATTTGGCTGTTATGTTATTTGGCTTAGCCGGAGTAATTGGAAAATTTGTCACACTACCAGCTATTTTGATTACCTTTGGACGAGTATCTTTTTCTTCAATTTTTCTATTAATAATAATTTTAATAAAAAAAGAGAAAGTTAGATTGAGTAATAAAAAAGATTATATTCTAATCATCGCTGCTGGTATTGTTATGGCACTTCACTGGTTCACTTTTTTACAAGCAATTCAATTATCAACTGTTGCAATTGGAACAATTACTTTTTCAACTTTTCCACTTTTTGTGACTTTTTTAGAACCGCTAGTATATCATGAAGAGCTTAGAATAAAAAATATAATGATTGCGCTAACAATGTTTGCTGGGGTAATAATTACAATTCCAGAGTTCTCACTTAACAATCAAATAACACTGGGAATCTTTATTGGATTAATCGGATCTTTAAGTTATGCGGTGTTATGCTTGATGAATCGCTATTTTGCAGGTAAATATACAGGGAGAACGATTTGCTTATATGAACAAGGAATTGCTGCGATTATATTATTACCGTCATTGCTGATAGTTAAAGCTTCAATAACAAAACTTGATTTATTTGCGCTTATTTTTCTAGGAGTTATATGTACGGCTGTTGCTCATAGTATTTATGTCAGTAGTTTAAAGAAAGTAAAGGTGCAAACTGCAGGGATAATATCGGGAATGGAGAGTGTGTATAGCATTATTTTTGCGATATTTTTGTTACATGAGATTCCTGGAGTAAAGGAACTGCTTGGAGGAGTGATTATTTTGGGGGTGGCTTTTTATGCCACTGTTACTAATAATAAAAAGTTTTAGTTCTAATTTGAAATGAACTTCCATTATTTGGACACCCAATGATGTATACCCTCTTTACTGGACAAATCAGTAAGGAGGGTACACATTACAAGTAATGGAGGTTCATTTTATTATGGCAAAGATTCTTTTATTTCCATTTTTGATATAACTGTTCAACAAGTTTAATTGTTTCAATAGTTTTTTCTTTATTCATGATAGGACTTTCTAATCGACCATTATTAATACATTGATGAATATGTTCAATTTCATAAACAAATTCACTTTGATAAGGAAAATCATAATGACTATGACTGCCATCATCGAGATAAAGATCTAACTGATTAGATTTCCAATAATTAGGAACAACGATATAACCTAGTTCTCCATAAAAAACAGCTTCATTTTTTAATGCCACATTCATAGCGATTGTTGAAGAAGCAAGAATACTATTATTTATCTTCAATTGGAAATTACATATTTCATCTGCTCCAGTAGAGCACTTGATACATGTACCATCAATTGTTAAATTTGGATGATCAAAAAGATATTGGAGATATTCAATTGTATAAGTAGCACTTCCATAAAGAGCACCACCACCTAATGATAGATCATACATCCAGTGATCGTAAGTAAAGCGACCTGGAAACCCAGCCTTAAATTCTAAGTATTTAATTTTTCCGATTATCTCACTATTGATTAATTCTTTAACTTTACTTGTTGTGGGAAGATAGAGAGCCTTTTGTGCTTCCATTAAAAAACAATTATTTTTTTAGCTAATGTGAATAATTCTTTAGCTTCTAAGACAGTTAAAGCAAAAGGTTTTTCTACAATAACATGTTTATGGTGTTTTAGAGCTTTTTTGCAGTTTTCATAGTGTTGACTGTTAACTGTAGGAATATAAACAATATCAATATTATTTGCACAAAGCAATTCACCATAACTGCCATAATAATTTTCAATGTTTAATCGTTTTGCTGCTTTTTTGGCAGTTTCTAAATTTCTTGATGCAATTGCTTGAACATAGCTATCTTGGCTTTCTCTAATCCCTGCAATAAAACGATCAATGATTGAAGCAGTGCTTAGTATACCGTATCTGAACATAATAAACCAATTATAGTATAGGATTTTTTAGACAAAAGGACAAATTTGTTTATATTATTTTATTTTTTGAAGACTATAATATAAGTATAGAAGGTGATAGAGATGTTAAGATTTAATGATGATTTTGATTTTCGAAGTGAATTTGTTGGAAAGTGGAATAAAAAGATTCACTCATTAAGAGTAGCAGGAATTATTGTTGCTATTTTAATGATTATTTGTGCTATTCTATGCATGATTTATCCAGTAAAATCAGTTACTATAATTGGTACGATTGCAACCGGGTTAATTCTTATTTTAGGAATTTATCAGATCATTGATTATATAGCGGCACCACCATTATTTCGTGGTCCAGGTGGCCTTGTAAGCGCTATTTGTAATTTATTAATTGGTCTTTTGTTGATATGTTCACCAATTGAAATGACAATTAATACATTTGCTTTTATTTTTGGATTTATTTTAATGGTTTATGGGCTTAATAAGTTGAGTTTTGCTCATCAATTAAGCTTTTTTGGAATTGAAAGTTATGGTTGGGTTATATTTACGGGTATAATCAATGTTTTAGCAGCTTTAGCATTTATTATTGCGCCATTGATGTCAACCGTCGTATTAAATTATATTGTAGCTGCTTATTTACTTGTTGGTGGTATTGCTTTATTGGTCGAAGTAATTGCCATGCATGATTTAAAATTATAATTTTTAGATATTTAAAAAGCATTTCGGTAATCGGATTATAAATTATCGAGATGTTTTTTGTTTGCTTGTTTTTAAGAAGGTGCTAAAATTAAATAAAGAAATGATAATGGAAGCTGCTGTTTTATGTTTTAGTGAAAGGAGTGATGATGAGTGTTTGATTTTTTTAAAAAGAAAAAAGATCCAGTCGAAGAGTCAGGAAAACTAGAAATGAATAAAGAAATGTTTTTAAGTACGATGAAGGTGATTACAGACTATACTCAAAGAGATGTTATTAAAATTGAATTAAGTAATGATGAGTGTAGTATTTTTGATAGTAAATTTGGGGGATTACCATACTTAGGAGTAGATGACGAAGTACCATTAAGTACAGATAATAAACAATTACGATTGCTGGGGCAAATTAATTTTGCTGATTTACCGATGAATAGTTATCAATTAGAAGCAGGGTTATTGCAATTTTGGGCTATGGATAATGATCTTTATGGTTTAGATTTTGAGAATATGATATCGCAAGCAGAAAGTCGGGTTATTTATTATTCAAGTATTGATAAAACTGTATCTGAAAGTCAGATACTTAATAAATATCATCCTGAAGGTGAGGGTTATTTTCCAATAGTTGATAACTTTAAGCTGCATTTTATTGGTGGCGAAGAAGGAATAAGTATTGGTGATTATCATTTTGATGGTTTATTTACACAAGAATGGAATAACTTATACCCAAATAATTTAATTTCATCATATTATGATTTACCGGATGAAATTTTGTATGAGGATGAATTTAATGAATTTAGCGGTTTTGGGCATAAAATGTTTGGATATCCTGCATTTACTCAAGAAGACCCCCGCAGTAGTGAAAAGTACGATGATTATATTTTATTACTACAAATTGATAGTGTAGGTATTGGTGATAAAGAGATTATGTGGGGGGATAGTGGTATTTGTAATTTCTTTATAACAAAAAAAGACTTAGAGAATAAGAATTTCTCAAAAGTCTTGTATAATTGGGATTGTTATTAAAATCGATGTTCTATTGCTTCTAAGACAGCTGTTAAATCACGAATATAAGCAGCTTGCTGTTTTTTTAAATATCTTTTGACAAAGGGTTTCATGAAGAATTTTTTAGGTGTGATATTTTCTGTAAAATCAATTGAAGTAATACCATTGTGAGATGAAAATAATCCTATCCAGTGACCTTTCATATTACTGTTTTCCATACTGAATTCATAACGCTGGTAGGGTCTAAAACAGGTAATCGTAAAAGTTGTTGGATAACCATTTTTAGTGTATTCGATAAATTGCTCTTGTGATTTGATAATTTCCAGTTTTGAAAGATCACTGCGCCAAGTATAATTATCTGGGGAAGTAACAATATTCCAAATAGTTTTTATATCGTTAGGAAAAGAGGCCTTAATATTTGTAATTACCATAACATAACTCCTTATTTTTTTATAATTGGTAACCAGTATTCGTAAATGGCATCATTTGGATCGGCTTTTAGATAAACTTCTATATCTGGGATATTAGCATATTCATATCCGGAAGTAGGCAACCACTCTGTAATAACACGACGCTGAAGCTCTTGAAGAGTTCTATTTGTTCCGTGACCAGAAAAGATGGCCCAGGTAGCGCTGCCGATATGATATTCTTCAAAATTTTGATTATGATTAGTTGAACTAACAGCAATGAAATAACGCCAGTCTTTGTGTTGATGAATATTGACTCCTAATAATCCTAGCGGAGTCTGATTATTAAGTCGATAAAGTTGGGTAAGGGTTCCATCATTTAATGCTTTGTCCCATTGCTTAGGGATTTGGACAAAGTTTTCTAGTAATTCTTTACTTAAAAGAGAGCTGATTCCTAGGATTTTAAAGCTATCCTTTTTTTCAATTCTAAAACTTAATTCATCAAGACCTTGAATTGAAAAGGTAAATTTTAGAGCTGGGAATGACTTGATTTGAACATTTTTCTTTCTAACAAGTGAGGGTGCAATTCCATGAACTGCTTGGAAAGCACGGTTGAATGCGGTTGGTGATTCATATCCATATTTTAAAGCTATATCAATGATTTTGTCTTCTCCTGTTTGTAAATCAACTGCAGCTAAAGAAATACGTCGTTTGCGAATATATTCTGATAATGAGATATTAGTCATGTAAAGGAAAGTTTTTTGAAAGTGATAACTAGGGCAGCCAGCTATTTTAGCGAGCTGCTCATAATCAATTTTTTCTGTTAAATGATTTTCGATATATTCAATTGTTGTATTTAGCCGTTCAATCCATTCCATTTATATTACCCTCTTTATTATAACTTCTTATTAATGATCAATCCTCGCTTTTTATATAAATAAAAAACGAGATTACACTTTTTTATTTTATCTTGACTTAGAGCTAACCACAAGATTTATTCAGGATTTAAATGATTTAGATTATCTTAATAAGATAGTAAACTATCATTTTAAAGTGAAGCAGTATCGTTAATCGCTTTATTTAACTTTTATGCTATAATATAAACATATCTTGGGAATAAATATTGATAGGAGGTAAGATATGAGCGATATATTTATTAAAAATATTCCCCATGAACAAATAACTACATTAGCATCGCAAGTGGAAGTTCAAGCGGGACAAGTAGTTAGTAAGACACTAGCACAAAATGATGCTTTAAGTATTACTATTTTTTCTTTTGATAAAGGTGAAGAAATTGGAACGCATGGCTCTAGCGGAGATGCGATGGTAACCGTTCTAGAGGGTGTTGGAAAGTTTACAGTTGATGGTCAAGAATATGTCTTAAAGCGTGGTGAAACATTAGTTATGCCGGCTAATAAACCGCATTCTGTATATGGTCAAGAAGCATTTAAAATGTTATTGGTTGTGGTTTTTCCACAAATAAAATAGTAAAAATAGGAGACTGATCGGGTGAAGAAGACTCTATATTTAATGCGTCACGGGCAAACGCTATTTAATGCTCGTAAAAAAATTCAAGGGTGGTGTGATGCCCCTTTGACAGAGTTAGGAATTAAACAAGCTAAGATAGCAGGAAAATATTTTAAAGACAATAACATCGTTTTTGATCATGCTTATAGTTCAACTTCTGAGCGGGCGTGTGATACTTTAGAGTTAGTCTGTGATTTACCTTATCACCGAGTCAAAGGACTAAAGGAATGGAATTTTGGAATATATGAAGGTGAAAGTGAAGATTTAAATCCGCCGCTGCCATATGGTGATTTTTTTGTCAATTATGGCGGTGAAGGAGAATTACAGATGCGCCAAAGAATTGCTGATACATTATTAGAAATTATGCAGAAGGAAGATCATAAAGTTGTGCTTGCAGTTTCTCATGGTGGGGCATGTCGTGGTTTTATGAGATATTGGCAGGAAACTAGTCAAGTTGACCAAAAAGGCGGCTTGAAGAATTGTTGTATTTTAAAATTTGAGTTTGAAGATAATGAGTTCAGATTATTAGAAATTATTAATCATAATTTTGATGAAACGAAAGGTTAAAACCTTTCGTTTTTTACTTGACTTAAAGTTTACTCAAGGGAGTATAATAAAAATAGGAAATGTCGAATTGTAGGAGGATGAAAATGGAAACAGTAAGATTGGGGAGAACAAATATTGTTGTTAATCGAAATGGTTTTGGGGCTTTACCTGTTCAACGAGTAAATATGGAAGAAGCAAAAGTTATTTTAAAGAAAGCATATGATAATGGAATTACTTTTTTTGATTCTGCTCGGGCTTATAGTGATAGTGAAGAAAAGATTGGTGAGGCTCTTAGTGAGGTACGCCAAAAAATTTATATTTCAACAAAAACGATGGCAACGACAGTAACGGATTTTTGGAAGGATTTAGAAACAAGTTTATCGTTATTAAAGACAGATTACATTGATATTTATCAATTTCATAATCCGTCGTTTTGTGCTAAGCCAGGGGATGGATCAGGTTTATATGAAGCTATGCTAGAGGCTAAGAAACAAGGAAAAATTAGATATATTGGTTTAACCAATCATCGTTTACATGTAGCAAGAGAAGCTGTTGAGTGTGGTTTATATGATACTTTACAATTTCCTTTTAGTTATTTGGCTTCAAAAAAGGAAGAGGAACTAGTTGATTTATGTAAAGAAAAAGATGTTGGTTTTATTTGTATGAAGGCTTTGTCAGGTGGTTTAATAGACCGTTCTGATGCGGCATATGCGTATTTAGCGCAGTTTGATAATACATTGCCGATTTGGGGAATTCAAAAAGAATCAGAGTTAGATGAATTTATTGAGTATAATGATAATCCACCAATTATGAGTGAAGAAATCAAAGCGATAATTGCTCATGATCAAAAAGAGTTATCTGGTGAATTTTGTCGGGGTTGCGGATATTGTATGCCATGTCCAATGGGAATAGAAATTAATCAGTGTGCTCGAATGTCTTTGATGTTACGACGAGCTCCTAGTGCAGGCTGGTTGTCAGAACATTGGCAAGAAGAAATGAAAAAAATAGAAAATTGTATTAATTGTGGCAAATGTATGTCGCATTGTCCGTATGGATTAAATACACCTGAATTGTTGAAAAAAAATTATGAAGATTATAAAACATTTTTTAAATAATTAGATATACGATTCCTAGTTAAAACTAGGAATTTTTTAACCAATATTAGAACTATCTTATGTTATAATGAAATCAAAGTGCTTAAAGAAAGGAGAAATTAATGCGTGAGATAGATCGTTTAGTCGAAGAAATCCGTCATTTACAGTTTGATGATATCGAGAAAATGTATCAAAAATGTTTGCAGTTAAAAGAAATAGCACTAGAACAAAAAGATGATTACATATTATGTTTAGCTAGTAATTACATAATCGATTACTATTATTCTTGTAAATCGCAACAAGAAACAGTTAAATTAGCGAATGAGATGTTGGCTCTAAATGAAGAAAAAGGGTATCCAGATTTATTGATGCAGGCTTACAACCTATATGCTATTGCAGTATGTAATAATGATTATTCTCTTGCTACTGGTTTTTATCTCAAAGGATTGAAGTTAGCTGAGCAGTTAAATGACTATATAATGAAAGCAAAATTTAACTGTAATTTAGGAGATGTTTTTGTTAATTTAGGTCAATTTGATTTAGCGTTACCTTATTTTTTAGAATCGCTTGAACAGATCAAAAAGATTTCTCCTAAACTGCCGGAATATAAAATAAAACGTTTTGTGTTATGTTATCTTATTATAATTTATTGTGAAAAAAGAAGATTGGATCAAGCGATTGCTCTAATGGAAGAAAATAAGGATTTATTTAATGATACTTCATTTGATCCGATTGATCGGTTATGGCAAGCATTAAAAGCATTAATTTGCTATGGGCATGGTGATGTAGCAAAAGCTTTAGAGTTTATTGATAATATATTAGGGAATGAGATTCATGGTTTTCGTGCAAATGAAGCAATTTATTTTATTCATCATATTTTATTGTATATTACTTTTGCAATCAAGGATAAGGAGCGGACAAAATGTCTTTATCTTTTATTAAAGGAGAATGATTTTGGTAAAACTGGAATGCGTTATCAAATTGAAATGTTAGAAATGAAGATAAAGTATTGTATTGTTTTTGAAGAAAAAGAACAGTTGCCTAAATTATATGAACAATATTATTATTTGATGCATGAAAATCAAAAAGAAAGTATTGATTTTTGTTTAAATAGTGTTTTATATAAAATTGAACTATTTAAAGCAATGGAAGAAAAAAAAGATATCGTTAAGGAGTCTAGACTAGATGATTTAACTAAGATTTATAACCGACGATATTTTCATTATAAATATAGTGAGTTTAAAAATAAAAGTCGACTATTAGGAATTATTATTTTTGATTTGGATCATTTTAAAGAATACAATGATAGTTTAGGTCATTTAACTGGTGATCAAATATTAAAGGATTTTGCTGATAGTTTACAACAAGATGATGATAGAATAATTTCTTGTCGTTTTGGCGGTGATGAATTTATTTGTATTTGTGTAGATTGTAATGAGCAAATGATAATTAGTTTTATTGAACAAGTTTATAGTAAATTTGAGTTATATGGGTATGATAAAATCACTATTTCATCTGGATATTATAATTCTTTTAGTAATTGTTTATCTAAAGAGGAATTAATTAATAATGCAGATTATTATTTATATTATGTTAAAGAGAATGGAAAGAATGGATACTATGGCTTTTCAATTGAGTGATTGTTTAGACTCGACAGTTAGTAATTTTAATGTATAATATAGTTGAATTAGGAAGATGATAATCTTCCTTTAATATTGCAAGTTGAGGTAGAAAATGAGTATATTAAGTGTGGAAAATGTCAGTCATGATTTTGGTGGAAGAACTATTTTAGAAAATGCAAGTTTTAGATTATTAAATGGCGAACATATTGGTTTAGTAGGTGCTAATGGTGAGGGGAAATCTACTTTTTTAAATATTATTACTGGTAAGATTGCTCCGGATTCAGGAAAGATTGAATGGTGTAAAAGAATTTCAACAGGTTATTTAGACCAACACACAGCTTTACACCCAGGAAAAACTATATATGAAACATTACAAGATGCTTTTAAATATTATTATGATCTAGAAGCGGAGATGTTATCGATGTATGAACAAATGGCTGATTGTGATGATGAAACGATGAATCAGTTGATGGAAGAAGTTGGTGAAATTCAAGAAATTTTAGATCATGGCGGGTTTTATACAATTGATGTTAAAATCAAAGAAGTTGCAGGTGGTCTAGGGTTGAATGATATTGGTTTAGATAAACCGGTTGATGCGCTATCTGGTGGGCAACGTTCAAAAGTTTTACTAACTAAATTATTATTAGAGAATCCAATGATTTTAATTCTTGATGAACCAACTAACTATTTAGATGAGCAGCATATCAATTGGTTAATCAATTTTTTAAAGAATTATGATAATGCTTTTATTTTAGTCAGTCATGATGTTAGTTTTTTAAATCAAGTTATTAATATTATTTATCATTTAGAAGATGGTGTATTGACTCGTTATAAAGGTGATTATGACTACTATTTACAACAAGTTGAATTGAAAAAACGTCAGTTAGCTGCTGATTATCAAAAGCAGCAAAAAGAAATTGCTGATCTTGAAGATTTTATCGCACGTAATAAAGCACGGGTAGCTACTCGTAATATGGCTAGTTCACGACAAAAGAAATTAGATAAGATGAATCTTATTTCTAAACCAAAGGAAAAAATAAAACCGACTTTTTCTTTTATAGAAGCTAGAACACCAGGTAAAGTATTATTTGATTGTAAGGATTTAGTGATTGGATATGATAGTCCTTTAACGAAAGAAATGAATCTTGTTTTTGAAAGAAATAAGAAAGTTGCTATTAAAGGTGTCAATGGTTTGGGAAAGACAACTCTACTAAAGACGCTGATTGGGATGCAAAAACCTTATAGTGGAACAGTAGAAAAAGATCCATTTGTTGAAATTGGTTTTTTTAAACAAGAAGAATCTGCAGTTTCCCAAACTGCATTAGACTATTTGTGGGAGGAATTTCCAGATCGAAACAATGGTGAGATTAGAGCTATGTTAGCTAAGTGTGGTTTAACAACTGATCATATTGAATCTTTAATGAAAGTTTTATCGGGTGGAGAAAATGCCAAAGTTAGATTATGTAAGATTATGAATCGTGAAGCTAATGTTTTGGTGTTAGATGAACCGACAAATCATTTGGACGTTGATGCTAAAGATTCTTTACAAAGCGCAATCAAGGCTTTTAAAGGAGCTGTTATTTTAGTTAGTCATGAACCGGAATTTTATTTACCAATTGTTGATGAAGTAATTAATTTAGAAGAATGCTCAACTAAGATTATTTAGAAATGTTCTTTATTTAGAACATTTTTTGTTTTAAATATTTTCACATTTTAAGGGTTGTTGACATATATTATAGTGGTGAAATATATGATAACTATTAGTGTGTGTATGATCGTAAAAGATGAGGAAATGGTATTAGAGAGAGCTTTAAAATCGGTTGAAAGGATTGCAGATGAAATAATCATTGTGGATACCGGATCGACTGATCGAACTAAAAAGATAGCATTGAAATATACTGATAAAGTATATGATTTTGTATGGTGTGATGATTTTGCTAAAGCAAGGAATTATTCATTTTCAAAGGCAACTATGGATTACTGCATGTGGTTAGACGCGGATGATATTATTTCAGATAGCGATCAAGAAGGTTTGATTAATCTTAAAAAAACTTTATCAAAAGATACTTCTGTAGTTATGATGAAATATAATGCAGAATTTGATCAGAATAATAAGCCGACATTTACGTATTATCGTGAAAGATTATTAAGAAGAAAGGATAATTTTTATTGGGAAGGATTTATACATGAAGTAATAAGTCCTAGAGGTAAGGTGCTTTATAGTGATCTTGCAATTACACATAGTAAGGTGAAAAATAGTGATGTTAATCGTAATTTAAGAATATTTAGAGAAAAATTGAATGAAGGGGTAATGTTTAGTCCACGAGAAATTTTCTATTATGCTCGGGAGCTGTTTTATCATCAATTGTATCAAGAAGCAGTAGCTGAATTTAAAAGATTTTTAAATACCAAGAAGGGATGGAAAGAAAATAACATTTCTGCCTGTCAATTTTTAGGCTATTGTTTTTACAATCTTGGTGATATGCAAGAAGCAATAACCTGGCTTTTAAATAGTCTTTGCTATGATTTGCCAAGAGCAGAAATATGCTGTGATTTAGGTAAGTATTTCTTTGAATTGAAGCAGTATGAGCAATCTATCTATTGGAGTGCAGTAGCATTATCGTGTGAGCGTGATGATACATCTGGAGCATTTATATCTCCAGATTGTTATGATTATATTCCCTATATGCAATTATGTTTATGTTATGATAAGCTAAGTAATTATAAAACAGCAAAATATTACAATGAATTGGCAGGAAAATGTAAACCAAATGATCCATCATATTTGCATAATAAATTGTATTTTAATCGTATTGAAAATGATGAATAGAAGTAAAAAAAGATTTAAAAGGGACTAATCCTTAATAAAGGAGTAAGTCCTTTTATTATAATATGATAAACTATTATTTTTTATAAGGCGTTAAGGGTATACGATTTACATATGTATCTAGTAACTTTTTTATTTAGATAATTACTTTAGAAGTTTAATGAAAAAATTAGTCTTTTATTTTTTATGAGATTATTGACACAGTAGTTATTAAAATATTTGCGTATATTATATTAGATCACATAAAGGAGGTGATAAGATGAAAGACTGTAATTATAATGGTTGTATATGGTGTCCATGTTGCCGATGCAGGCCACCAATTATTATTAGATGTCCAACCGGACCGACCGGAGCAACAGGAGCGACAGGGCCAACAGGACCAACCGGAGTAACAGGCGTGATAGGACCGACCGGAGCAACAGGAACGACAGGGCCAACAGGACCGACCGGAGCAACGGGAGAAGACGGAGCAACAGGAGCGACAGGGCCAACAGGAGCGACAGGGCCAACAGGACCGACTGGATCAACAGGACCAACAGGACCAACCGGAGCAACGGGAGCGACAGGGCCAACCGGACTGACTGGAGCAACGGGAGAAGACGGAGCAACAGGAGCGACAGGACCAACCGGAGTAACAGGCGTGATAGGACCGACCGGAGCAACAGGAGCGACAGGGCCAACAGGACCGACCGGAGCAACGGGAGAAGACGGAGCAACAGGAGCAACAGGAGCGACAGGACCAACAGGACCGACAGGACCAACAGGACCGACTGGATCAACAGGACCAACAGGACCAACCGGAGCAACAGGAGCAACAGGAGCGACAGGACCAACCGGAGCAACGGGAGAAGACGGAGCAACAGGAGCGACAGGACCAACCGGACCAACCGGAGCAGCGGGAGAAGACGGAGCAACAGGAGCAACGGGAGAAGACGGAGCAACAGGAGCGACAGGACCAACTGGACCGACCGGAGCAACGGGAGAAGACGGAGCAACAGGAGCGACAGGAGCGACAGGACCGACTGGAGCAACAGGACCAACAGGACCGACTGGATCAACAGGAGCGACAGGGTCAACCGGACCGACTGGTACAAATGGTGCAAACGGAGATAGAGGACCGACAGGACCAACTGGGATAACAGGAGCAACGGGAGCAACAGGGTCAACCGGACCGACTGGATCAACAGGGGCAGCTGGAGCTTCAGCAATAATACCATTTGCATCTGGTTTACCTGTATCTTTAACAACTATTGCTGGTGGTTTAGTAGGTACCCCTGCATTTATAGGGTTTGGTAGCTCAGCACCAGGAATATCAATCATTGGTAATACAATTGATTTAACCAATCCATCTGGCACGTTAACAAACTTTGCTTTTACAATGCCAAGAGATGGAGTCATCACTTCAATCGATGTATTCTTTTCAACAACAGCAGCATTATCATTAGTGGGAAGTACAATTACGATTGAAGCAAAATTATATGAATCAATTGCTCCAAACAACACTATGACTGTAGTGCCTGGAACAGCTGTAACATTAACGCCTTCACTAACAGGTGTAATTTCTATAGGAACGATTTCTAAGGGAATATTAACTGGCTTAAATATTAATGTTCCGGCGGGAACAAGATTAATGCTTGTTTTAACTGCACGGGCATCTGGATTGAGTTTAGTCAACACTGTTGCAGGTTATGTAAGCGCAGGTGTAGCAATAGACTAGCTAAAAAAGGAGTCTCTAATAACTTATAATAAAAAATATAGTTTTTGTGAAATGTAATATTTATGATTATAGGTATCTCGCAGTTAAAAAGTTCTTATTAAAATGAAGTGCACCCCAAAGTTTGATATATACTTGGAATCTTGGACATGTATATTCAAATGAAAGGGGTGCATCTTAATATGTAAAAATTATTTAAATAATTCGTTTATAAAAATATTTTTAAAATCATAAAAAGTGTTTTATAGATAAGAATATAAGACTATGTCAAGTATTATACTATTTAAATAATTACAATCAAATTAAAGGGAGTAGTTTCTATTCAATTCAGAAATTACTCCTTAATTTATATTAGTATTTAATTTATTGCAGAAATCTTTTATTTCTGCAATTGATAAGTTTGATTACACAAAGTGTTAGATAGCCGCAAAAAGTATTTTTATTTTGAATTATTAGTAATATTGGGAGTTCTCTTATAATCTAATTTTATAACAAAATATTAAATAATAGTTTTTTATTATATTATTGAGATATAAGAATTATTTTCTAGTTTTAGTATTTACATATTTTTGTGCAATTTCTTTGATTGTTTCAAATTGACCTTTAGCTGCCAGTTTGTTTAACTCTCCTCCAATGCCAATAGCATCAATACCAGCATTAAACCACTCAGCTGCATTATTTAGGTTAACACCACCAGTTACCATTAAGGAAACATACGGTAAGGGCCCTTTGATTGCGTTAATATAGTTGGGAGCTTGCAGCGAGATTTTATATATATCTATTTGCCTCTACGCTTCTCTATTCTTCAAGCTTCTAATAATCTACATTTTAATATAACTCTACAACTTTTATTACAAGTTACCACCAATTTGGTGTAAAAGTGGTGCAGTTGTTGGTGTGCGCCCCTTATTATGAAATTTTAATCTTACCGCATAAATCTTCAAATGATTTAACTTTCGCCTCTTTTGTTGCTTCCGCATAAATTTCCATCGTTGTTGCAATATCTTTATGTCCCATAATTTCCTGAATTACTTTAAGATTTGTTTCATTCTCACAATATCTTGTAGCAAATGTATGTCGCAAATTATGGCAAGAAAAGTTAGGCAGTAAAACTGGTGCTCTACGTTCTCTTTCTGCTCTTTCTATTTCTTCTTCATTATATGCCAAAGTTATACGTTTGATTGTTCTATTGATTGTCTGAGGATTATGTGCAAAACCATTTCTGTTCAAGAAAATAAAATCTGTATATCCATCAATTGATGCCTGACAAGTTAATCCTACTTCCTCGTGATACTTTTTCTCATTCAAAAGTGCCTGTTTTACTTCTGGCAACATTGGAATAATTCGGTATCCTGCAGTAGTTTTTGGTGATGTTACTGAAAAATAGCACTTGCCTTTATCTCTCTGGTAGTACACCATATTGTGATTAATTTCAATATAATTCTCATCCATATGAACATCTTCCCAACGTAACCCAACCACCTCTGATACACGACATCCTGTTCCCAAGAAGAATGTAAACAATGGAAGCCAATGTTTATATTTTTCGCTTTTATTTATATAGGAAACGAAAGCTTCTTGCTGCGGAATTGTAAGAGCATGACGTTTAGGTGTTTCAAAGTTATGTGATCGTTTCACATCTCCTAAAACTAAGTCGCTAGGATTTATTCTAATATAACCATCCTCAACCGCTAATATAAATACTTGATGAAGCACCGTATGAATACTCTCCAATGTTGCAATTGACATTTTCTTAGAATCCACAATGCCATTATAGTATCTTCTCACATCTGATTTTCGGATTTCCTTTATCTTTCTGTTTCCAAAATCATTCATAACAAAATGCTCATACATATAAATATAATTATTGCGAGTAGTTTGCTTTAATCCCACTTTATCATTTTTCCACATTTTATAGACATCATTTAATGTAATGTTCGAACTTCCTTGTTGAATCCCATCCCGCAGATCATTCTGAATTTCTTTTTCTTTTTCACGCAAGCCTTCTAATGTAGAACAATATACCGCATGTCTTTTTTTATCTCCACCAATCCAACGATACATATAAAGTCCATCATTTTTTCGATAGGTTTCTCCGTCTTTCAACACTCTCCCTTTATGATCTTTTCTTTTTTGCATTCTTTTCTCCTTTTCTATACAAAGAAAAGGACTCTGCAAACTTATTATAACGCTTGCAAAGTCCCTTTTCTACGCCTAATCATTCATTTTTTACACCAATAATTTATATAGAATATGCTGTTTCCGTATATTCATCTAATTTTTTACGTTTAATCAATCGCTTTGTTCCATTCCATAAAACAAACTGACAATTCTGCTCATCCGTCATTTTACGGAGCTTGTTAATTCCGATACCAGAATATGCAGCTGCTTCCTCAAGAGTTAAATTACTCTTTTCCCAAATAGGAACTTCTTTTACCATAGGCATCTTCCTCCTTCCTTTTTTATAGACTTATTTTTCCTAATTTCCCCGACAGAGAGAGGAACTTGTTTTTCAGGTGCTTTTATCTCATCAAGCTCCTGGCAACAAACTATTTCAAAACTTTTTATTTCTTTCATACCGAAAATCAATACATTATCTTCTTTCTTATTTTATTTTTTAATGTTCTTTGTTGCCATCTTAAAAAACAGTATAAATAACCAGTAAAATCAACATTTTCATATGTCATCAAAACTGGCAACAAATTTCGTTTTTTGAATAAAACAGCTGTATTATCAGGAAGATTTCCTCTCTCTTGTCGGGCTAATGGAACGGAAGTTCCATTTGTTCTGTTGCCGAAAGTTCTCTAAATCCATCTCCGCCAATTTCGTTGCCGCCCTCTATCTCTTCACTTTTTCGAGTCCAACAGCGTTGTCTTCCATACCCTTCTGAAGTAAATCTATGATAACCACCTCGCTTCCATCCAATAATCTGAGTATCCATGATTTGACAAATTTCATTCGTCTCATACTTCTTAGGCTCACGATCCCCGTGATTAAAAGCCTCACTCCAAATCTGAATAGAACATACATAATTTCCTTTATAATTATCAAGCCACCCCTGGATTGTTCCTGCCAAAGTATCCTCTTGCATAAACTGTTTCCGGTACTCATCAATTTCCTTTTGCATTTCTTTTGTGAATTTCAGAAGATTACCTTTGTTTTCTTCACTGTGATAAATAATCATTGCTTCTGCCCACAATTGATTAAAATATGCTCTGGCTTCTTCTTCATCATCTAAAATATGTTTCTCTGCTTTTGAAGCATCAATCATGATTGGAAGAAACCTTCTTGCACCAGTTCTATCAAACGGAATAAACTGATAGGTATTGGTAGATCCAGCGAATACACATTGCCTTTTTCGATCTTTTTCAAAACGTGCATAGGCCGTTCTATATGTATCCTTTTGTCGGCTCAAAAATGATTTTATTTCTTCGTTACTTTTTGCACTGATAGCAGCAATCATTTCAGACATTTCTATGATCCAATGTCCTCTAATTGATTCAAATACCTTCTTATCACCCAAATCTCTTAAATCATCCGAAAACCAATTATCTTTCAAAGATAAAAAACGAAAGAACGTGGATTTTCCTGCGCCTTGTTGTCCCACAAGACAAAGCATTTCATCCGCTTTTATTCCGGGATAAAACACTCGCAATAAAGCCTCCATCATAAAGTGCTTTAATACTTCATATACATAGTCTGAATCATCTGCCCCCATATATTTTTTCAGCACATATCGGATTCGTTCTTCCCCATCCCATTTTAATGTTTCTAGGTATTCGCAAATCGGGTGATACGCTCTGTTTGCAGCTTCAATTTGCAATGCTTTATACAAATTTTTTTCATTTCCTAATCCATAGTACACTTCAAAATATAGATAAAACTGATCAATCGCATTGTCGGTCAGAATCTCCCAATCTTCATCCCACCAAAGTTTCCTCGATATATCGACTCTTTCAGACAACCGATTATATCGAAGACAACCTTTAATCAATGGATCATCTCGAAAAATCATCATATAATTTTGAACCGTTCCTTTGATATCTCCCTTTTCATTTTTCAGTAAACATTCCTTAATTTGTCTGATTACATTTAGATCTGCCATCTCACCCATCCGTTTCAAAGTATCCTTCTTTTTATTTTCATCCATTTTTTCTGCATCTTCTATCAATCTTTTCAACCTCCTTCTTAATCATTTCAACAACTTGCACTTTTTCTTCCTCTTCTCCGAATAAAAAAAGATCTAAATAATATTCAACAATGGTCAGATATTTCAACGCCTCTACAAATTTTTCATCCCACTCTTCTTCCGGCGATTTAGGTGCAAATTCTTTTTTCCATTTTCGCAACAATATACGGTAATCTAGCATCGCACGAACACATTCTATATACTCTTGTTCTTCTGATTTCACTAAATTTTTTTCTGGTTTGCTCTTCAAAATCTTCCTTGGTTTTTTTATTTTTCTTCTGTCTACTCTAGATATTTGAATTCCGAAATCATCTGCTAATTTTAATGCAGCCTCTTTTAAGGAAAGTCCAAAAAGCTGTGCTGTGAAATCTATCACATCACCAGTCACTCCACAACCAAAACAATAATATCTTCTATCTACTTTCATGCTTGGTGTTTTGTCATTATGAAAAATACAACTAATCAGCCCTGATTTTGTTATCTTAAATCCATAGAACTCAGCCGACTGCCGAACTGTTACATTTTCTTTCACTTCATCAAATAATCCCATAATCCCTCCAATCAAAAAAAGAGCACTCTGTTTATTCCAACGGAATTTCCAAAATGCTCTTATCGCTCATTATCTAATGAGAACTCTTTATTCAATTTTCCAGTTTCTCCATTTCTTGTTATACTTGCTTTCTTCTCAGATAATTTTTTTAATATAGATGGTTTTACTTCTTTTTTTATTTCTTGAACCATGATATTTTTGTTTTCCGGTTTCAATAATCTGTTTTTCATTTTCGAAATCGTCTTCGTAATTGCATATTCAATCTTTTTAACTACTCCATCTAGACGATCAAGAGCATACTGTTTTTCCCTTTTAGATGCCTTTCTCTCTGGGCTTAAAATCCATTTCTTACTATCCTCCACTAATTTAATATCCTCTTTCCTAGTAGCGATCTCAATTTCATCTGCAATTCTTTCCACCGCTTTTTCATAAACCTCATCTGTAACATCATCTATCAATTTTTCTACATCTTCAATTTTAAATTCAAGCTGTTTCAATGTTTCGTCTTGCTGCAGAATCCGCTCCGCATTATCAAAAAATTCTTCTGACTGTGCTTTGAGCTTTTTCTCTTGGTCAATAATCTTTATGCTGTTTTCTTGGTACTGAACCTCTTGCTCAAAGATCTCATATTTTTTCTGATTAACCACTTCTATTTGACTCTGAATTGATTCTTCCAACGATGCAATATCCTTTTTCTGCTTCATTCGAATATAATCTTGCTTTTCAAGATATTCCCTTCCTCCATAACTTGGCTCTTCTTCTAACTCTAATCCGTGCTTTTTACAAATATCAAAAAGAAGTATTCTACAGGTAGCGTCAAAAACCATTTTCCTATTGTTAAATCTACCAGCCTTCTTTTCCGGATTTGGCAATTCAAAACCTAATGTTTCAAGTGCTTTTTCCTGTTGGGGAAATATTTCTCCATAAGCATTCTTACAATCAAAAACATGGCGTTCATGAATGTGTGGAGTGGACTCATCCAAATGCAAGGACCAGTTCAATAAATGAAAATGTTCTCCAAAACGATCACTAAGTTCAGTAATAAATTCTGTTACGATAATCAACAACACATCCGGATCAACATAATCATCTTTTGTTCCAATCTGATAAATGGTTTCTTCCGGACAAGTTTTCTTATGAGTCCTAATATCATCTGTTGTTCTGTTTCTTTCAGGATGATGATTTTTCAAATTTCTTGCATTCTGTCCTTCCACATAATCTTGATAATGAATCTTATAAAATAGTTGTTCCACTTCTTCAAAGGAATCGACAATCTCATCCTCTTTTCCTGTTACTGAAGCAGATCTGATACCATTATAACAATCCCAATAAACATTTCTCTTGGCTCGTTCCAAATCGATATGATCACTATTGTCAATATCGAACTGTCGATCATTGTGCTTGGGATTATAAACACCATTCTTTCCAGTTCTTCCATTATGTCTAGTTAGTTTCATTTTGTCGTCTCCTTTCTTTCTGTTCTCGCAGAAAACTGCAGCGAAGCTGCCATAACTCCTGCCTTTATCGTCAGGAAATACCCAGTTAAGTGACGAAACGTCTCTTAACTGGGCAATGGCTGCCGCCCTTAACCTGCCAGGGACTTTGTCCCTTGACCCTAGCAGAACGTTCGCCACTTCCTGCACCTTTGGCACAAAGGGATTGCATCCCTCTGTACACCTGCTCAGCAAAATTCAAAGTTCTTGATTCTGTCCCGTAATCAATCACATCGATTTTCGCTGTTTTTCTGATTTGTGCACCAATCAGAAAGTTTTGCAAATGAGCAAAACAAAAGCGACCAACTGGGTAATTACAGTTGATCGCCTTTGGCTTAGTCATTATTTATTTCCATCCAAGTTTATCCATATTATGTTTTAAAAAATCTTCAATCAATGCCTGAATAACTGGTACTGAAACCGAATTTCCAAATTGTTTGTACGCATATGCATCCGTAGGATTTACCGTAAACGAATCAGGAAATCCTTGCAATCTTGCACATTCACGAGGTGTTATCCTTCTTGGTCTATTATTCTGAATTACACCAAGTCGATTGCAATCTGATGAGGTTAATGTAATCGAAATACTGTTTGGGTCTAAAAACTTAAAGACTTCAAATGACATATTTCCACACACTGGATTATATTTTCCATCAGTCTCCTTTAAATACCCCTTTTTTATTAGTGAATTTATCACTTCTTCGATATCTGGATCCGTGTAGAATGTTTTTATCTGTTCTAAATTCAATTTCTTTCCATCTTGCTGTTTACCAAAAATTGGTTTTCGTCGATTTTGAATTAACAGATTCATAAATTTAATCTCTTGTGAAGAACACTTCCCTCTATTACCTAACTCCCATGAATGAAGCGATTGACCGCCTCGATAATCAATCAATCTATATCCATGTAACTTAGACAAATCTTCTCCTATAACAGATTTTAACTGTTCCTCAAATTCAGAAGAACAGTAATATTTTTCTTCTACTTCATCTTCCAAAATATCTGCAACCGTAGATTTTTTTATTTCTTCTCCCTTAGAAAATAATGTTAACTGTTCATATTCCTTTTTGAATGAATGTGAATCAGTTGCTCCCAAGTTTGTTACTAATGACATCGTTGGTGTCGCACCTCTAATTCCTAATATGTATAATCTAACTCTATTTTGAGGAACCCCGAAATCCGAACTATTTAATAACAAATCATATGTTCCATAATCTAAATTATGAAGTTTTTCCATAATTGTTTCAAATGTTCGTCCGCCATCATGCGTATACAAGCCCCTTACATTTTCAAGTAAAAATGCTTTGGGTTGGTATTTTTCTAAGATCCTCTCTATTTCAAAAAATAAAGTTCCTCTTGTATCACCAAACCCTTTTCTTTTTCCAGCATAGGAAAATGGCTGGCAAGGGAATCCTCCCAAAAGGAAATCAAAGGGGGTAATTCTTGTAATGTTATGAATATCTCCCTCTGGAAATTCATTAAAATTAAGATTATATGTTTCACACGCTTTTGCATCAATTTCACTAGATAAAACACATTCGGTGTCAATCCCATATTTATTCAATGCGTTTTGTGCGCCGATTCGAATACCTCCAATTCCAGCAAACAAATCTATAAATTTTATCATCCTATTTTCTCCTGAATAAAGTTTATAAGAACATCAAATTCACTATCTGTATACGCAACCGTACAATGACTGTACTGACAAATAGTAGTTAATGCTGACGTTCTTTGAAAATTGCCTGCACCATCAATGATATATGCTATATAGTGTCCCGTGCCATCCACAGCTTCATATCTCGCTTGAGCTTGGCCAGCTTTTCTTTCAATAGTTGAGTTTGTAGTAACTTGAAAACTTATTTCAATTCCTACATACTTATCATTATGTTCCACCGACAAATCAAAAGTTGTTTCTGTCCGATCATTATGTGTTATACCAGGAATATGACCATTGCTTTTTATGGTATATTCTGGTCCTAACTTATTTTTCAAATAATTTTCTGCATATACCTGAGCAGCATTTCCTAATCCATTGGCTTGTGCTCCTCCTGTTATTCTACTTACAAATATATAGCGCTGTTTAATGAATTCCTTTAATTCCTCAGCTTTTCCCATCATATTTCCAACAGAGCATTTTGAAAATATTTCTGCTAATTGATCATCAACGGCATTACTGCCAAACAACAATAGTGTAATCAAATCTTTATAAAAACCATTCAGAGAATCTGCAACTAAAATAGATTCAACATCCGTATGCATCTTCTTGTTTGTAAGACTCCCTCTTGCAGGTAATGCTGTAAAGCAGTATTGAACAGCTTGTCCATTAACAGCATAAACCAGTTCTCCATTCGGAAAATATATATTAAAATCACGATTCACTCTTTGAAGAGGCTCACTTCCAAAATCAGTTAATACCATCAAGTGTTTTAAGAACAAATTCGCAGGGAAGTTAGCCGCTTCCATTACCGCAAAAATACTGTTTGGATTATTTGAATCTGATAATGTTAGTATCGAAATAAATTGATCTTGTGTTCTTACAAGTGTTGGAATAATACTTGAAGCAGCTTCAAGTGACACAATATTTTCTGGCCACCATTTGCATGCTTGTTCCTCAAGTTCATTCAGATTTCTGTTGTATTTTATAGACATATTAAATCACTCCCCCATATTTTTAAATTCTACAATATCACCAATATCGCAGTTTAGAGCTTTACAAATTTTTGCTAATGTATCCATGGATACTGCTTCATTTTTCCCTAATTTAGCTACAGCATTCGTACTGATTCCCGCCATTTCTTTTAGTTTTGATTTGTTGATATTTTGATCTATCATGAGTTTCCATAAATTATTGTAACTTATCTCCATAGCAACCTCCACAGAGTTTATAACCAAATTACTTCTTAAGTTTAACATTTATATCAACTTTATTCAAGAAATCCTTGAGTTTTATCAAGATTTTAAATTATCTAAAAGAACATTTTTCATAAAATCCTTTCTTTCCTTTGCACAAGAAACTACAACTCTAATACTTACTCTAGTCTTCTCAATATCATAGCTTTTACTACCTTCTTCCGTCTGGTCAGTAATCTTACAAAGTTCCAGATATTCTTTTGAAAACCGATCCAATTTTCTTTGAAGTACCGGATCAAAAGTATAAATACTGTACTCTTTATCACCTTTACTGGTTCTAAAAATAGTTTCCTTCTCATACTTCGTTAATCTTGTCATAAATATCGTTCCTTTCAATTCTGTATCAAAAAATCAAGTGTAGATTTAGTTTTTTGCACTTCATCACCTACACATATAGTTTTTATTAAGCTATCTCTTTCACAGTTAATAAATCCTTTTATTACGCTTTCAAATATTTCCGTTCCCTAACCCTCTTCTTTTAGGATTGTATTCTCTGAAAAGACACGCCGCATGCATATTCAATTCAGGTAACCTCATATTCAAAAACTATTCAATTATCAAGGTGCAAAGATTGATATATTAAATACCCTTCTATATATCAGATTGCTAAGAGGCATTTTTACAAAAAAATCTTGGAAATTTATAAAAATTTTAGAATTGTGATATGTGTTATAGTTCAAAAAACAATTAACCGAATTTTAATTTCCTTAATTTTGATACATGTTTTAAAAAACAAGCTAAATGCATATTCAATTCAGGTATCCTCATATTCAAAAGCTATTCAATTGTCAATGTACAAAGATTGATATTATTAAATATCCTTCTATATAACGAAAGGATGAGAGGCATTTTTACAGGGTCTTCTGGGAAATATATAAAAATTTTTGAATTGTTGATGTGCAATATAGAATAAAAAATAACCAACTACAACACTGATTACTTCCATTTTTGATATTTAAATATTTTTAAGAAACAAAAAACAGCTGGGTGTACCAACTTTTTTGGTACACTCAACTGTATCTTTTATTACTAGTTTTCTTTTACACCATTCTTTTGCAGAGTCCTTCTCTTAGACTTTTAAAAAATTTGGTGTAAATGTGGTGTAGTAACCTGTTTTTCTGTTTAAAATATAGCTTAAAATTTCTTGCTCTTAGTACAATTTTGCTCCTGCTGGAATGTGATCATCAAGGATCAGAACGTTCAGTCCTTCTCTTCCTTCTACAAGGTGTGTAGCAGAGATAATCATACCACAAGAATCAATTCCCATCATCTTACGTGGTGGAAGGTTTGTGATTGCAAGTAATGTCTTTCCTACTAAGAATTCTGGCTCATAGTAATCGTGAATTCCGCTTAAAATCACACGATCTACGCCACTTCCGTCGTCTAATACGAACTTCAGAAGCTTCTTAGATTTTGGAACTGCTTCACATTCTTTAACCTTTACAGCACGGAAATCTGACTTGCTGAATGTATCGAAATCAACCATATCTTCGAATAATGGTTCTACTTCTACATTAGAGAAATCGATCTCAACCTTCGCTGGTGCAGCTGTTTCTTCTACTGGAACAACTACTTTTGCAGCTATTGGAGTTGCCTGCGCAGCATTGTTTGCTTCGTTCTTCGCAGCGCCCTGTGACTTCATTGTTGGGACCAAAAGCACTTCCTGGAAATAATTTGATAATTTCACAGCCATATTCCATAGCAGTAATGATTTCTTTAATGGTCATACAGCCAGGAATATAAGGAATACCATAGCGATTACAAATTATAGCAGTTTCTTGATTAAAAGCTGGTGATACTATATATTTAGCTCCAGCCATAATAGCGTTTTTTGCAGTTGGTGCATCTAAAACAGTTCCAGCACCAATTAAAACAGTATTATTATTTTGATAATCACTTGATAATTGTTTAATAATCATGTCAGCATTATTGTTAGTATAAGCAATCTCAATAGCTTTTAAATTTCCTTTAATACAAGCGGTGGCTGTTTGGTGACCTTCTTCATAACTTGTTCCTCTAATTACTGCAACTACACCTTGTTTTTTTAATTCAATAATTGTATTTGATTTAGTCCTACTTTATGCGGACGAATTTGTACTATGTGCAAGACAAGTATAAACACAATTTTACATTATTAGTACTAGAATTATTGAGGAGGGATGAACGAATAAATGAGGACACAGTTATGTTGTTTAATTATAAATTTGTTTATCTGCTTCTAAGCTGAAAGTAAATTCAATTAATGAAAAAGACTAAAAGTCTAGTTGGCAGAAAATACGGTAAATTACTCGTCTTGGCTGAAACAAATAAATTAGAAGCTCGATATAAAGTATGGGAATGTAGATGTGAGTGTGGAAAAATAACATTTGTTAATACAAAAAAACTGAAACGAGGGACAATCACTAATTGTGGCTGTATTCCTAAAAACAAGGCTAAAAAAGGACAGAAGTTTGGCGACTTATGGCAATTTCTCCAACAGAAAAAAAGAACACAGAAGTTAGTGAAACTGGGCTAATGCACGGGCAGTATGTCGGTTGTGGGTGTAGAAAAAAGAGATTACTGAAAGTGTTTATAATAATCTTCATTTAGTTGATGGTACATGTATAGAGTTTATTAACTCACAAAAATTAAAAAGAAATAATACTAGTGGAGCATGCGGTATTTATAAACTGAAAAATAATAAATATCGAGCTAGTATTGGTTTTAAAGGTAAACGTTTTGATTTAGGAACATATTCAAATTTCGAATCGGCTCTAGAGACTCGAAGAGAAGCTGAAGAGCTAGTTTATCAAACTTTTATTATTGCTTATGAACAGTGGAATTTAAAGGCTGCTGATTTACTCTGGTTCCAGCAAAATCCGTTTATTTTTGAAGTTAATAAGGTCAATGGGAAATTACAAATTAAGCGGAGTCAGGATAAAGAGAAGAAATAGATATATGACTTGAAAGGATGGTTAATTATGCAAAAAGATATTTTTGAAGATGCTGTAAAACTTATGCGGTGTTACTTTATTTCAGATTTACGGATTTTGAAGAAAGAAGTATATGAAATGCTGTATATTGTGGATTTTAAACAATATGATATACCGAATTTGCAGCAATTTTTTGCTTATGTTTTTGATTGAGAGATTTCAAGTTATGAAGATATAGAAGAATTTTTATGGAATGAATCAACTTTATAAATAATAAACCATCTCTTGATTCTAAGAGATGGTTTATTATTTAGTGATTATTTTTTTGATAGTAATATAATGAGTATAGAAAAAGTAAAATACAAAATATAATATAGAAAATAAATAGTTTATTTTGAATACCTCCAGATAGGATAATCAATGAGCCGATAGTTGCTAAAATCGGGCAAACTAAACCTTTAAATTTACTCTTAATTTCCTTATCAAGATACATTTTAAATATCCTTATATATAATAAAGTATAGAAGATATAGGATATTCCGATAGCTCCCTCAGATACATCACTATTATATAATAGGTTGTATTTAGTACATAAATAATGGACGAACATCCAAATCGTACAAATAATCAAGCTACAGATAGCTGAATTTAAGGGCATTTGAAAACGTTTATCGATTTTACGCAAATGTTTAGAAAAGGGAAACATATTTTTACGTAAAGATAATGAATATGGCATGCGAATATAGCCAATGACTAAACCATTAACAGTTCCAATAACCGAAATAATTATAAAAATGATAATCATTTTACTAAAGGCTGGACCAAATAAATTTTGTGCTGCCAAACTGACATGACGATCCCCCAAAGTCATAACTACTTCAGGTGTAACATAACATGAGATACCAATAAAGTATAAAACATAGATACTTAAAACGATTAATGGGCCTAGCATTAATGCTTTAGGCATATTTTTCTTAGCATCTTTTAGTTCATGAGATATAGAAGTTGTTACGATCCAGCCATCAAATGAATAGGCAATGGGACCAAGGGCAGAAATCCACCCAGTACCACTTAGTGTATTGATACTAGTATTTGCTAAACCATTAATAGGATCACCAAAAATAATTCCCAATATTCCTAAAATAAATAAGGGGAGTAGTTTTATTAGGGTTGTACTATTTTGGATAAAAGCACCAAATTTTGGTAAAAGAATATTGTAAACAAAACAAAGTAGTAAAAAGATATAACCAATTAAAATTTCAAATTCTAAACTGGCTTGTAAATTAAATAATATGTTTATATAAACTCCAATGACCCAAGCTACAACAGAAGTAATTGTAGGATAGTAAACAAAGGTTTGAAACCAGCCCATAGCACATGCAACTTTACGAGTTAAAAACATTTCAGCATATGAGATTAGTCCCCCAACTTTATCAGTGCGAGATGCTAATTCACCGATTGTAAGACAACCAAAAATGATTGAAATTGCGGCTAAGATAAATGATAGCACGCCTAGTGCAATACTGCCGTTTGTAGCAATTAAAACATTATCACTTTTAAAGAATATCCCCGAGCCAATACAAATTCCAACAATCATTGTAATGGCTGTAAATAATCCATATTTTTTTGTTACATCATTATTATTGTTATTCATTTTAAATCTCCTCTAACATCTTGAAATATTGTACTAAAAACTAAACAATATTAAAAGTAATATAATTTATTATTTTAGCTGCTGGAAAAAATATTTAAAAAGTTAAATATGATGAATGAGTAATTTTAACTGGGATAGTTTTTTTGTGTAATATTTGCTTATTCTTATAAGCATGATAAAATAGTTAAAAAGGAGAGAATGATGATGGTAAAAAGGTGTTCATGGGTAGATGAAAAGTCAGAAATTTATAAAAATTATCATGATCATGAATGGGGTGTACCGGTTTATGATGATGAAAAATTATATGAGATGTTCTTATTAGAAACATTTCAAGCAGGATTATCATGGATAACTATTTTAAAAAAACGAGAAGCTTTTAGAGTGGCATTTGATAATTTCGATGTAATTAAAATAGCTAACTATGATGATAAAAAAGTAATGGAGTTATTAGCAAATGAAAAAATAATAAGAAGTAAACGAAAGATTGGTGCAGCAATTAATAATGCTAAAATTTTTATAAATATTCAAACTGAATTTGGTAGTTTTTCTAACTATCTTTGGGGTTTTAGTAACCATCAAATTATTAAAAATAAGGATAATAATTTTAAAACAACAACGAAGTTATCTGATGATATTTCGATGGATTTAAAAAAAAGAGGAATGAGTTTTGTAGGCTCAATAACTATTTATTCATATTTACAAGCAATAGGTATTGTTGATGATCATGAATTAGAATGTTTTTGTTATAAGCATTAAATGGAGCTGGTTTTATGGGGTAAGTATTGTAAATGAAAAGAAATTAACTGTCATGGATTTTACTGGTATTTATGAGTTAGAAAGTTTTTATAAGCATAAAAATATTAATTGGATTGATTGTTTAGATATTAAGGGGACACGTGGTTATTGCAGTGAGGAGGCAAAAGCGAAGATCATTAAAAGAATAGGTGATTATCTGCCTGCAGGAATACATTTTATTGATTCAGGTAATTTTCATTATGTAAGTGAATTTTGGATAAGGAAGATAAATTATGATTTTATTTTAATAGTCTTTGATCATCATAGTGATATGATTAAACCGATGTTTGGGGATATTTTAAGCTGTGGATCATGGATCTTAAATGCTTTAAAAAATAATCAATATTTAAAACAGATCATTTTGATTGGAATTGCACAAGAACAAGTTGATTTAATCGATCCTAAGTATAGGGAGCGCGTTATTTATTTGTGTGATAATGATCTTGGTGATTTAAAAGTTTGGAAGATAATTGATGAACTTTTGAAACAATATCCTGTTTATTTTTCAATTGATAAAGATGTTTTAAGTGAACAAGTAGTCACGACTGATTGGCAGCAGGGGCAGATGCGGTTAATTGAATTTAAATTAATTTTAGCAGATTTAATTAAACGTGGCGATGTTATTGGGATTGATATATGTGGTGAATGTTGTAATGAAGTTGCCATGTTAAGTGAGATAAAAAATGATGATTCATTAAATGCGCAAATCTTAGAGTTTTTAAAATGTGAATTGGTAAAATAGGAGATTATTATGTGTGGCAGATATTTTTTAGAATTAAAAGCCTTGATGGAATTGGAAGAAAGAATTGACTATACATTTGAACGTGATTTATTAATTGCTAAAGATTATTATCCAAGTAATATTGTACCAATCATTATTGATCGAGATAATAAATTAGAATTAAAAAAGGCAAAATGGGGCTTTAGTACTTTTGATAATAAATTAATTATTAATGCGCGAAGTGAAACTTTATTGGAAAAACCATTCTTTAAAAAAGAAGTGATTACTCATCGTTGCCTTATTCCAGCTAGTGGCTTCTATGAATGGGACGGTCATAAACATAAGTTCACTTTTGAAAACGAAAAACGATCGTTATTGTTAATGACAGGAATTTATCGAAATGTTAACGGGCAAACAGAAGTGACTATTGTTACAACAAAAGCAAATAAAAGTATGTGTGAGATTCATGATCGAATGCCATTGATTTTAGAGGAGCATTTAAATCATGACTGGTTAGAAAATCGTCATATTGAAGCACTTTTAAGGACAGTACCACAGTCTTTGACGATTACTTCAGGTTTTTTGCAAAGTAGTTTATTTTAGGCATATGATTTGTTATTTTGATATTAGAACAGTATACTTATGGTGTGCCTAATACAATATTATAGAGTATAAGTTTGATTATTATTAGAGCTATAGCTATGAAGTTGTACACGACTAGCTATAGTTTTTTAGTTTCGTTAAAGTAACTAGGTTACAAAAAAGTGCCTTCTTTCATATAAAAATCAACTAGTGTATATTAAAGACGAGCGGAGGTAAGAGTGATGAAAGTTAATGATTATTTAAATGAACTTAGAAAAATAAAAGATGTAGCAATGGCAACTGTAGACAGTGACGGCTATCCACAAATTAGAATCATCGATGTAATGGCTGTGGAAAATAATAATTTGTATTTTTTGACTGCTCGGGGGAAAAACTTTTATCAAGAATTACTTGATAAAAATTTCGTTTCATTAGTTGCGCTAACAAAAGATTATGCATCGATTCGTTTAAAAGGAAAAGTTAAAAAAGTCAGTAATCAAAAAGAATGGTTAGAAAAAATATTTATTGATAATCCGAGTATGAATGAGGTTTATCCAGGTGATAGTCGTAATATTTTAGAAGTATTTTGTATTTTTGATGGTGAAATTGAAATATTTGATTTATCAAAAGTACCAATTGAACGTTCACAATATGATCTTTGTGATAATCGAATTTTTAATAAAGGATATCTGATTAGTAATAGGTGTATTGCTTGTGATCGCTGTAAGCGTGAATGCCCACAACAATGTATTAAAAGTGGAAGCAAGTATAAAATAATGCAAGATCATTGTTTACATTGTGGTTTATGTTATGAAAACTGTCCGGTGCGGGCAATTGAGAAAGTAGGTTAGATTATGTTAAGAGATATGCTATCTTTATTACAAGAAAAAGGGGATTTCTTTTTAAAATTATTAATTGAACATATGCAGATATCGCTAATTGCAATTATTATTGCGACTGTTATAGGCTTGATTTTAGGAGTAATAATCAGTGAATATAAAAAAAGTTCTAAAACAATTTTAGGAATTATTAATTTTATGTATACGATTCCCTCTATTTCACTATTAGGTTTTTTAATTCCTTTTTCTGGAATTGGTAATAGTACCGCAATCATTGCATTAAGTGTTTATGCATTATTACCAATGGTGAGAAATACATATACTGGAATTATTAATATTGATGATAATATTATTGAAGCTGCAACGGGGATGGGATCAACACGTTGGCAAATTTTATACAAAATCAAGTTACCGTTGGCACTTCCAGTAATTATGTCTGGTTTTAGAAATATGGTAACTATGACAATAGCATTAGCAGGGATTGCTTCTTTTATTGGTGCCGGTGGTTTAGGGGTAGCGATATATCGAGGAATTACTACCAATAACACGGCAATGACTTTGACAGGTAGTTTATTGATTGCAATACTTGCATTAATTACAGATATAGTATTAGGCTTTATTGAAAAGTTATTTACCATTCGAAAAGCTACTTTAAAATCTAAAAGAAAGTATGGCTTAGTAGTAATTGTGACAACTTGTGCAGTCTTGATCATATCAATGATTTCAGGCAATCTTAATCAAACAGTAACTTTAAATATTGCTACTAAGCCTATGACGGAGCAATATATTATTGGAGCAATGTTGAAAGAAATGATTGAACAAGATACGGATATTAAAGTTAAGATTACTCAGGGAGTAGGAGGAGGAACTTCAAATATTCAACCAGGAATGGTTAGCGGTGAGTTTGATTTATATCCTGAGTATACGAGTACGGGTTGGAATACAGTTTTAAAACATGAAGGTTTTTATAATGAAACAATGTATGAACAGCTAGTTAAAGAATATCAAGAAAAATATCAATTTACCTGGACAGGGCTGTTAGGGTTTAGTGATGCATATGGTTTAGCAGTAAGAAAAGAGATTGCTGAGCAGTATAATTTAAAAACTTATTCAGATTTAGCAGGAATATCTAATCAATTAGTTTTTGGAGCTGAATATGATTTTTATGAAATTCCTGAGGGTTATGATGCACTATGCCAAAAATATAATTTTACTTTTAAGAATACTATGGATTTAGACATTGGTTTAAAATATCAGGCAATAAATGAAGGTAAGGTTGATGTCATGGATGTCTTTACAACCGATGGTCAACTATCAACAGCAAATGTTGTTGTCCTTGAAGATGATCAACAATTCTTTTCAACTTCGATGGGGGCCTTAGTTGTACGCAATGAAATTCTTGAACAATATCCAGAATTAAATAATGTTTTTGATAAACTTACTGGTATTCTCAATGAAACAAAAATGGCACAATTGAACTATTTGGTTGAAACAAAAGGACAAGATGCTGAAGATGTGGCTCACGAATTTTTAGTTAGCATTAATTTAGTGAAATAGGAGGAACATATGGATACAGCTATTGAATTTAAACATGTAAAAAAGGTTTATGGTGAAAAAGTAATTATTGATGATTTTAATCTAAAAATTACACCTGGTGAGTTTTTAACTGTAGTTGGTAGTTCAGGGTGTGGAAAAAACACTATTCTAAAAATGATCAATGGTTTAATAATTCCTGATGAAGGACAAGTTCTTGTACATGATCAATGTACACAGGCAGTTGATTTAATTGAATTAAGAAGAGGAATTGGTTATGCAATTCAAGGAAGTGTCTTATTTCCGCACATGACAGTAGCTCAAAATATTGCTTATGTGCCTAACTTATTAAATAAAAATGATAAAAAAAGAACTTATGAAGCACTATCAAAATGGATGAAAATAGTAGGGTTAGATGAAGAGTTAATTCATCGATATCCTAGTGAATTAAGTGGTGGGCAGCAGCAACGAGTAGGGATTGCTAGAGCACTAGCTGCTTCCCCAGATATTCTTTTAATGGATGAACCATTTGGTGCTGTTGATGAAATCACACGGTCTACTTTACAAGATGAGATTTTAAGAATTCATCATCAAGAAAATATCACGATTATTTTTGTAACACATGATATTAATGAAGCTTTGAAATTAGGTAGTCGGGTTATGGTAATGGATCAAGGTAAAGTCGTACAATTAGCATCACCAAGAGAAATTTTAGAACATCCTAAAACAGAATTTGTTAGAAGATTAGTTCAGCGTAAAGACGATTTTCTTCAATAACAGCCTTTTGGGCTGTTTTATTTTACTAAATCGATAAAAAAGTAAAACAATCGATTATAATGAAAGTATAAAAAATAATTATTAATGCACCCGTTGAACGTTTTTAATCGTATTCATAGTGGAAGGGATCGTTATGGAAAAAGAAAGATATGAAGAAGTTGTATATCAGTATAGTGACATGGTTACTAGAATTGCTGTTATGAATGTTAAAAATTATGATGATGCTAAGGATTGCTATCAAAATGTATTTATGAAATTATACTGTTACAACAAGAAATTTGAAAGTGAGGAACATTTAAAAGCTTGGTTGATTAGGGTAACTATCAATGAATGTAAAGATTATCAAAAACAATTTTGGAAAAGGGAAATTGATATTGATAAGTTGATTTTAGGTCAAGAAGATCAGCGTTTAATTATTCTACCAATTGTAATGAATATGCCAAGTAAATATCGTAATGTTTTATACTTGTATTATTATGAAGGATATTCAACTAATGAAATTGCATCTATTTTAAAAGAAAATCACAATACGATAAAATCACAATTAATTAGGGGAAGAAAATTGTTAAAGAAAAAGTTGGGAGATGATTTTTATGAATAAATTTAATGAATTTGACTTAATAAAAGCTCCTAGAAACTGGATCGATGAAGTGACTGCAACTAATTTTGAACCGACAAAAAGAGCGAAGGTGATTAGAATTAAGTATATATTTGCAATTGTTTTAATTGTTATGACAATAGGAATTTCTTCATTGGGAATTACTTATGCATTTTCTGATTCATTTCGTACTTGGTTGAGTCAGCGATTTAGCAGTAATTTGAAAATTAGTTCAGCTCTTGAATTTTCTTCAATCAACAAAAATACTCCCACATTAAAACTAGATTATGGGCATTGGCGTGCTGAAAATGAATTTTTTGGAATCATTGATGAGGATTATAATTTTCTTAAAGTTTTTACGTTAGAAAATGAACAAATAAGAGAATGTCCTATTAATGAGTATTATGGGAGTATAGCTGGTCATGAATTCAGTTTTAAATATGCGGATTATCAAGAGCGAATAGTTGCATTTGATTTTAATGGATGTATATATAGTGTTTTGCCTAAAATTATTAATAATGATATTTATGTTTGTGTCGATATTAATGATGGAGAGCAGCGTGCTTTAAATATTGCTAAGATTAATTTAGAAAGTAAGCAAATAAGTTTTATTACTAATGATAATATTTCAGTAAATCCAATTACTTCACCACAACAAACTAATATTTTAATTAATAAGAGTGATCAGGGGTGGGAAAATTATAATATTGAAACTGGAGAAACCAATCTCATTAAAAATATCGATCCATATATGCATAGTAATTGTATTACTTTTATTGATGAACAGACTGTTGTTACTTATGATGAAAATGGACATTCTTATTTAATTAATATTTTAACAAATGAAGTTAGAACGTTAGATAAATATCCTTTGGAAGGAACGATTGTCAATATTGAATATAGTGATGAAACGATTAAGTTAACAAATATTATTACAGGCGCTGTTTCAAGAATTGATTATCATTTTTATGGTACTAATTATATGGGAACTTATTGTAGCATAGATTATCTTGTTTTATTTAATAATGAAAAACTTTATCTTTATGATATTGAAAGTAATCAGTTAGTTGATTTGGATCCACAAAAAGAATTAGATGAGCAATTAAAAGAAGTAATGATCATTGATCAAAAACATTTATTAATTACTACAGATAAAAGGGCATATATAGTTGCTAATGTAGGGAATAATGGATAAAATATAAGTTAGTGTAGTGGAGGACTTATATGAATAAAAAATATATTTTGTTTGATTTAGATGGAACCTTAACTGATCCGATGAAGGGGATTACTAAATCAGTACGTTATGCTTTAAATTATTATGGAATCGAAGTTAATGACTTAAATGATTTGTTACCTTTTATTGGACCACCTTTAAGAGATTCTTTTCAAGAATTTTATGGTTTTGATGCTTTAAAAGCCGAAGAGGCAGTAGTTAAATATCGCGAATATTTTTCAACCAAGGGAATTTTTGATAATAAAGTATATCCGGGAATTGAAGTGTGTTTGCAAACTTTGAAAGATCAGGGAAAAGTATTGTTAGTTGCTACTTCAAAGCCAGAAAAATTTGCTAAAGAAATTATAGAACATTTTGGTTTAGCTAAGTATTTTGATTTTGTTGGCGGTAGTGAGTTTAATGGACGAGAAAAAAAGGCTGAAGTAATTGATTATGTTTTAACAGCAAATATGATTGATAAAGATGAAGCGATTATGGTTGGGGATCGAAAGCATGATGTGATTGGAGCCCATGAAAATGATTTACCTTGTATCGGAGTGTTGTATGGTTATGGGACAAAAGAAGAATTGATGGCTTGTAATAGTGATTATTTAGTTGCGGACATTAATGCATTGCAAGAATTACTTGGATAATGGAAGAAATTACTGTTTATTCTTTGGACTATTATCAAATGTCCAAAGAAATAAAAAGAGAAATTGTACATCTTTTACATGTTGTTTGGCCTAGTGATGATTGTAATGATGCCCATAACGAAGAACTTACAGTGCAGTCATTCTATATCATGAAAGATAATCAGGTTGTTAGTTACGGAGCGGTTCTTCGGATGGAAACAACGATAGATAATGAAAAATATCAAATTGGTGGATTGAGTTGTATTGCTACCTTGCCAAATTATCGTAGGCAGGGATTAAGTTCAAAAATAGTTCAAACAGCGACTAAATGGATTGAGGATAATTTAGATTTTGGAATTTTTACGTGTAAACGAGAGCTTGAAGATTTTTATGCTTGTAATGGCAAATGGCAGGTGGCAAATAATGTTGTTTTAATTGCTAATCGTGATAATAATGCTCTATCTAGTAATAAACTTGCAGTTATTGTACTAATACGTCTTTTTTCAAATAAAGCTCAAGTTAATGGACAAAAAATTTTAAATGCGAGAATTTATCTGGATTTGCCTCAAGGTCAATTTATTTAAAGAAAGGGTTGAGTAATATTGCTCAACCCTTATTTTTATTACTGATATGCTTGATCCAAGGCATTTTTTAAATCACTAATCAATAATTCACTATCTTCAAGTCCGATATACATGCGAAGTTGTCCTAAAGATAGACCACGTTCTTTTATCTCATTAATATTGTTTCCTTTATAAACTGACATTACTAAACTTTCAAAACCACCCCAACTATAGGCTAAAGTAAAATGTTCTAATGAATCGATAAAACGTTTAATGATTTCTGGATTTGCATCTTTTAAGACAACCCCTAATAAACTACCATATCCTTTAAGATATTTATGAGCAAGTTCGCTTTGTTGCTCTCCGTTACAAAGAGGATGATAAATTCGTTCGATTCGAGGATCCTCTTGTAGAAAATTAATTACTTGTTGAAGTGTTTCTTGTTGTGATTTTAGACGAACCGGTAATGTTCTTAGACCACGAAGTGCTAACCATGCATTCATTGGTGACATCGTTGCGCCTAGTAAAACTTGTCCAAATTCAACTATTTCATCAATAATTTTTTTGCTGGAAATTACGACTCCACCGACTATATCACTATGTCCACCAATATATTTGGAACATGAGTGAATAACAACATCAATTCCATGAACTAATGGATTTTGTAATAATGGTGTTGACCAAGTATTATCGATTATCGTGAAGATACCTTTATCTTTGCTAAATTTACTGATTAGTTCTAAATCTAACATCTCAAATTTTTGTGATGATGGACTTTCAAAATAGATGATACTGGTATTGTTTTTGACATAATCAAAGATTTCTAAAGTATCACTGACATCAATTTTAGTACTTTCGATTCCAAATTTTGATAATTGTTTGATTAATTTAACTGATGAGCCATAGACTGTATTAACAATGATAATGTGATCACCGGCTTTTGCTAAGGTTAAAATTGATGCTGAAATAGCGCCCATTCCTGAGGCGAACATTTGAGCTGCTTCGCCTTTTTCCAAACGTGCTAATTTTGTTTCTAGTAAATTAAGTGTTGGATTCCCGTCCCGTGTGTATGTATAAGCAAATTCTTCTTTAGCATTCACTTTCACATAGTGGTCAAAATTTTTAAATTTAAATGATGATGTTAAAACAATATCTGGACTAATTGGACTATAGTTGTCGAAATCTAACTCATCAACTTCTAAACATACATTTTCAATATCTTTCATATTCGTTCTCCTTACAGTTAAATCTTAACCGACAAAATGGCGAATGTCCATTTTTTTTCATATATGGCAAAAAAAGAATGTACATAAAATTGTACATTCTTATTGCCATGGGTTAATAATATATTTACCTTTATTTCTTAATTCTGGTTTTGAAAGAATATCGGCTAATTTATCTAAACTGCAAATATCACAAACCATTGAACTAACATCGATTTTTTTACTATTGATTAAGTCTAAAGCTCGTTGTTGAGTATATGGGTTGATGAAAGAAGCTTTAATTTCAATTTCCTTTTGGAAAATTTCAAATGGTTTGATAGCCACTTCATCATCAGGTTTAGTTAGCCCAAACATCATTACTACAGATTTATTACCAGCTAAGCTGATTGCTTGTTTAATTGTTGCAGGTAGACCAGCACACTCGATAACAGTGTTGATACGATGAATTCCTTTATCAGCTAAAAGAGCTGGAATATTGTCATTGATTGGATCGACGGTTAAAGTAGCACCCATCTTAAGCCCCATTTCACGTTTAACAGCAACTGGCTCTGACAAGATAATTTCATGAGCACCAGCTAATTTTGCTAATTGAACCATTAACAAACCAATCATGCCACCACCAATAACAAGAACTGTACTAGCCGGAGTAATGTTGCACATGTCAAGACCATGTAAGCAGCAGGCAACTGGCTCGGTCATTGCCCCTTCTTCAAATGATGTTGTATCGGCTAGTTTATATACTTGAGATTCGTTGACTGCACAATATTGGGCAAAACCACCATCCCGTGTTGTTCCGATACCAATCATATCTTCACAAAAATGACCAATACCACTACGACAATAGTAACAAGTTCCGCATAGTTGATTAGGATCCACACAGACACGATCACCAACTTTTACATGTTTTACTTCATGTCCCACAGCTTCGACGATTCCAGCAAATTCATGTCCTAAAATAGTAGGAGGAGTAGTATTTGCTGCTCCTTTATCACCCTCATAAATATGGACATCAGTACCACAAATTCCACAGGCCATAACTTTGATTAATACATCTTGATTACCTAATTGTGGCATTTCTACTTCTTCAACCTTAATATCATGTTTTCCGTAAAATACTGCACTTTTCATTTTTCTTCCTCCAGACATCTTATATAAAATAGTTTTATAAAAGTATTTAATGTAAGTATAAATGATGATTAATATGATGTCAACGGTTTTAAAATATATTATTTTTTTGAGCTAACTCTTTGATGTAAAGTTGAAAACAAATTAGAGACCTTGAAAAAGGTCTCTAATAATTATATTTAACGATTATCAATTTTCTCAGGATATAAATCATGATTAGCTAAACGGTTGAAAGCAATGGTTTCCCACTTTGTTTCTGGTTTTCCATAATTACAATATGGATCAATTGAAATACCTCCACGTGGTGTAAATTTTCCCCAAACTTCAATGTATTTAGGATCCATTAATTTAATCAGGTCTTTCATAATGATATTCATACAATCCTCGTGAAAATCACCATGATTCCTAAAACTGAATAAATACAGTTTTAATGATTTACTCTCTACCATCTTTTGATTAGGAACATAACTAATATAGATAGTAGCAAAATCAGGTTGTCCTGTAATGGGGCATAGACTAGTAAATTCAGGGCAATTAAATTTTACAAAATAATCATTTTCAGGATGTTTGTTATCAAAAGTTTCTAATACTTCAGGGGCATAATCATCTTTATAAACAGTGTTTTGATTACCTAATAAGGTTAAATTTTTTGTCATTTTTATTCTCCTAATAATGGATCTTTGATTCCATTTTTCAAAAAAGCATTTTGGCGGTCAATACAAGTACCACATGTGCCGCAAGGGGTATCATTTCCTTCGTAACATGACCAAGTTAATTGATAAGGTACGCCTAATGAAAGACCGATTTTAACAATATCTGCTTTGGTCATTTCAACAAAAGGGGCTTTGATTTCCAATTGATGGCCACTGCCTTCATAAATAGCTTGGTTCATCGCATTATTAAAAACTTTACTACAATCAGGATATGCGCTTCCAGCTGCATCATCACTATGAGCACCATAATAAATAATATTACAGCCTTTAGAAAGGGCAATGCTAGCAGCGCTAGATAAAAATAAACCATTTCTAAAAGGCACATAAGTAGAAACAGGATTGCCATCTGTTTTATTTAATTGCTCATTGTACGATTCGTGGGGAATCTCATTATCTGAATGTTGTAGTAATGAGCAATTACTATAAGTGAAGATTTTTGCTAAATCTAAATACAAGTGTTCAACTTGATAAAATTGGGCAATTTTATTTGCGACTTCTATCTCTTTGGTATGTTTTTGACCATAACTAATTGAAAGAGCAACTACATTGTCCTTTCCGTGTTCTTGGATTGCCAGTGCTAATGCAGTGGTGGAATCAACTCCACCACTAAATAATACTAATACTTTCATCTTACTACTCCTTAATGTAAATAAATTTGCAGCTTACTATCAGTTTTAAAACGACCGGTTAGAGTACTTGTGACAGTAGTGCTATTAACTTTTTTGATTCCACGAGATGACATACAGCTATGTTTACCTTCAATGATTACAGCAATATCTTTAGAGTTTGTTACTAGACTAATAATTTCAGCAATATCTGTTCCGATTCGTTCTTGAAGTTGTAGACGTCTCGCTGCCATATCAGCAATCCGTGCAATTTTACTAAGACCAATTACTTTACCACAAGGAATATAAGCAACCGTAACTTTCATGTCATACATTAAAGCGAGGTGATGCTCGCAATAACTAAAGATATCAATATCCTTGATTACAACAACCTCTTGATTATCGAAGTCTAAATCGTCAACAAATGTTTTATCAAACATCGTTGCAATTTCTAGATTACTATAGTTCATTCCAGCAAAAACTTCGCCATACATCTTCGCCACTCGTTTAGGCGTATCTTTTAATCCTTCGCGTTCTGGATCATCACCTAAGGCTTTAAGAATACCGTAGATGTGTTCCTCTATTTTTTTAGTATCAATCATTTTAGACACCTCTTTGATTAATATCCCAAATGAACTTGTGCATTTGTAGTTGCATATTAATACCATTTAGATGATGTTTGACCATATAATCGACGATCATCCGTGGTTCAATCTTACCAAAGACTGGGCTAAAATAAACTTTGGTACGATTGACAAGGTCATAAGTATCAATTATTTCTTTTGCTTTATTTAAATCACTGAGATTGCTAACTACAAATTTAACAACATCATTTTTAGTCAAATATTGATAGTTATTTAAGCACATTTCATTTTCCATTGTACTGCTAGGTACTTTATAATCTAAAGTAAAGATTGGTCGAGTTTCTTTAATAAAGGGTTTAATATCAATACTACCATTAGTCTCAATTTCAACACTAAAACCATTTTTAAGCAGTAAATCAATTAAATAATCAATATTTTGTTGAAGTAATGGTTCACCACCAGTTAAAGTGACATTAACGACTTTATTTGCTTTTAAATAATCTAGGATATTTTGAGCACTTAAAAGTTCATAATTGCTATTTGAATCATTAGCATACCTAGTATCACAATAACTACAATTTAAATTGCAATAATGAAAACGAATAAAGGCGGCTAATTGACCTGCTCGGCTTCCTTCACCATTAATACTGATAAATTTTTCAACAACTTTATAATTATTCATAATTAACCTCGATAACTTGCACAGTTATTTGGGGTTTCATATACTTCAAGACAATCAACTAGATAATCTTTACTTAAAGCCTCATAAATATACTTAGCTAAATTTTCTGCAGTTGGACGAAATGGTAAGTTGATTATTTTGAAATTTTCATCGATCAGTGCTTGGTATAGTTTTTCTGATAAACTGCCTGTTTCAATAATTAAAGCATGATCAAAACTATCTGCGATAATTTTTAAATCTTTTTTTAAATCTCCAAAATCAGTTACCATTCCTTTATTTTGGGGATCTTCTAGCAGTTTTTCACTTTTGATAGTTGCAATGACTTTCCAGCGATGACCATGAATATTAGCACATTTACCATGATAACCAGCTAAAAAATGTGCACTATCAAAACTTTGTTCCGTTTTTAAAAAATACATCTTTCCTCCTTCTATACCATCAAATAAAAAAGCAGGCTCACTAAAAAGCCTGCTTAAAAACAACATAAAAAGCATAGCCCTAGTTTTGTTTATAGACAGGATGGTACAAATGAACTGTCTATAGTAATAGTATCTTAAATTGGAGGATTGTCAAGAAAATTGAATAAACTTAATAAAATGCGTAAAAATATGTAAAGAAAAGTTAAGAATTTGTTAACAATCTTTGCAGTATGTAAATTTTATGTTAAAGTAACCGTGTAACAGGGGGAATAAGATGGAACTTACAGATTTCTTTGCTATGTTTGGTGGTTTAGCGCTATTTTTATACGGGATGACGATGATGTCAAATGGTCTCGAATTAGCAGCTGGAAACAAAATGAAAACAATTTTAGAAAAACTTACGACGAATCGCTTTCTAGGCGTTGGAGTAGGAGCAGTTATTACTGCAGTAATCCAATCATCATCTGCAACTACAGTCATGACTGTTGGGTTTGTTAATGCTGGGTTGATGAAATTGGAAAATGCGGTTTGGGTAATTATGGGTGCTAATATCGGTACTACAATTACAGGTCAATTGATCGCAATTGATATTACAGCTTTAGCACCAGTTATTGCATTTGTCGGTGTTGCTTTAATTGCTTTTTTCAAAAGTAAAAAACTTGATGCAATTGGTGGTATTATTGCGGGACTCGGAATTCTCTTTATGGGAATGGAAATGATGTCTAGTGCGATGGTACCGCTTAGAAGTTCACCGGAATTTGTTAATCTTGTCACTACGTTTGAAAATCCATTAATCGGTATTTTAGTTGGTGCTGGATTCACAGCGATAATTCAAAGTTCTTCAGCTTCGGTTGGGATTTTGCAAGCTTTAGCGATGAGTGGCGTAATTACTTTACCATCAGCAATATATGTATTATTTGGTCAAAATATTGGTACATGTATTACTGCCGTTTTAGCTAGTATTGGAACAGGGCGTAATGCAAAACGTACAACGATCATTCATCTTTCATTTAATATTATTGGAACGATCGTCTTTGTTTTTATTAGTATGTTAACACCGTTTGCATCATTTATGCAGTCATTGACGCCAACAAATATTCCGGCACAAATTGCTAATGTACATACGGTATTCAATGTTGTTACAACATTATTATTGCTGCCATTCGGGGCGCAGTTAGTTAAATTGTCATATTTGGTTTTACCTGAAAAAGAAGGTTTTGAAGATAAATTATCTGTTAAGTTCTTGGATAATAGTATCTTTACCAATGATTATCACATTGGAACTAGTGCAATCGCTAACACACAATTATTTAATGAAACACAAAATATGTTAAATATAGTTCAAAAAAATGTTCAAAGAGCTTTTGATTTAATTATTAAGTATGATGAAAAGACACATGAAAAATTATTAAAAGATGAACAATATATTGATTATTTAAACAAAGAAATTATTCAGTTTACAACCAATGCTATTTCTAATGAATTTCCAATCGATGATTCTAAATCAATTGGCTTATTCTTAAAAACGGCTGGAGATTTAGAACGAGTTGGAGATCATGCGGTTAATATTGCTGAACGTGCTGAGAAATTATATAGTGAAGATGAACATTTTTCAGATGAAGCGATGAGAGAAATTAAAATTATGAATGACCTGACAAGAAATATCTTAGAGGAATTAAATGTCTTAAATCGCGATGAACTTCATAACATTGTTGAAAAAGTTGATGTTATTGAAGATAGTATTGATATTACAACACATGAATTTTCACTTAATCAGTTAAGACGTTTGCGAGATAAAAAATGTACGCCGGAACATAGTGCATTATATACAGAAACATTAATTGATTTTGAAAGAATTGGTGATCATGGTTTAAACATTGCCGTTGCTTTTGATGAAATAAAAGATGATTTAACAGAAATGGCTTAACTAGCTGCTTATGCAGCTAGTTTTTTTATAAAAATAAAATCATATTGAAAGGGTAGATGATCTTATTTATTTAATAGATCGGCACGATTATTAATAAAGAGTTCTGTTATTTGATAACTCTCAGTATCTTGATAATCAATAGGTGTTATCTCTTTTGAGTCAAAATTAAGTATTTTTGCCCTAGGGATTCCTAATAGGATCGGTGAATGACTAGCAATAATAAACTGTGAGCCCTGCTTTGCTAATTCATAAATAGTAATTAATAAAGTTAGCTGGCGCTGGGGTGATAATGAGGCTTCAGGTTCGTCAAGAATATATAGACTATTCTGATTAAAACGATTTTGAATCAATGTTAAAAAACTTTCACCATGTGATTGCTGGTGTAATGATTTACCACCATAATAGCGATAGGGATTAAAAACATTTTTTTCATATCGTTCTAATTGTGTTGCGACATTATAAAAACTTTCTGCCCTTAAAAAGAAGCCTTCATCAGGACGACGATAACCACGATCAAGGATTATTGCATGATGCAAAGATGAATGAGTATTGTTAGTGTGAAAATTAAAGTTCAAAGTTCCCCCCTCAGGGTTAAAGCCATATTTAATAGCGATTGCTTCTAACAAAGTGGATTTTCCTGTGCCGTTTTCTCCAACAAAAAAGGTAATCGGATTATCAAAAATCAAAGTATTTAATTGTAGCAATTGTATTTAGATAACTGTTTCGCTCGATTAAATCATGATCAATAGTTATACGATTTATAAAATAGGTACTCATTTCATCACCTCTAGTTTAATCATAATACAATTTATTGTGATAATCTATTTTTAATTAATAGATAGTACATATTTTAATGATATAATAAAAGAATAAATAAAGGTGGGAGGATATATTATGAAGATTGATCGGACATATGCAATTTATTTTTCACCAACTTACACTTCCAAGAAGTCAGCTGTTAGTATTGCTCGTGGACTTGAGGGAGAGTTAAGTGAAATTGATTTAACACTAGAAGAAACGATTCCAGAGATGACATTTAGTCGTCATGATATTGTAGTTTTTGGTTTTCCGGTTTACGGTGGAAGAATTCTTCACGAGGCTTTGGAACGGTTAAAATCATTTCGGGGTGATCATACATCATGTGTAATTACTGTTACATATGGAAACCGTCATTATGATGATGCATTATTAGAATTATTTAATACTGTTAAGGAGCAAGGATTTATTCCTATTGCTGGTGCAGCTTTAGTGGGTGAACATACTTATGGTCAAATTCAAGTGGGTCGTCCTAATCGTGATGACTTATATCGTGATGAATTGTTTGGTAGTTTGGTGCGGCTAAAAATTAAAGATGATAATTTTTCATTTGTTTCAGTACCAGGGAAATACCCATATAAAGAAGGAGGAACTGGGGGAAAATTTCGCCCAGAAACTAATGAACAGTGCAGCGGCTGTGGGGTTTGCGTCAATATGTGTCCTACAAATGCTATTGATATAGAAGATTGTAAGACAATTAATAATGATTGTATTGCTTGTTTTAGATGTATTCGTATTTGCCCAGTCCATGCTAAGAGTATGAATAACAATCAAGAATATCAAACATTTGCAGAAAGTTTTAGCAAGAAACTGGCAACACCTAGGGAAAATGAATACTTTATTTAAATTTTTGAGTTTTTTATTAAGCTTTAAGAGATTTTAAAATGTCAGAAAGATAGGCTTTTATGAAACTGGTGAGAAAATTATTTTCTTGCTAGTTTTTCTATTTGTAATCTATGTATAATATATCTATGAAGATTAGACGGAGGAAATAATAATGAAAAAATTAAATTGGGGAATTATTGGCAGTGGTGTAATTGCTAATGAAATGGCTCAGGCTTTGTTGGATGTAAATGGGGAGATATATGCGGTTGGACATCGTGATATGAATAAAGCAATTGATTTTGCAATGAAATATAAAATTAAAAATGCTTATGGAAGTGTTGAGGAATTATTAAATGATCCTGATGTTGATGTTGTTTATATTGCAACACCCCATAATAGTCATTATGAAATCATGAAACAGGCTGTAGCAGTGAAAAAGCATGTTTTATGTGAAAAAGCAATTACTGTAAATGATCGTCAATTGGAAGAAATTGTTGCTTTAGCTAAGAAAAATAATGTTGTTGTACAAGAGGCTATGACAATTTTCCATATGCCGCTATACAAAAAATTAAAGGAAATGGTTGCTGCAGGAGTAATTGGAAATGTAAAAATGATTCAAGTCAATTTTGGCAGCTGTAAAGAATATGATGTTAATAATCGTTTCTTTTCAAAAGAATTAGCTGGTGGGGCATTATTAGATATTGGTGTTTATGCAACAAGTTTTGCCCGGTACTTTTTATCATCAAAACCTAATGTTGTAATTACAACTGCTGATTATTTTGAAACTGGGGTTGATGAACAATCAGGAATCATTATGAAAAATCAAGATGGTCAAATGGTTGTAATGGCTCTAACAATGCGTGCAAAACAACCGAAGCGTGGGGTCATATCAGGAGAATTGGGGTATATAGAAATTAATAATTATCCGCGGAGTAATCAAGCAACGATAACTTATACTAAAGATGGTCATCAGGAAGTCATTGAATGTGGTGATGATAAACAGGGACTACAATACGAAGTTATTGATATGCAAGATTATATTATAAATAATCTTGGTGAATATGAATTACAGTTAACTCGGGATGTAAGTTCACTGCTAAGTCAAATTCGGACTCAATGGGGAATGATTTATCCATTTGAATAATTTAACATTTAAGAGGGGATGATGATTAAGAATTATTATGCATGATTAGTGTACTGATTTTTGCTGAGATTTTCATTGTTACATTTATTAGTGTGGCACTTCAACATCAAATGAAAGCTCTAAAAATATATCGACTTATAAAAAACAATTGTTAGTTTTAGATAGCAGTGATAATTTTTGGAATGAGGAACGAATAAAAAAAAGTAGAAAACCGTTATTATGCGATTTAAATGTCATGGTCAAATCAAGATCATGAAACATTAAAAGATTATTTGCCCCCACATTGTTAGAAAAATGGGAAACTAAGAAGGAACGTATAAAAAAGATTAAATTATTGGATATGGTTGTTGAACTATACGATAGAAAATGATAATGAGGATTGTTTGTGGGCTTATATTGAGGAGAAAATAGAGTAATTACGTGTGAAACAAAAGCTTTTGTAGAATACTGGAAATTTATAAGAAATAGTAATAATATATGTTTAGATAAGTTTGAAAATTGATTGGAAAGAATTGTTATGAAAAGTTCAAATCAAAATTTGAATATAGTAATAGGGTGTTTGAAAAGGTGCTATTTAATTATAAAATTTATCAATTTTGTATAAGTAGTCTTGGGAAAACTGTGAGCAGGATAGTTTTATGATATATTATTTAAATTTTGAATAATAAAGAATAGACGTGTGAAATATTCGCACGTCTATTTATATAGATTTGGTTTGATTATTTTGTTATGAATGATGCGTTCAATATATTCGTATACAGTAATACTGCGATCGTTCATTGCTAAAACTAAATGGTAGGGATCTTTAAAGTCTTTTACATGACTTTTAAGAAGATTAGCTAACTCAATAATATGCTCATTATTTGAAGTTAAATCTGTTTTAATAACCATCTGTTCATTAATCTTAAAATAAATTGGATGAGCGACTTCACTTCCAAATGAGTGTATTCTAAATGTTTGATTATACCATCCAATTTCACATTTTTTAATATCCTTAAAGGCAATTTTATCTTGATACATTTCTTTATTAAAAAGCGTATTAATAATTAATTTAAGGATATTAAAATAACTTGTTGATTTATAATAATATATATATTGATTATCATATCCATGCTGACGGTAAAATAACGCTCTTACAGTGAAGATGAAGTAAGTGATAAAGAAAATTATTCCAATTGTAATGATGGCTGGAGCCCAATAAGGACTATTTAAATTTTTGGCCCAAGTACTTTTAGCTGCGAGTAAGACAATGATCAGCATGATACTCCATAAACCAGCTAATAATAATAAAGATAAGATTTTTTGTTTAGATGCTTTTGTAGATAGTGTTTTCATTTTTTTAGTTTCCTTTCTGTAAAAGAAATAGCATGTTTTTTTAACACTACAAGTAAATCTTGATATCTTCTTCTTGAAATAGCAATATCTTTATTTTCGTAGTTTTTCATAATTACATTTTCACTGTTTAAAGTAATTAATCTAAAGATATTGATAATTGCTGAACGTGAGATTTTAAAAAAGGTTTTTGGAAGCATTTTTTGTAGATATTCAAAGTTTTGAATAAAAATGCGATATGTTTTGTCTAATGTGTTTAGATATGTCATGCGATTTAAATATTCAAAATAAACAATATCATTTGTTTGGGTATTGACGATGCCCTGATCACTTTTAAATAGTAGTAATTTTCGTTTATCAAGATAATCGATGATATCTTGAATTGCTGGAACAAATTTCGCTTTAATATCTTGATAGCGCAGATAGCTGGAAATATTAATACCTACTGCATCGAAAATAGTTGAACCGTCTTTTGAGATAATTAGTACAAGCATATCATTATTATTTTCAATTAATGTTTTAGCATAATTGATTCCTTGATTATCAAAAGAATCTTCAATAATACAGAAATCCATTTTTTTTGTAAATAACATTTCCTTATCATGAATCTCAATGATACGATATTCACTGTCAATATTTTTAATGATTAGTTCCTTTAATTGTTTGATCACACTATTATCAACAACCATTAATCCAATTTTTTTCATTTAGAAATCTCCTTTATTACTTGCAGTTATCTTTTACACCTTTATTATAGGGGCTTACTTTTAGTATATTTTAATTATTGTATGAATGGTATAGTTTATTGTATGAATGGTATAGTTTATTGTATGAATGGTATAAAAAATATCTTTTGGACAATAAAATTAGTGATTTCTCATTACTTTTCGCTTGTAAAGTAGTAAAATTAAAGTATAGATAATGACTAAGATTAGGAGGAGGTGCAGATCATGCGCAAGAACATTATTACAATTAGCCGTGAATTTGGTAGTGGCGGTAGAACAATTGGTAAAGAGGTAGCAAAACGATTAAACATACCTTTTTATGATAAGGAATTAATTGAAAAAGTAGCTCGAGAGAGTGGATTAAATGTGAATTATATTGAAGAACATGGTGAATATGCACCATCTAGTAATCCTTTTGCTTATGCTTTTTTAGGTCATTATATTGATGGGATGTCAATGAATGATTATATTTGGATGATGCAAAGAAAGATTATTTTAGAATTAGTGCAAGAAGGACCATGTGTAATCGTTGGGAGATGTGCAGATTATATTTTAAGAGATCGAGATGATTGTTTTAATGTCTTTATTTGTAGTGATCTTGATAAAAAAGTGGAACGGATCGTCAGATTATATGGGGAAACAGATGAGAAGCCTGAGAAACGTTTAGCTGATAAAGACAAAAAAAGACGAGCAAATTATAAATATTATACTGATCAAGTTTGGGGGTTAGCGCAAAATTATCATTTATGTTTAAATAGTGGTGAAATTGGAATCGATAAATGTACTGAGTTGATTGTTGATTTAGTCAAATAGTAGTTAAGAGAAAGTAACTATTACTTTCTCTTTTTATGAATTGAAGGATTACATATGCTATACTGTATTGGAAAACATTATAATAAAAAGACGATTATTTTATTATGTTAAGAACTAAAAGATAAAATAATATGAGGATAAGTAGATGATAAAAGCAATTTTTTGATATTGATGGAACACTATTGGATCATGATACACACTTAATGCCATCTAGTACTTTTGAAGCATTAAAAAAATTACGGAAGAATGGAATTAGATTATTCGTTGCTACTGGGCGGCCACCTAATAATCTTAAAGTGATTCAAGATTGTTTCGAGTTTGATGGTTTTCTCACAAGTAATGGACAGTATTGTTTTAATCATGAAGTGGTTATTCATGAAAAATATATTGAAAGAGAAGATATTAGAAATTTATTACCATATATTAACAAAAATCAGATTCCCGTATTATTTGTAGAAATAAATGGTAATTATAGTAATATCCAAAATTATCGTCTTGATGAAGCTGCTAGATCACTGAATAAAGAGGACTATCCCATTAAAGCTGTTAATGAAATAATTGAAAGTAAGATAATTCAATTAATGGCATATATAGACGAGACTAAAGATAGTGAACGATTATCATATATGCCTAATTGTAAATCAGCACGCTGGACATCGCTCTTTGCGGATATCATCCCTATTGATGGCGGAGAAAATAAGGGAATTGATCAAATGATAAAGCACTATCAAATTAATTTAGGTGAAGTAATGGCATTTGGCGATGGGAATAATGATATTGATATGTTAAAACATGTTGGAGTTGGTGTTGCTATGGGGAATGCTAATGATTTAGTTAAGGCAGCTAGTGATTTTGTTACTGACACGATTAATGATGATGGCATTTTTAAAGCATTAAAAAATTTGAATTAATTTGAAAGGGTGAAAATGATGGAGCAAGAATTAACAAAATTCTTAACTTTTTGGGATCATTTAAATGAAAACGAAAAAGAGTTATTAAAACAAAATGCCACTCTTCAAACTTATGCTAAAGGCATAACAATGCATCGTGGTAGTGATGATTGTTTAGGTGTGGTTTTAGTGAGAAAGGGTCAATTGCGGACATATATGTTATCACCAGATGGACGTGATATTACACTATATCGTTTATTTGCAGGTGATGTATGTATTCTTTCGGCATCATGTGTTTTAGAAACGATTACATTTGATGTTTTTATTGATATTGAAGAAAATAGTGAAATCATTACAATCACGGCAACTTTATTTCAACAATTGGCGAAGCAAAATATTTATGTTGAAACATTTGGGTATAAAATGGCAACCAATCGTTTTTCTGATGTTATGTGGGCGATGCAGCAAATTTTATTTATGTCTGTTGATAAACGCTTAGCTATTTTTCTTAAGGAAGAAGCTGAAAAGAATAATTCTTTAGAGTTAAAAATTACTCATGAACAAATCGCTAAATATATGGCGACGGCTCGTGAAGTTGTAACTAGGATGTTAAAATATTTTAGTCAAGAGGGTATTGTAAAAATATCACGAGGAAAAATAACAATAGTTGATAAACATAAATTAGATAAACTAACTATTGATTAATTATGGAATAATCATTATGATTATTCTTTTTTATTCAAGTTAATTAATTTTTTTTCAAGTGATTATGAGTTGAAATTCAAGCTGACATTAAAGATAATAAATCTATATCAGTAATAGTAATTTGTTATATAAAAAATAGCTATACTGCTAGAAATAGAATGGGAGGAAGAAGTAATGTTACGAAAAGATTTTTTATGGGGTGGGGCAGTTACAGCTCATCAAAGTGAAGGTGGATATACACTGGATGGTAAAGTACCAGCGGTTTGTGATTTAACAGTTACCGGTGAATATTCTGATTTTAAAGACGGAATCGATAGTTACCATCGTTATGAAGAGGATTTTGATTTATTTCAGGAAATGGGATTTAATGCTTATCGTTTTTCACTTGATTGGTCACGTTTAATGAGCGATGAAGGAGTATATAATGAAAAAGGATTTGTGTTTTATGAACATTTTATTGATGCACTGCTTAAAAGAGGAATTCAACCAATTCCAACTTTATATCATTTTGAAATGCCAGCATTTTTATATGAGAAGTATAATGGATTTTATAGTCGCAAAGTAGTCGATATATTTGTAGAACTGTGCAAAAAGATTGTTGATCGTTATCATGATAAAGTTGAAAATTGGATTATTTTTAATGAACAAAATGGAATTTTACAGAAAGGGCCAAAAATGTTTTTTGGGGCAGTTTGTCCGGATGGAGTTGATACTCAAACGTTTGATAATCAAATTATGCATAATACTTTGATTGCTCATAGTCTTATTAATGAATATATTCATCAAAAAGGTGGTAAGGTTATGGGAATGGCGACAGTGGTTCAAAGTTATCCAGAAACTTGTCATCCTCTTGATACACTTGAAAGTATGAAGGCTCAAAGTGAAGCTTATGTTTTTTTAGATGTTTTTGCAAGAGGACATTATAATTCATATTATTTTGCAAATATGAAAAATGAAGGAACAATGCCTGAAATCTTAGATGGTGATTTAGAAATATTAAAGAAAGGGATTACGGATTCACTATCTATTAGTTATTATATGTCGACAATTTCACATTATGGTGAGGAGAGTCTAACAAATATTAATGATGTTGTAATTAAAAAGAATCCTTATTTGGAAATGTCAGAATTTGGCTGGACGATTGATCCAACTGGTCTTAGAATTACTTTAAGACAATTGTATGATCGTTATGAAATGCCAATATATATAGTGGAAAATGGTTTTGGTTATAATGATCAAATAAATGCAGATGGCCAAATTATCGATGATTATCGTATTGATTATATGAGGAAACATCTTGAGGAAATGAAATTAGCGATTCAAGAAGGTGTTGATTGCCGTGGTTACTTGTCATGGGGACCGGTTGACATTTTAAGCAGCCGGGCACAAATGAAGAAAAGATATGGTTTTATTTACGTCAATCGTGAAAATGATGATTTAAAAGATATGCGTAGAATTAGAAAAAAATCATTTGCCTGGTATCAACAAGTAATTGCATCAAATGGAGAAGTACTATAATCGAGGAGCATGTGCTATACTATTTAATGAGGTGAAACAAAGATGAAAGTGACGATGAAAGATATTGCTAATAAATTAGGAATTTCAATTAATGCCGTTTCAATTGCACTAAATGATAAACCTGGTGTCAGCGATGAAATGCGTTTGGAAATTTTAAAAATGGCTGATAAAATGGGTTACATTAATCAAAAAAGACAATATCTATCAGTTTATTCTAAATCAAATATTTGTATTTTAATGCAAAGTTATTATGCAGATACAGGACACTTTTATTCGATTGTTTTACGGTCAATCGTTGAACAAGCAAAAGTATTTGGTTATTTTTCAATTTTAAATTATTTTGAAGACGGGCACTTCGTAGTACCTGAATGTATTGAAGAAAGGAAAGTGGCTGGAATATTAGTTGTAGGCAAAATATCTGATAGTAACCTGCTGCTGCTTAAAAATATTGGTGTACCCGTTGTTCTAGTAGATTTTACATCATTATGTACACCGTGTGATTGTGTTTTGACGCATAATAAACAAGGTAGTTATATGATGACTACGCATGTTATTAATAAAGGGTATCAACGGATTGGTTTTTTTGGAGATCTTGATTATTCCTTTAGTTTTGAGGATCGTTTTATTGGATTTAAACAGTCACTGTTAAAGAATAATATTGTTAGTTATTCAAAGGTTGATGAATATATTCAAAAATATTCTTTTCTACAAGGAATTGAAGAATATGTTTTAACTAATCAAATTGATAAAATAATTGAAATTTTGAATACTAAAAAATTACCAGAGGTCTTAGTATGTGCAAATGATTCTAATGCATTTGCTGTGATTACTGCGTTAAAAGATATGGGCTTAAAAGTCCCAAAGGATATTAGTGTCGTTGGATTTGACGATACACCGTTGTGTGTTAAATCAGTACCGCAGATCACAACAGTTCAAGTTCAAAAGGAACTGATGGGCGAGGTGGCGGTATCTAATCTAATTGATCGGATTCATCGTAAAGATAATATTCCGATGACACAATTATTAAGTGTGAAAATAGTTGAACGAACGTCTTTAAAAATTTAAAGACGTTTTCATCATTTATAATTCAACCATATTCTACTGATTATAAAGGTTTATAAAAAAACTTTTTCAAGTGATTTTTCGTTGAAATTCAAGTGATAATAACTAAAAATAATAGATGTAGTAAGCGTTTTCAATATTATTTAAAAGGAGGATATTATATGATTAAAAAGGCATTGAGAATAATCCTGTCATTAGTTATGTCTTTTGGGCTTGTTTTAAGTTCCATGAATGTAACTTATGCAAGTGAGAGTGATTTTGCAACAATCAAAACGCGTTTAAAAGATTACTTTTTAACTTTAGACACGATTGATGATGGGTCAAAAGTAGAAACATGCTATGTTTCAAAAGCAAAAGATTATCTTGATTTGATTCAAGAAGATGGCGCTTTTGGGGATGTTGACTACAAAGCGACAGCAAGTGCTGCTAATGGAACAGCATGGTCACCTTATTTAGCTCTTGATCGTCTACAAGCAATTACAGTTGCTTATCATAAAGAGGGAAACGCTCTTTATCATGACGAAGAAGTAATTAATAAGCTAAATAAAGCAATTGTTTATTGGGGAAAAATGAATCCATCTTCTTCTAACTGGTGGGAGAATCAAATTGGAGTTCAATTAAGATTTTCTAGAATTGCTTTATTTATGGAAAGCATTGTAAGTAAAGATGCAATGGATATTATGCTTAATAAATTATTGGAAAAAACACCAGTTAAATATGGTACAGGTCAAAATAATTTATGGTTTGATCAAAATTATGTTTATTACGCAATTATTACAGAAAATGGGACTAAACATACCAATTCTACAGGATTTAAGAAATTAGATTTAAAAGAACTTGTAGATGATTATTTAAGTTATTGCTTAGTTGTTCAAACTGATGATAATACTGCTGAAGCAGTTCAGGTTGATAACAGTTTCTATATGCATGGTAGGCAGTTCTATTCTAATGGATATGGAATGTCAATGTTTAGAGATATGAGTTTTTGGATTTATATGCTAAGAGAAACTAGTTATGCATTTGAACAAGATGTCATTGATTTAATGGCTGATTATATGATTGATGGGACAAGCTGGACAATCAGAGGAGATATTATGGAGCTTTACCTTGGATATCGGCCATATGATTATGATGTTGGCTATGATAACTATGCAGCAGAGTATATCGATCCACTTAAGAGAATGATTGAATCAGATCCTGATCGAGCTGATGAATATCAAGCAATCCTTGATAACATCCAAGGAAAAAATACAGTTAATGGAAAAAATGGTAATTATTATATGTGGCGTTCTGGTTATGCTTCTCACATGCGAGATGGGTACGGAGTTAATATTAAAATGGACTCTAACCAAATCATCGGTGGTGAATGGCGTGGCAGCTGGTCAGGTTATGATAAAGACGGAGGACAATTAATTTATTGGACATCATCAGCAGCTTCAACAATCACAGTTGACGGAGATGAATATACTAACGTTTATCCAACATATGATTGGGCTCATTGTCCAGGAACAACAACAGCAGCACGAATCGTTCAAGATTATGCTAATGCAGGTCGTTTTACAAATGGAACTGAACATACAATTGGGGTATCCAATGGTAAATATGGAAATACTGCTTATGATATGAATAAAAAGGGGACTCAAGTAAAGAAAGGATATTTCTTCTTTGATGATGAATTTGTTGCTCTAGGTTCGGGGATCAATTCTACTGAGGGAGTCAATATCCATACAACATTAAATCAATGCGAAGCTGAAGATGTAAATGTTGGTGGTCAAAGTGTTGCTGAGGGAACGAAAGAACAAATTTATAACACTAATTGGCTATATAATGGAAAAGTTGGATATGTTTTCTTAGAAAATACGGATGTAGTTGTAAGTAATAGTGTTCAAACTAATAATCCGTCATTATGGGATGAAGCAAAAAAGAATGAAACTCCGGCTACTTTTACAGCCTATTTAGATCATGGATTAAAGCCAAGCAATGATAGCTATGCCTATATTGTCGTACCAAATACCACAGCAGGTGCAGTTAGTCAATATGCCGGTAATACACCAGTTACTGTAATTGCTAATAACGAAAAAGTTCAAGCAGTAAGACATGACGGTTTAAAACAAACTCAAATTAATTTCTATCAAGCTGGTTCATTGGAATATAAAGATGGCTATATAATTACTGTTGATCAACCTTGCAGTATTATTATTGATGAATCAGAGGATACAAGAAAAATCTCTGTAGCAGTCAATGATACAGCAGCCAATCAAACTGTAAATGTAAATTTAAATTATGATAATCAAGAAACACAAACAACATTTGTTTCAGGAGCATTACCATATGCTGGACAAACAATGACGTTATCAGAAGGCTCAGATAATCGTTATCATACTAATTCTTCAATGATTGGACACGAAGTCGAAAAAGCTTTTGATGGTGATGAAAATACATATTGGCAAAGTGAAGAAACGCAAAATGAATGGATCAGTATGTTTACTGGCAACAATAAACATTTAGCATCTATGAATATTCTTTGGGGTGATAATTATGCTAGTGCTTATGATGTTATGGTTTCTCAAGATGGTAAAAATTATGAATTATTGAAATCTGTAAGTAATGGTGATGGTAAGACAGACACGATTGAATTAAAAGGAGTCTACCCATATATTAAGATTATCATGAAAGATGGAAATGGAAATTGTTTTGAAATTAAGGAAATTACATTTAAAGCAAGTGATTCAATAGCGCTTAATAAATCTGTTGAAGCAAGCAGTACGTCAACAAATGACCCTGGAAATACTAAAGAATTAGTTGTAGATGGTAATACAAGTACAAGATGGAGTTCATTACGAAATGAAGATGAGAACTGGATCATGGTTGATTTGGGACAATATTCAGAAATTAATGCTATGAGCATTCAATGGGAATCCGCTTGTTCTGATGATTATGATATTCAGGTCTCTAGTGACAAAAATAACTGGATAACGGTTAAAGATAGTATGGCAACTGGAAGTAGCTTATTGGATGAATACAATTTTGATGAACCTGTATATGGGCGTTATGTTAGAGTTTCGTCACATAAATCAAGAACTTTAAAATATGGTATTAGTATTTATGAAATTTCTGTGTATGGTTCTTATAAAGATGAGGATATTGCAGCTAATAAAAATGCATTTTCAAGTACAATAAAGGATTTGAACTTACCGACTCATGCAATTGATAATAAAGCCAATACGTCTTGGATTTCGAGTGCAGCCGGTGATCAATGGATCTATGTAGAATTAAAAGGAATTTATAAAATTTCAAGTATGCAGGTTGATTGGGGAAATAATTATGCACCTAATTATGAAATTCAGATTTCTGATGATGCACAAATGTGGCAAACAGTAAAAACTATAATTGATGGACAAGGTGGTAATGAGAACATTTCAGATTTAGGTAATCAAGAAGCACGATATGTTAGATTAAAATTAAATGGTTCTAGTGGCTCATCATACCAAATCATCCAGTGGTCAGTTTATGGCGAACTTGTTGAAGCAGAAAATTTAGAGAATATTGCTTTAAATAAAACAGCAACAGCTTCTTCAGTTTATAACAATGTTTATACTGCAAATAGAGCTATTGATGGAAGTTTTGAAAATAATGGTGGAAATGATCAATCAAGATGGGTTTCAAATAGAAATTCGAATGATGAATATATTCAAATAGATTTAGAAGCGAATTATGATTTAACGGGTGTAAAACTTTATTGGGAAGGAAATGGTGCTAAAAAATATCAAATTCTTGTCTCTGAAGATGGAAAAACATGGCAAAAGGTTTATCTAGAAGAGAATGGACAACCTGGAATTGCAAATATCCCATTTAATGAAACTGTTACTGCTCGGTATGTTAAAATGCTAGGTATAGAATGTGCTTCTAAATACGGATATTCATTATGGGAATTTGAAGTGTATGGAAAATTACACCAAGAACCAGTGGTGCCTGAAGTAAATATTGCATTGAATAAAACCTCTAAGGCAAGTAGCGAGTTTACTGACCCTAATGATGGTAATAAAACATATCAATCTTTATTAGCGTTTGATGGCAAAGGTACAAATGAAACAGTTGATGGAAAGCAATCACGCTGGGTATCTTTAAGAACAAAAGATGATCCAACAGCAACATCACAATGGATCTATGTTGACTTAGAAGCTGATTACGATATTTCTAAAGTTGTTCTTAACTGGGAAGGAAATGGTGCTAAAGAATATAAAGTGCAAATTTCTAATGATGGTCAGAATTGGACAGACATATCACATATTACAGATGGTAAAGGTGGTATTGATGAACTGACATATAAAAATACAACAGGCAGATACGTAAGAATGTTAGGAATCGAGCCTGGAGGAATTTATGGATATTCATTATGGGAATTTGAAGTTTACGGGGAAGCTGTATTAGAACCTGAAAATCCAAATGTAAATTTAGCTTTGAATAAATCTTCGAATGCGAGCTCAGAATATGTTGATTCGAAAGATGGAAATAAAACATATGAATCTTCGCTAGCGTTTGATGGTAAAGGTACAAATGAAATAGTTGATGGAAAGCAATCACGCTGGGTATCTAATCGGAAATCTAATGATGAGTGGATATATGTAGACTTACAAGATATTTATAATATTTCTAAAGTTATTTTGAATTGGGAAGGAAGCGGTGCAAAGAAATACAAAGTGCAAGTTTCTAATGATGGTCAAGTTTGGACAGATATATCAGATATTAATGATGGCGATGGAGGTCTTGATGAATTATCATATAAAGATGTAACAGGACGATATGTAAGGATGTTAGGGATTGAAGTTGGAAGTGATTATGGGTATTCACTATGGGAATTTGAAGTTTATGGAACAACTTTAAAATCTAAGTTACAGGAAATTTATAAGAAATATAAAGATTTAGATATTTCATCATACACCCCTAATAGTATTGCGCGATATCAAGAAGCATTAAATAATGCTGTTAAAGTTTATAACGATGATGATGTTACATCTGAAGATATCTTAAAAGCAATTGATCAGTTGGAAGATAGTGTTAAAGGACTTACTAAGATTGTTGATAAAATGGAGTTGGAAGAAACAATCAATTCAGCAAGTAAACAATTAGATACAGCTAAATATACCCCTCAATCAATTGAATTACTTACAGTCACTTTACAAAAAGCTAAAGAAGTTTTCAATGATGATAATGCTACGAAACATGAAGTTGATGAAGCAATTAATAAATTAAATGAAGTAGTCGCAGCATTAGTTGAAAAAGCTGATAAAAATAATTTAATATCAATTTTTAATACTGCATTGAAACTTGATAAAGAAAAATATACTTCTGAAAGTCTTACTAAAGTTGAAGCCTTGTTAGAGAAGGTAGAATCAATTATTGATGATGAAAATGCTGCACAGGCAGAAGTCGATGAGATGTATGACCAATTGTATCAAGCGTTAGATCAATTAGTGATAAAAGAAGATGTAAATACAAACGATAAAGTTGAAGGTGATGTAACAGTTATTCCTACGCCAGAAAAAGAGATACCAAAAGATGATAGTACTTCAGCAGCTAAAACTGGTGATTCAGTATCTATTCAAATATTGGCGGGAACATTATTGATCAGCATCTTAGGAATTGGAATTTTAAGAAAAAAGAAACAATCATAAAAAGGAGACTTGGAATTAATTCCAAGCTCCTTTTATTATATAAATAGTGACATATCAGATTCTTCACCGTTAGCTAACATAGTAGCAACTCCCGATAATGTAACACCATCAATCAATTCTTCTTGTTTAATGCCCATTACATCCATACTCATCGAACAGGCAATTAGTTCAACACCATTATCTTGAGCTAGTTTGATTAAATCTTCTAAACTGTCAATATTTTTATCTTTCATAATAGTACGGATCATTTTAGCTCCCATACCACCCATATTCATTTTTGAAAGCGATAGTTTTTTTGAACCACGAGGCATCATCATTGCAAACATTTTTGAAATAAAATTTTTTTTGATTTTAACCTTTTCTGGTCGTCGAATGATATTTAGTCCCCAGAAGGTAAAGAACATTGTGACTTTTCGTCCCATAGCCGCTGCGCCATTAGCAATAATAAATGATGCAATTGCTTTATCTAAATCTCCAGAGAAAACAATCATATTTTTATTATTTTTATTTCCGTTTGAGATACTGTTCTGTCCTTTCTTTATTTTAGCACTGCTAATTCCTTTATTACAGCTAAGTTCTATTAGTTCATTACCAGTACGACGACAATAGCCATCTAGATCTGTAGCAAAAGCCGGGTCCGTAGTTTGAATTTCAATAATATCGCCATCTTTAGCAGTTTCTAGTGATGCTGATAATTTTACAATCGGACCTGGACACTGAAGACCGCAGGCATTAATTTTAATTGTTTCTGGATTTTCTATGGGACAAGCAGGATGCATTGTCTTGATTTTGGGTTCATCATGTTCTTGATTAAAAATTGTATTATATAAGCGATATCCTCCATTGAGATTATAAGTATCAAAACCATTTTGACTTAAAATCCGTGATGCTATATAGCCTCTAAGTCCAATCTGGCAGGTTACATAAATAGGTTTATTTAAATTAAGCTCATGAAGACGAGTTCGCAAGGAATCCAATGGAATATTAATGTAACCATCGATGTGACCATTTGCATATTCTAATTCAGTACGAGTATCTAATAGAATCACACTGCCATCACGGGGCAGTGATGCAACATCATCCCAATTATATTGTTTGATCTTGTCAGTAAGAATATTTTCAATTACAAAACCAGCCATGTTAACAGGATCCTTTGCTGATCCATATGGTGGAGCATAGCAAAGTTCTAATTCAGTTAAATCAAAACCCGTCATTTTGGCACGAATAGCAGCTGCTAAAACATCCATGCGCTTGTCAACCCCATCATAACCAACTATCTGAGCCCCTAAAATGGTTCCCGTTGATTTATCAAAAAGGACTTTTATTGACATATTGACCGCACCTGGATAATAGCCGGCATGATTAGCTGAATATGTGTAGACTTTATCGTAATTGAGATTTAATTCCCTAGCAGTTTTTTCATTGATTCCGCTACTTGCAACAGTTAAGTCAAAGACTTTTAAAATTGATGAACCTTGTGTTCCTTGATAATGGCGATCAAAACCGCAAATATTATCAGCTGCAATTCGTCCTTGTTTATTAGCTGGGCCTGCTAGGGGTACATAACTTGCTTTATTAGTAACAAAATTTTTGATTTCAATAGCATCGCCTACAGCATATATATCTTTGATTGATGTTTCCATCTTATCGTTGACGATGATTGCTCCGCGAGAATTAGTTGCAATTTCTGTATTTTTTACAATCTTAGTTTCAGGTACCACACCAATTGCCATAATTACCATATCTGTATCTACAGTTTGATTATTTAGAGTAACTGTCAGCTTGTTATCGGCTTCATTAATAGCTTGAAGTTCTGTTTCTAAAACTAAGTTAATTCCTTTGCTTATAAGATGTTGATGAACTTCACAAGCCATCTCATAGTCAATCGGAGAAATGACTTGATTAGCCATTTCTACAATCGTTACATTTATTCCAGTTGAATGTAAATTTTCTGCCATTTCAATACCAATAAATCCCCCACCTACAACAATTGCATGTTTTGGTTTATGGGTATCAACGTATTCTTTTATTGCATAAGTATCAGGGATATTTCTAAGTGTAAAAACTTTATTTGAATTGATTCCAGGAATATTTGGCTTGATTGGTTTTGCTCCCATTGAAAGAAGTAATTTATCATAACTTTCCTGATATTCTTTTTGTAATTGATGATTATATACAGTAACGGTTTTAGTTTCAGGAGTAATAGCAGTAACTTCGTTAAAGTTGCGAACATCGACATTAAAGCGTGCTTTAAAACTGTCAGGAGTTTGTAAGGTTAAAGCCTCTTGATCAGTGATTTCACCACCAATATAATAGGGTAAACCACAGTTAGCAAATGATATATATTCATCTTTTTCAAACATAATAATGTTGGCAGATTCATCTAAACGTCTTAGACGAGCAGCAGCTGAAGCGCCACCAGCGACTCCGCCTACGATAAGAATTTTTTGATTAGTATTCATTTTTTTCCTCCATAATTATTAATCTATGATTCATTTTCAAGATTATTATAATTTTAATTTAAAATTAGTTCTGTAACTAGGTCACACAATTATAAGAATAGTGGTTTAGTAAGGAAAATTATTTAATAATGAGATATTCATGTATTTTGAATTATGTATACATTTATTATCTTCAATATTCAATGAAGTCAAGTATTGATTTATATTAGAAGTAAGATTGTTATCTTTCAATAATGTTAGGAAAGCTATACTAAAACTAAATATTTTGATAATTATCAAAGAAGTGATAAATATTTGTAATAAAAAATACAATTATTTTTATCTATTCAGAATAATTAATTAGAGTTTAGGATATGAATATCAGCGTTATTAATAAAGTAATTTAGAAGCTAGATAATTATCTATATTAAATTGATTGACTAATTTGTTGATGTAATGTAAAAAATGGATTGTTGATATTAAATTAGACAAGACCAAAACCATTCATATTAGACACTTCTTAATGTCATATAGGCAGTTTTTTTTGATTTTGTTAAAATGTTCATTGGAAATAAAGATAATCTTTAGTTAGGCATTTTAGAACTAGCTGAATAAATAAGAAATCAAAGGTCATTATTAGATTTAGTAACCGGGTTTTGTCTTAATATACGAAATATCCAATAATTCCTGTGATAATCATTAGGGCAATCGGATTAGGTTTCTTTTTTTGTAACCATAATAAAGAAATTACAAAAATAATTATTGCTAAAAAGTTGATAGAGTTATTTTCAACAAAAGTTAGAATTAAAATTGTTGCACCGGCAGACATGATCAAACCAACTGATGTAGCTTTTAAAGTATTTAGAATATTTGTAATTATTTCTAGTTTTTGATATTTAGTAAAAAGAAGATAAAGGATAATTGAAATTGTTGCTCCAGCAAAAATACAACCAATTGTAGCAACGATAGCACCACTAATTCCAGCTAGTTGAATACCCACAAAAGTAGAGGTATTAACTGCTAAAGGGCCAGGTGTCATTTGCGAAATTGTGATAATGTCAGTAAATGTATTGGCACTGATCCAATGATAGTTATTGACGACCTGTTCTTGAATCAAAGGAATGATTGCATAGCCGCCACCAATACTGAATAATCCAATTTTAAAGAAAATTATAAATAAATTTAACATTGGCAGTACCTCCGGCGATAGTATAGTTGAGCAGTGGCTACGATAATTGTAATTAAGATTATTACAACGATATTAACTTTAAAGATATAGCTGGCAATGAAAGTAATAGGAATCATCGCGGTTAATAATTTTGAATGTTGTTCATTAATAGCTCTTGTCATTCCTATTAGGATATCCACGATAATAGCAGCAATTCCGGCTTGCATTCCTTTTAAGATAGCCATAATGATGTGATTTGTACTAAAAACTTGATACCATAATGAAACAACTGCCAAAATAGTAATTGGCGGAATAATCGCTCCAATGCAACTAACGATAGTTCCAATGGTACCGGCAACTTTATAACCAGCTAATGCCGCAAGATTGATTGCGATTGCTCCAGGTGTTGTTTGGCTAATTGCCGACATGGTGATTAAGTCACTTTCATTGAAAATTTTTCTTTTTTCAACAAAATACTTACGAACCATTGATACAACCACATAACCACCTCCAAATGTAAAGCTGCTAATAAAAATATTGATAAAGAACAACCATGTAAGGTCTTTTAGTTTATTTGCTTTCATTAATATTCTCCTTTATATATCAAGATTATATAAGTTGTATATACATTAGTAAAATGATATAATTTAATGAAATACATTACTTTTATTCATGATAGGAGAAAGCTATGAACCTTAGACATTTATTAATATTTAAAACAGTAGTTGATACAGGGAGTTTTACTAAAGCAGCAAAACAATTATTTATTACGCAATCTGGAGTATCGCATGCGATTAGGGAATTAGAACAACAAACAAATGCTGTCCTATTCGATCGTTTATCAAAGGCAATTATATTGACTCCTGCAGGGAAATTATTATTGGAAAAAGTTATTCCAATTTTATCACTATATCATGACTTAGAAAAACAAATAGATGTTTTGGAAATGAGTGCGCCTCTAAAAGTTGTTTCAAGTATTACTATTGCAACCTTTTGGTTACCAAAGATTCTAAAACAATTTGCAAGCAGCTATCCTAATATTAAGGTTGAGGTGCAAGTGGTCAGTGCAAAAGAAGCATTGGCAGTTTTGGAATGTGGAGAAGCCGATCTTGCTTTGGTAGAGGGAGTAGTTCCACCAGGACCCTTTATTGTAATAGATTTTTCTTCTTATCAATTAAACGTTTTATGTGCACCAGATTATTTTGCGGATAATGAAATTACATTAAAAGAACTTTGTACTCATGATCTTTTGCTTCGTGAAAAAGGGAGTGCAACTAGAGATATTATTGATAGTTGTTTATATTTGCGAGGATTGGCAGCATATCCTAAATGGACAAGTGTAAATTCAAAGGTCCTGATTGAAGCATGTAAGGCTGGATTTGGTTTTGCGGTTTTACCTACTCTTTTAGTTACTGAGGAGTTAAAGCATGGTACTTTAAAAACGGTGGAAACAGATGAATTGCTTTATAATAAAACAAAGCTTTTATATCATCAAGAAAAATATATAAGTGAACCATTGGCTAAATTAATTGATATTATTGGAGAGGCTGAATAAAAGAGGCTATAAGGAATAAAGTTTTTTAAACTTTTAGGTGTTATAGCCTCTTTTAATGTATTTAGAGTAGAAGTAGTAGTCTTTTTATGGTTGATGATTTTATCGATATTTTTATAATAAGTTAGAAATATTAATAAAAAACAGTAAAATATTTATTTTTTACTTTAAATCACTAATATTTATCATTATAATAAAAAAGTATTTTGAAAGGATAAAGGGTAGGATGTTTAAAGATTATGTATTGAGTTTGAAAAAAGAATTTGCAGGTTATAATGGTCAAAAGCTAGTAATGGATATTTTGGCAGGATTAACCGTAGCTGCGGTTGCGTTGCCGTTAGCTTTGGCTTTTGGGGGGAGTAGTGGTGCTGATGCTGGGGCTGGTTTGATTACAGCGATTATAGCAGGATTATTGATCGGTGGCTTATCTGGGGCATCGTATCAAATTTCTGGACCAACTGGAGCAATGTCAGCAATTTTAATTGGATTGTCAACTACATATGGTTTACAAGGGGTGTTTGTTGCTAGTTTTATTTCTGGGGTAATGTTATTAATTGCTTCATTATTTAAGTTTGGTAAGATAGTATCATTTATACCAGCTAGTGTAATTACTGGATTTACGAGTGGAATCGCAATAATTATTGCAACTGGACAAATTGATAATTTTTTTGGAGTTACTTCGAAAGGAAGCAATCCGATTGAAAAAATCTTATCTTATCGTATGTTAGGCTTTAATGTAAATTTAGAGGCACTGTTTTTTGGGATACTAGTAATAGCAATTATTATTTTATGGCCTAAAAAATGGGGAAATATATTTCCGGCTTCATTAGCTGGAATTATTATTGCTTTGATTATTAATTTAGTATTTAAATTTAATGTAGCAGAGGTCGGGAGTATTCCATCTACATTATTGCCTAAAGCTCGTTTGTCATTGAATAGTTTAAATTTAACAGCAATAACAAATCTAATTATTCCTGCATTTAGTATTGCTATGTTAGGAATGATTGAATCACTTTTGTGCGGTGCTAGTGCTGGAAAAATGAAAAATGAAAAGTTAAATGCTGATCAAGAACTTTTTGCACAAGGGATTGGTAATATGGTTATTCCTTTTTTTGGAGGTGTTCCTGCTACAGCTGCTATTGCTAGAACGAGTGTTGCGATTAAAGCTGGCGGTCAAACGCGTTTAGTTAGTATTTTTCATGCAGCGGCTTTACTAATTTCAATGTTTGTTTTAGGTCCATTTATGTCAAGAATTCCTTTATCAGCTTTAGCCGGTGTGTTAATTATGACCGCCTGGAAAATGAATGAATGGCATGAAATTAAACAATTTTTTTCGAAACGAATAAAAACAAGTATGACACAATTCTTAGTAACAATGTTAGCGACCGTTGTATTTGACTTGACAGTTGCAATTGTAATTGGAGTGTTTATATCTATGATTTTATTTGTAATCAATAATTCTGATTTAGATATTGAAACAAGTGATATTGAACCACAACGACTTGATAAGGAGTTAAATTATGATCATCAAAGGACTAAAGTAATTTATATGGCTGGTCCATTGTTTTTTGGAAATCAAGAACAAATAATTACAAAAGTTAATGAGATTTTAAATGAATGTAATAATATTATTTTTTCAATGCGTGGTGTACCTTCAATCGATGATTCAGGGATCCGGGAGTTTATTGATGTAGTAGAATTATGTCGCCAAAATAATATTAATGTTTTATTTGCTGGAGTCCAAAAAAATGTAATGAAACAATTCAAGCGACATCATTTCGTAGAATTAGCACAACCAAATAATTTTTGTTGGGATGTTATTAAAGCATTAGATAAAATTGAACAAAAAGGATAAAAAAACTTGGATTTAACCAAGTTTTTTTTCATCTTTAATAATTTCATTGATTGTATATTGAGCATTTTCCGCACGTTCTGCTTCATCGCTATTATATGTGATCAGGGCCTTCCATAAAGCCCAGCCACAAGCACGATCAATCATCCCTTGATCTAGTTTTCTTAAGAATCGCTGTCGGCTTTCTTCTTCAAAAAAAGTCCAAGCCATTGCATAATCACAAGAAGGATCTCCAACACCTAAAACACCAAAATCAATTACTGCTGCTAATTTACCATTTTTAACAAGTAAATTGCCAGGGGCTATATCGCCATGAACCCAAACATTTAAATCAGATACTGATGCATTAAGGGCACGTTGCCAGATTTTCAGTAGCAGCTCAGTTGGTAAAACGGTTTTAAGATTTTCTAAAGCTTCGATTGTTTCATTGTGATATACTGCTAGATCACCACCACGATAATAGTTGTGAAGTCCTGCTTGAGGACCATTGGTTGTATCAATTTTCTGAAATTCTTTTAAGAATTTAGCTAGGTCATCAGCAAATTCATTTAAATTATTAATGTTTTGCTTTGTTAAAGTATCACCTTCTATATATTTGTTGATTGACCAAGAAAATGGATATCCACAGCTTGGATAACCTTTAGCTATTGGCGAAGAAATTGTCATGGTTAAATTTTTTTGGAGATAAGGTAGCCATGTAAGTTCTTTTTCAACTTGGGCTGCATAGCCTTTACCACTAGGCAAACGGACAGTCATCTTTGATCCTAAATGAAATGTTCGATTATCATGTCCGCTTTTAGCGACTGGTTCAATTACTAAATCTTTCCATTGAGGAAATTGTTCGTTAATTAAGTTTTGTACTAGTTTTTTATTAATTTCAATCATATCATTATTCCTTTATAAATTTATGTTCATTAATCATAATTTGTAATTCATTAATAAAATGAGAAACATGGTAAGCACCACATAATTGATGATGTACTCTAATTGATAGTGATAGAAGAGTTTTATCATTTTGTTTGTAGTATTTACCAATTGCGAAAATTGGTAATAAGTAATGTGGCTTATCATTAATTGTTAAAAAAACTCATTGAATGTTAACTAGGGTGGACAGGAAAAGTTAAATGAATTAACAGATTCTTGTTTAGGAAATATTTTTTAATTTCACCGTAAGTTTTAAGATTATTTAAGTAATTTGGATAGAAATATTTAAATTTATAATTATATTCACTCCATAGGATAGAAAAAGTTTCATCGTCGAAATGAAAAATAGTATAACTTGGATTCATTGTTTTATATGTTCCTAAAATTCCTTGATTTATATATAGTTAGTTTTTCTATTTTAAGAAGGCTGATCTTCGTGTTCTAATCATATTTACTTACCTCGCTTTTCTTATATTCTATCAGATAGTAACCTAGAGTAAAAGTTTTTTCACTTTAGTGTGAGTTTAGCAGGGGCTTTAGGCTATTAAATAAATGCAAAAAAGTTTGTAGATAACAATCGACAAACTTTAAATTAATTATGGTACAGGAAATGGGACTTGAACCCACACGAGAAAATCTCACTAGAACCTGAAACTAGCGCGTCTGCCATTCCGCCACTCCTGCATTATTAATAAGTACAATAATTGTTGAGAAGATCTTGAGATAATTTGGTTGCATGGAGGATAGCTAATATTGAGAAAAAAGAGTAAGCAAAAACATATGTTTTAAAAACAAAAACCATTACTAAACCAATGAATCCTTCTACAAGAAATATAATTAAATAAATGTAAGGGAGGCAGGTTATTAAAAATGGTTTGCTAATAGCAATGTTTTTTAACAAACTGAATTTTTTTAGTATTAGCAAGACAATATATAATCCATAGCTAGATATTGACCATAAAACTGTTCTAAAGATCAAATCAAAAAGAATTGTTTCTATTTTGAAAAAAGGATAGCACCAAATATAACCTAGACACATTATAATCAAATAAATACTGCTTAGTATTAATGCCTGTCTTTTCATTGGCTAGTCCTCCTAAAAGCTATACATGATTGTGATATTTAATGACAGGTTAATCTAAATTAAAATAATTATTAAAGTCCTTTAATAATATTATTATACATCATTTAATTTGATTTGTTAATTAGTTAAACATTTTGTTATAATAAAAATAGTGAAAATGGAGGTTAGGTATAATGGCTGTTTTAGACACAGAGATTTTAGTTAATTATTATTTTGAGGAAATTTGTAAAATTCCCCATGGCTCTTATAATGAAGAAAAGATTGCTGACTTTGTTGAAGCATTCGCGAAAGAAAAAGGTTTTAGATATCATCGGGATCACTTAAATAATATTGTTATTTACAAAGAAGCTAGTCAAGGATATGAAAATCATGAAACACTGATGTTGGAAGCACATATGGATATGGTCAATGAAAAGAATAAAGATAGTAATCATGATTTTGAACATGATCCATTAGATTTGTATCTTGAAGATGGCTATGTTAGTGCTAATGGGACGACATTAGGAGCAGATGATGGCTATGGAGTTGCTTATATGTTGGCAATCTTAAGTGATCCTAATGTTAAAAATCCACCTTTAGAGTGTGTTTTTACAGTTGCCGAAGAAGTTGGTCTTGATGGAGCGTTAGGTTTTGATGCAAGTTTATTAAAGGCGACAAGAATGATTGGGCTAGATAGTGAAAATGAAGGAGAAATTTGCACAACTTCATCAGGAGGCTGTGATGTAATGATTACTAAGGAATTATATTTTACTAGTAATGAAAATCCAACTTATACATTATTAATAAAAGGATTATCAGGAGGACATTCTGGAGGTGAAATTCATCGCGGTAAAGGAAATGCCAATAAATTGGCTGCTCGAGTTATGTATGGTATGATCAAGGCAAATTTAGATATCCAGCTAGTGGATCTAAATGGTGGATTAAAAAATAATGCGATTCCCCGTGAATGTGCAATTGTTTTTGCTAGTACAAGTGATTTTAAGTTACTTCAGGAAGTGGCAGATGAGTATCAAGATTATTTTAGTGAAGAATTTGAAATTAGTGATCCTGGTGTTAAAGTTGAGTTATCATTAAATAATGATATTGCACAGCAAACGTTGAGTATAAAAGAATCAAAAGATATTATAAAATTAATGATGGCAGCTAAGAGTGGTTTTGTCGAACGTTCATTAGTGATTGAAGATTTGACAACGGTTTCATTAAATATGGGTGTAGTATCAATTAAAGATAAACAATTAAAAATAGATTATTTACTACGTTCACCAATGAAAAGCGCTGTGATGAACATGGTTGATGAATTAGATATTATTGCAGATGCCTTTGGTGGCACAATTACTCCAGCAAATTATTATCCTGGTTGGAATTACGACCAACATTCAAAATTACGTGATTTATTTAAAGCATTTTATTTTAAACGTACTGGAGCAGAAGTAAAAGAAGTAGCTACTCATGGTGGACTAGAAACGGGAATCTTTAAAGGGAAGATGCCAGCGCTAGATATTATTACGATGGGTCCTAATATGGCAGACATCCACACTCCAGATGAACGTATGGAAGTTGCATCATTTGTAAATTGTTACGAAATATTAAAAGATTTTATTGCGACATTATAAACCAAGTGTTAACTTGGTTTTTTCATTCTTTGAAAAGGGATATTGTTGAAAAGTGGCGATAATAGGAATACAATAATATGAGTTATAATAGATAAAAGAGGGAAAATTATGTTTAAAATGAAAGTTGATTTAACCAAAGATCCAATTTTAAAATCATTGTTGATCTTTGCGTTTCCATTATTTGTGGCTAATGTTTTTCAACAACTTTACAATACTATGGATACGATGATCGTAGGAAACTTTTTAGGGGATACATCATTGGCGGCAATTGGAGCATGTGGTGCTATTTATGAATTATTAGTTGGTTTTGCTTTAGGGGTAGGAAATGGATTAAGTATTGTTACAGCACGAAGTTTTGGTGCTAAAGATGAGAACTTGTTAAAAAAATCAGTTGCGGGATCAATCGTAATAGGAATCTTGTTAACTATTATTTTAATGCTTTTTTCACAGTTTTGTTTATATCCGCTATTAGAATTATTAAATACACCAGCAAATATAATTAATGAGGCATATGATTATATTTTTATGATTACTATTTTTGTTGGGGTAATGTTTGCTTATAATTTGTGTGCTGGATTATTGCGAGCAATTGGCAATAGTGTAATGCCGCTTGTTTTTTTACTTATTTCTTCAGTCTTGAATGTAGGATTAGATTTATTATTTATTACTCAATTTAATATGGGAATTCAAGGTGCTGCTATTGCAACTGTTATTGCTCAAGGAGTTTCGGCAATTCTTTGTTTTTATTATATTTATAAAAAATGTCCTATTTTGCTTCCTCACAAAGAGCATTTTAAAATTAGCAGGGAACTATATCAAGAATTGGCAGGGCAAGGTTTTTCGATGGGATTAATGATGTCGATTGTTTCTACAGGAACTGTTATTTTGCAAACCGCCATCAACAAATTTGGTTATTTAATTATTGCTGGACATGTTACTGCTCGTAAATTAAATAGTTTTTGTATGATGCCTGCAGCAACATTGGGTCTAGCCCTATCTACTTTTGTTTCACAAAATAAAGGGGCAAATCAAGGATTGCGAATTCGACAAGGGGTCCGTTATGCTAATTTAATTGCAGTAGGGTGGAGTGTTATTGCAACAGTTGTATTATTCTTTATTGCCCCAACTCTAGTTCAATTATTGTCAGGGTCAAGTAGTGCAGTAGTAATTGATAATGGTTCATTATATTTAATGCTAAATGCTCCATTTTATTGTATGTTAGGAATCTTATTGAATCTTAGAAATTCTTTACAGGGATTGGGGCGTAAGATTATTCCTTTAGTTTCAAGCATAATTGAATTTATTGGGAAAATAGTATTTGTTTGGCTGTTTATTCCATTGTTAGGATATTTTGGGGTTATTATTTGTGAACCGGTAATTTGGTGTTGTATGTGTTTACAGTTAGCTTATTCTTTTTATCGGGATCCATACATTAAAGAATATAGAAATATTAAGAAAGAGGCTGTAACGGGTAAATAATTATGTTGTGGTTTTGTCTTGTGCAAAAAGCACTCTATGATGAACGCTTTTTTCAGACTTTTGACAAAGTGATACTCCAAAACGAGTATCGCTTTTTTTATATTGACTAACTTATAGAAAAATAGCGTTTTTGGATTACATACAGTGTTGTTCCCCTATCTTGCTATTATTTTTAGAATGTGATACGCAAAAATCATTAGTCCTTGATGCTGATTCTCCTTAAGCCCATTTTACTCTTGTATATCTCAAATTGTGATGTTTTTTGCAATTCTATGGATTTAATTTGTATTTCCTATATCCTAACTTATTTGTAGCGCTGTATTCTAAAATCTTTATGTTGGGACATACATATTCATATTTTTTAATGTAGCTTTTTTTGTGATTGATCTTTTATATGGTGCATACATCTTTTGTTTGTTTTCTAATATCGTCTTACAAATTGTCAGTGTGATATATTCTGGATTTAAACATATATTTTTTGTCCTATCTTTATATTCTTCATTTAGTAACGCATACGTTGGAAAAACGATACACTGTTATGCACGTTGCCTGTGACGCAATAGTTTAATCCAACCAATCTGTTTTTATCACAAAATGTTTGATGGGAATATACTATTCATATAGATATGCCGGGAAACCGTAACAGCTGTTTCAAAATAGATCCTGATGTAACATTTATGCATATAAAATACGATTACTATAAGCATACAAATGTATTTAAATCTGAATATAATATCCAATTTGGGACAAGTGATGGAATTATAAGAATTATATATATCAGCAGTAACGGTAATGATTTAAAAACATATATACTATCGATGAAAAATATGAAGCAATCTATGGAAAGCTTCCTAAAAGAACACCAGCAGGTGTAAAATTAGAGATATAAATTTTTTCAAAAATAAGGTAATTCTTTTAAAATGCGTCAAAAAACAGTAAATTAATGAGGAAAAGACAGAGTAAAAAGGCTAAAATTTTATCATTTATTTTAATTTACAAAAAAAGAACTGTAATACTCTAAAATAGCTAAAAAACTACACAATCATTACAGCCACTTTTTATCATATGTTTTTTTATAAAAAATAACAATTCAATGCAATTAATTTTAGATAATTCCTTTGAATTAAAATGTTGTCATCTTAATTTGATGGTATTGGTAAAATTATTTTCTTTATATATATTTCTTAATTCTATTTTGATAATTTTGTTTTGAATATCAAACAAAATCTTATTATATAAATTTACAATTTATTGAATATTAGTATAATTAAAGTATAAAGACATTTTCGTTGCACTGCTATTGCAAGGAGGTATGATGTTTATGAATGATACCATAAAAACAATTAATCACAAGATACAAGAAATGTCTTTTGAAGATTTAAGATTGATTTGCACAAAACATAGTATTGATATTTCAGATGGAAATCTCAATGCAATTTTGTCACTCATAAAAAATAATCCATCAACTATTATGTTTGCTGACTATCATCCAATTATCTATATTCAGATTTTGAATAAATTAGATGATAATATTTTAAATATATTCAAGCCTCTAATAGAGAAGGATTATTTAATGCATGATATCAAAAAGTTGTGTAAAATCAATTAAGGATTTATCATTTTGACGAAGAATGTCTTTAGGTATGATAATAAATGATATATAATTTAATGCATATGACAATTTTAAAAATGTTGCAGTTTGACATTGTTTGAAATCATCAGATTCAGACTAATTTGACTATCATCGATATGGAATACTAAGATAGAACTGAATAGTATAAAATAGTAGTTATCATTCCATATATTATATTAATCTAGCTTACAGATAAAGAAAAAATATTATGATTGTTATATCTGCTGCAAAAGCATCTTTAAAATTTGCTAACATTTTTATAATATAAAATTTCTCTTTAGATAAACAAAACTAAAGAGATTTTTTGTTTTAATATTCTAAAAGCAGTAAATAAATACATATTTTGATAGAATACAATTGGCGGTAATATAATGTATGTAGCTGATTATTTATTAAAAAAGGATTGTAGCAATATGAGTTTTGTAGGCATACATAATACAAAAAAACAATATAGAGGATTGTATAGGATTAATACTTACTGCAAATATAAGCTATATTGAGTTCTTTTCTTTAATGCATAAAGCTATTAAAAAGAATATTACTGAGTATAATGATGGAATATATAATTTTATTGTTGATTTAATAGATGAAAATAATGATTATTTTGTACAAAAAGTTCAAATAGATGCTAAGGATGATGCTCCGAGATTTTCAAATAAAGATTAGCTAATAGAAAATGGGACTAAAATTCTAAAACAGAAGATATTGAAATTAGTTGGGCTGTTTGGACTTGATGTAAAATATAATCTAGTTGGGCTCTCGATAAACACTCTAAACTTCTATCCAAAAACACAATATATGAATAATTGCTAGTATAAAAGAACATGGAGCGCAGCTTCATCAAAACTAACTACATTTAAAATCATAAGAGCTCCTTTTTGATATAGCTGTTAAACTAAGGTATTGTCATCCTCTATACTCATTGTATCCATTTGTTCTCTTGTGATACCATTTCTGTTTCCATATTCAATCCAATATTTTGTTGATGCTTTAATAAATAATTTTGGGGTGAGCGGCATTGTTATATGGAGTGTTTTATAGTTTTTTGATAGGATTGAATTTGCTAATTTCTTTACTTTTCTTGTTACAAATATTTTGAAAGGGGTTTTTAGGATTGCTTCTCCACTACCAATTTTTAAAACAGATCCAAACTCACAATTTGTTTTCTTACAAAACAGCTCTATCATTTTAACTGCTAAATCATTTTGTGTATATTCTAAAAATCCACAATTTATTATTACTGAAATTACTGGTTTTTTATCTGGTAAGTTGTTTTCAAGACTTTTAAGAAAATTTAAAAGTGTAGCAGGAATCCCGTCAGCATATAATGGAAAAACCAGTAACATATCGGAGAAATCATTCATTTTAGAACATAATTTATCATGATTTTGCTTTGTTATATTGTAATATTCAATGTCTTTATTATATTTTTTTGAAAAAATGTCTGCATAACATTTAGAATTTGATTTAGGTGCTCGCGGACTTCCGTTTAATATCACTATTCGCTCCATTTTATCATCTCCGTTTTCACAGTTTTTTCTAGGTTTTGTTCATTTGTAAATAATATTTTATAGTGTTTAAAATTCATGTTTTTAGCATTTCTTTCAACCAGAGCTTTAAATATCTCTTTTTCTTCAGTGCCTATTTCTCCATAGGCAATAATTGTAGCATTTTTCAATTCTACACTTCTTTGAACATGATGTGTTTCTCCGTTTAGTATTCTAATAAATGCCTTTTGAATCGGAATTGCACGTTCAAGCATTGTCTTCATAGGGGTATCATAACCACCATATAATATTTTACTGATATAAATTAAATTATCACTCTTGGCAATGTACGGATATACTTTTGTTGCATCGTCACGTATAACACATTTCCCCGGTGTCTTAGTCCAACAGCCAAAGCATCCAGTGCAGTTAGCTATATTTAATGATGATAGATCTATAAATTTTGTATTAGAATAATCTGATACGTCAAGATTTAGATATTTATCACTTAATATTAATTTCATTTTTACCTCCTTTTAAAAAATACTATAGCAATTGATAAAAATATATCCCATTATATTATTATGTCCCAAATATACTGAATAATTTTCCAAAATTAAAATAGTAAACTTACATTACAATTTAAACTTTTTCAGTACTTATTATAGCATGGTATTTATTTCTTGTCTTTTTTGATTATTTAGAAATTATATAGTGAAAATAATATCAAAAAATCGTAATTATAGCGATAGTGGTAACATTACTCTTTGAGATAATTATAGAAAAAATAACTACCTTACTCACAAAAGAAAAAGATAGTTATTATATTAATCCCAAAATCCAGGAAATAATTGTTTATCAGCTGTATCGCTATTCATATACACTGTAATCTATATTTTAAATAAGATTAAATATCAAAATATATACTTAAAAATACATTATTTTTATTATCTTATAAATCTTATGGCATGTGATTTCAAACAAGTAATCAATTCCCCATTATATTCAAAGCCCCATATAAAAGGTATGTATTTTCTCCTTTATAATTTTTCTAATATATTAATGAATAATGTT